>Ga0209223_10000157_pt1 | contig 78435 bp, 65 predicted proteins | sample COG_06_FD_184750 | JGI IMG/M metagenome (GOLD analysis project Ga0209223, IMG submission 184750) | Pelagic Microbial community sample from North Sea - COGITO 998_met_06 (SPAdes) (version 2) | ecosystem: Environmental > Aquatic > Marine > Neritic zone/Coastal water | place: Helgoland, sampling... | reverse complement strand
TCATCTGTGTAGTGTTGCTGCTCACCATTCCACCAGCTAGTTCCATTTGGCAAAAGTGTCTGGTGGAACCATTTATTATCATCGATTGCACCAGAACCATTGAATTCATCGGCCCAAACTAAATTATTAAAGACGGGGTTAAATTGAGCAAAGAAGGAACCCAAAGAAAAAAGAAAAAACGAAATTGTAAAAAACCTTTTAAACATTACTTTAAATTTACAACTTAAAATTAAGTAAAAAAAAAGGGAAGTATAAAACTTCCCTTAAAAATTAATGTATTTAAATGATTAGGCTTTCCCTAATATTCTAAACATTCCAGTTCCGCATGATGGACATTTACCTTTCATGGCTTTTCGTCCGTTTTTCATTGTAACTTCGTTAGCGTCACTAATTTCTTTTTTACTCTTACATTTTACACAATAACCTTCCATAATTATTTATTTAAATTTTAATTAAGCTAAATATAGGATTTATTTAGAGGCAGACAAAAAATATAAGAGGAAACTTAAATATCTGCCTCTCAAAAACGCCTTAATTCTTTAAATCACAACTCTTTAAATACTAATTTGTAAGCGCGAGTGGTTATTAGAAATAAAAATAGATTGCACTGTAAAATCAAAATACTATTATCCCATGTCTACTAATGATTATCAAGAAAAAATTAAAATACCAGATAATTTAAGATAAAAAAGAACGAGTTTAGTTTTTATAAATTATTCTTAACCTTTACTAAAAGCGGAATAATTAGAAAAATATCCATGTCTTTATCTTTATTTTTTTCATCCAGCAAATCATATCTTTTGAGTTGATCGTCTATTTTTAGAGTATTTTTTAAAATGCTTTTTATTTTTTTATCATGTAGCGGCAATTCTCCATAATTAAACCCTGCCATTATTTTTTCTGCAGACCATCTATTGTGCTCAATTGGCGCTAATTTACCAAGATGAAATTCAATGTTTTCTTTGTTTATTTCTTTGATTCCTATTTTTTCTAGAATTAGAATTTTACTGGGCAAATGTCTTGCTATGTATCTGTTGGACTCTTTTCCTCTTTCGCTAACAGCATCCCACCTCTCTTCAATTCCAAATATTTGATTAATTCTAAATAGTGAATTTTTAGTGTACCCTTGTAATTCATGGACTACCATAGCTTCGATTTGTTGATATGGGTCTTGTTTTTTTATTTTAAAGGCTAATAATTTCTGTTCTATAAATGTCAGAATCTTTTGATTGTCATTTTTCTTAAAATTAGTCTTGAGCAGACTGTTAAACTCATACTTAATTGAATTGTAGTAGTTAATTACTTTAGCAAGGGCTTCTACCTCATTGTCATCAATAATATTTTGATAGGTGCAAGTATCATAAAACGTTCTTACAAAATAGATATGAAGATCTTCTTTGTATTTTTTGTATAGATTTTCACCCTTACTTCCTTCTTGTGACAAAAGATTAGAAATACTCGTATTTTCTGGAAGATTTGCAATAATGGGGACTCTTCTAATATTTTTAGTGTGTGAATACAAAAATTGTCTAAACCCTAAGGCTTTAGAAACTATTAACGCATCCTCATCTCCAAATATATATGTAGCATCAATACTTGGAATATTTTCAATGAACTTTTTATCCCATTTAAACTTACTTGAAAGTGAAATATATTTGGTAGAAAAAGAGGAATTATCTAAAGTAGAAAAAGAGGAACTGTGTAGTTCTACAGGATAAATAGAAATAAAATCAATTAATCCAGGGAATTTTTGCATGAAAAATTCTACATTTTGTTGGGCCTCCTTACAAACTAAAAATATTTTTATTTTTTTATTGTTTGGGAATTGGGACAATATACAGTTCTCAATTAAGAAATTTTCTGAAGCTTCGTTATAGCCAACAATGCAAATAGCTTTGCTATTGTTTTTATTTGTAGAATCGTCAACGTATCTGTTGGGAGAATAATTATCATAAATAAGCCTTGCCACAGATTGATTAATATCATAAAACCTAACCGAAACATAGGGCGTTGAGTTAAAGCTATTGATTTGATCTATTAGTAAATTTCTAGTTTGAGAATTTTTTACCCCTACGATTAGTTTTAATTTTTTTCCTCCTTTTTTCTTTTTGTAAAGCCCAATTATATTGGCCATTGACATATTATGTTCATCATCATCAGAGGCTACAAAACAAGAAGAAGCATGGTTAATTCCACAAAGTCTAAGTTTTTTTTCATTTATTTCTTTGACAAGAACTAATTTTATTCCTTTAAACTTTAATTCATCTTCAAAATTGTTTTGTTCTTTGGTAGAAATTAAAACAATTTTTTTACCTTTTTTAGCTACATCTTTTGCAAAGTTTCTAGCCATTCTAGACTGGCCAACCACAATAATTTTTTCTCTTTTTTTATAGATGAAATGATCCTCAAAAAATAATCTTATCCAAGGGAAAATATAGTAAATAAGTACAAAAAAAGATACAATTACAACATCCATTATAAAATGACCGTGAGTAAAGTCAGATTTTGGATGTAAAAAATCATCTAACCATTGCGGTAATAGATCTATTTCTAAAAATATCATCTGTGATCTATTTTTAAACTATGGTTTAAGCTCCTTCTCATTTTTCTTTAATCGTCTGTAAAAAATTAATGCAACTGCTATACCCGTAAAAATTCCAACTGCAAAAACAAATTCAGTTTCTGTTATTACTTTAAACTTTTTAAAAATTAAAACTGTAATCAGCAGTACTAAAATAGTTGAAAAGTTCATGATATTTTCTTTGCTAAATATATGGGCTCTAGCAGACTCAAAGAACAGTGAAATTACAAACCCCAAGAACACAAAAGAAAGTATAATCAGTAAACAAAGTACAACTAAATGGTGAGTCATTACCTTTTTTGGTTTCAAATTTTCAAGAAGGCTGTAAATAGAATTTGGGAACCAAGAAGTTTCAATTGGAATCTGATCTATCCTGTATAAATCAACAATATCTACTTTATTGTTATTAATAATATGATTTATTGCAGAAACGAATGATTCGTTATTATCTAGTTTATTATCCTTAATAAAATCTACCAAACTATTGTAAATAGATTCATTATTTTGATCATATCCCAAGCACCATAAAGCAATGCCATTAATTCCTTTTAGATTTACGTAGGTTATTTTTTCTTTAAATGCGCTGTTGTACATTGGAGAGAAATTAGGATATATTTTATCCATATCTGAAAATTTTGAGATGGCAATATTTGTATCGGCATTTTCGTCAAAAGTTTTACCATAGTATAGTGGTATTTCCATAACTAGGTTTTCAAAGACTAAAGGTGGCAGGGCGTTTAATTCAAAATCAATTTGATCAAAATTCCAAAATCCAAACATATTGGACTCTGAGATATCTCCTGGAGAGAAATTATTCCCATAAGTAGACTCTGCAGAAAAAATCCATCGATCAACATGGGCTTTTAGTTGCGCTGCATCGTCAAGGTTCATAGAATACGGAAACCCGATATCATATCGAGGTAATAAAACTGTAATTTGAAATTGTTTATCCTCTTTATTTTGGAGGGAGTCTCCATTTAGAAGCGTGTTTATTTTTTGGATAAGATCAATATAGTTTTGCTTATATATGTTAGGAACTTTTTGAATATCAAAACACACCCCATTCCCTCTTTCTTTAACTAATGTTACAATGTTTTCTATTAATTTATTTCTTGTAGAGAGGGCTTTTTTAGAATTTTTAAAAATTTTAATATTGTTTTCTATATCATAACTAGCAACACATAAATCTACCTTGCAATTGTAATAATTTGCTTTAAACTGTATTGTTGAAGTACTCCAGCTATGAGCTAAAATATTTCCAGGAGTACTTAAATCCGTACCATTTTCAGGATTAATAATGTATCCATAATAGGCTATCCTGTCATAAATTTCAAAATTATAGTTGTAATAGGCATTGCCCATCCAAAAAGGGTGAAACCCATAAACAAATTTGCTGGATTTAAACCCAGTTTTATAGGGGTTAAATGGCTGTGTTTCTATACGTTGTATTTTATTCCAGTCTAACTCAGTTTTGTAGATCGTATCTTTAAAATTAGCCAAATAAAAATTTAAATCTGCCCAATGAAACTGATACTGTGGAGGGCCTTTGTAAAAAATATTATAAAAATTTAATCTTTTTTGGTTTAAAAGGGCTTGTATTCTATCAGATTCTAAAGAAAGTTGCCCTTCTTTTATCTCTTTTTTCTTTTTCCTTTTCTCAAAGTAACGTTTGATTATATTGCTTTTAGCCTCTTGAACAATAGAGTCTTCAAATTCTTGTTGTAAAATAATATTAGGCAAGGTGAGAAAACTAGATGTACCATTAGCCCTATTGTTTAAAAACAAAAATAATGCAACAACAAGAGTGACAAAACCCTGTTTTAGATATTTAAATAACGTTTTAATTGCTTATTTATTTAGTTCTTTTATTGGCCTGTTTAGTAATAAATATATACCTTAAAAAATAATTTTAATACTATTTATTAGAAATTAGCCTTAAAAATACGAAACTACCTTAATTTGAAAGCTATAACTATTCTTTTTTATTCCCTAATCTTTGTATGTATTTTCTCCTGCGGGAATTCGGTAAAAAAAAACTATGAAATTGGATTAGAAAATGTTAAAAATCAAGACTACGAAGCGGCTATTGGTTTATTTTCAGAAATAATATCAAAAGATACTACAGTTTATGAAGTATATCAGTCTAGAAGTTTTTGTTACTACTCTACTAAAGAATATAAAAAAGCGATAAAAGACTATGAAAAAGCATATTTGTTAAATTCAAACCCTCAGCTAAATTTTAACATTGGTATTTGTAAAGTAAATATTGGCGATTTTAAGGGTGCTTTAGAAAATTTCAATGCTTTTGAAAAAAAAAATTCTGAGGATAAAAATCTTTGGCTTCAAAAGGCGTTGTGTTTAAATGAGTTAAAGCAATATCCAATGGCTATAGAATATTATGAAAAAGCAAAAATAGCATTTCCAGATTCAATTAAAATTCTAAAAAACCTTGGGCTTTGTCATTTTCAAATATCGCAATATTATGGGGTAATTGAGGTGTTGAAGCCTTACTTAGACACTATAAAAAATGACCAAACTTGTTTTGAGATGATTGCTTTTAGCTGCCATGAATTGGGGCAATACGAAAATTCAAAAAAGTATTTTGATCAAATGAGTGTATTGGGTATGGAGCGGGGTGAAAATCCTCAATTACTTTATGTAGATAACTTACTACAAATTGGACAAAAGCAATACAACACCAAAAAATTTATTGCTGCACTGCAAACCTTTTCTGAAATAATTACGTTAGACCCTGTAAACAAGGAAGCATTTTTTTTTAGGGGATTGGTACAACTACATTATGAAAAAAGAAAAGAAGCCTGTGAAGACTTTAATTTAGCTTTTAAAAATGGGCATTCAAAGGCAATTACACTAATGAAAAAGAACTGTAAAGAGTATTTTGACTAACATTCATCTATTGAAAAAACTGTAAAATCTGCTTCTAATTAAAACTAATTTAATTTAGCTTTATAAGAACTGGATAAATAATGCCTGGAACTGCTAAAAAACAAATTGAATCTACTTCCTCTACTCAGTTTGCTGCAGCTAATCCAAACTTAATAACTGAACACATAAACCCATTATATAATTATTCTCCAGATGCTGAACAGGAAGAAGATATTCTGGAAATGCCAAGTCCTTGGGCTGGGATAAGAGAAAATGCTGATAAAAGAGTAGCAGATGCAAGAGAAAGAAGAGAAGCTGCTGACCAAGAACAGGATATAGAAATTAACAGGATTGAACATTCTAATCAATTAAAAGAATTTAATAAAAAAGAAAGTCAAAAAATAAAAAAAGACGCTGAGAGAAAAAGGGTTAATAAGAAAATTGAAAAACATAGAGGGCCTTCACGATTTAGTAGTAAAATTGGAAGATTTAGAGATGGAATAAAACATGCTGTAAAAGGAGCTCAAAGTCAAAAAAGTGCTGGGTTCGTTGCTGGAAATTTAGTTATTGCTGATGCAGCAGCATTAACATATTACGACGATATAGCTGCAAAAGAAATCAATGACGGAATTGTTTATCCAAGTCAAATGAATAGGCAACCTAGTACTTTGGAAATTTTTAAAAAATCTTTTAGTAATAAATTTAATTGGGCTGCGACAAGACCTGCTAAGACATTTGAAGAAAAAGCAAAAAGAGATGCTAAACAAAGTAAAACTAACGATAATCAAAATAAAGGGGATGTACTACTAATTCAACAATATTTTAAAATGTCTAAAGGATTAGGGGGTAATTCAGAAGAAAAAATAAAAGACGAACAAAAAATAGAAGACTTATATAAATTTTCCAAACTAAGAAAGTTTGATATTACTCAACGAACCAAAAAGGAATTACAAAAACAAGAAAAATTAGAGAGTGATAAAAGAATCATTCCAATAATCAGTGGAGAGGGTATATTAAATGCTACAAGAGATGCAATAGGCGGTAAAATTGTACAAATTATGACATTAGGTTCAAGAAAAGGTGGCTCGTCTTCAGATGCAAGGGGTATTAGAGGAGGTGTAGACTTCGAAGTTGGTGAAGACCAAGATGGAAATCTTGATTTTAAGAAAATAGCTGCAAAAAAAATAAAAGCAGGTATTTTAATTCCTCCATCAAAAACCATTACTCAACAGCTAACTGACATAGACAAAAAATGGGATAGTAAAATTGCTATTGCTAAACAAACAAATAATAGTGCAGCATTTTTTATTCATTTTTCCTCATTACTTGAAGCATTTCAGGGGGTGATGAAAATTGGATCTACTGTACTTACAACTATAAGTTATTATCTTAAAGGGTTGGTTGCAATTGCACCACTTTCAGGAATTATTTTAGGGCCAATAATTATTTTAATAAAAGGCGTTACTGGGATAATGGGAATAATTGATAAAATAATCACTGGTGTTAGGGCTATTTTTGATGGAATAGCAATGTTTTTAAATGGCAACCCTGCCCTTTTCTCATTATTGCAAGGTGAAACAATAAATTCAGTAGCATCTAGCGCCTCTGCGGGTGCAAGTTTTGGATTAGAAGGAGCAAGTAAACAAATTAAAATTGGTGGAACTGACCAAAATAAAGAATATAGGGCCGATAAAGCAATGTTAGGATCAACATATGGAACTGAAGATGGAAAATCAGGAGAACGTGATTTTTTAGGGAATATGGTTCAAGAAAGAGTCGGACAAAGCAATGAAGATTTTGCTCTTGAACAATTAGCATCTTTAGGTGCTTCAATTGGATCTACATTAGTAACAGATGTTGCCATCCCGGAACTTACTAAATACACAAATTTATCTGCAGCACAAGCAGGGGAGACACATCAAACAGGTTTTGGCCATGGAAAAAAAGGAAGTGGTCCAAAGCCTACAGATGGGACGTATAGCAGACAAATAGATTTTGAAAGAGGGGAAGAAAAGTTAGCTCTGAAAGCACTTGAATTAGCTAATGAAGAAGGTATGCAAGGCAAATCAAAGCTTAGTATTAAAGTTAACGATTCAAAATTGAACGCAATTGATAATTCAAAAGATGCTTCTTCAGCAAATGTCAATAATGAATCCAGTGAATCATCAGCTAAGAACCGAGAAAATCTAAAAAGGTCTGGTGGTGCTTGGTCCATCGCAAAAAATATTTTAATTAAAAGCAAAAGAGAATTTAATAATGTTGCAGGGCAATGAGTTAATCAACAATCTATTGAGCATAATAGATGATTTCAATACTCTTGGCTTCAGAAAATTTAAATAAATTGAAGATTAACTAATCTTAAAAGAAGAATATTTGACAATGTCAATTAGCAATAAAATTTAATATATGCCTGAAGGTGATGATACTAATAAAGGGCAAGCCCATGGAGAAGCAAATGGACAACAATTAGTCCCTGCTGCAGAAGCTCAAATTGATGATTTTGATTTTTTAGCGGCTATAGGGGAGGAAGAAGGTTTATTATCAACAAGAGCACAAAAGGACAAAGAAAGAAAAAGACAGGAATCACGACAGAAATCATATGAAAAATTGGGTATCACATATGGGGAGAAAGAAATAAAAAACAAAAATGAAATACTTAAAAACGAAAATAAACTCTCAGAAATTGGTATTGGTTTAATTGAACCACCAGTCTACAAGAAAAAAGGTTTTGTTATTGATAATGGTAAGTTAAGAGAAAGAAAAGGCATTATTAAAGAGGTCTATAGAAGAATTAATGAAGGTCAATTTGTTGTAGGAGATCAATTAAAAGATTACATTAAGGAGAAAGCCAAAGAAATTGGCGACCCTCTTTATCACTCTAAACAAGAGTTTTATACCCCAATAAAAATAGACCCTGACAAAAGAATTGGGGGTTACTATCCAGTCCAAGTAGATGATGAGTATTTAAACGATGAGCAAAAAAGCGACCCTACATTTAAAAAAAACTTAGGGAAAACTGGCTTCTTTGATGAAAACAAAATCAAATTCTCTAATGTAGATTTAAATACTGCGGGAACTCTAATTGATGATAGTTCATTAAAGGATACAAAAGCAAAATGGTTTGCAAAAAAAATAATTAATTATAAAACAGGAAAACTGTCATTCATTAGTGGAGCTGAAAGACGAGCAATCAAAAGTTTTAATAAGAAATATGGAAAAGATGAAGAAGATCATTCTTCTAATAAAAAAAAGAGGGAAAGTGAGTTTGATGTACAAAATGAACTAAATCTAGATCCTGTTACGGATCAAATGGAATCGGACAAAAAAGAACCAAAATGGTCAGTAGCTGATGATATAGGTAGTAAATATGATGATAAAATAAAAAAATCTGTAGAAGCAGCGATAAAATATATTCATGACATAATTAAATTAGTACCAAAGGGTAAGGTTTCGATGCCCTTTTTTAAACTTACCAGTAAAGGAATTATTTTAGATGTCAAAACTAGCCTAGAATCAAAACAAATAGGCAATCCAACTATGACCTCAACTTTCGACATCAAATTTGGTGAAATTTTTAGCCTAAATTATATTGGAAGTGAAATTACAAATATTCCAAAACTTAATATCTCAATTTTTAATAGTGGCATAAGACTTAAAGCTTCTGTGGACAGTTTAATTAGCGATAAATCGCAAGGAGATCATTTATTTAAGGCAACTAATCCTGAAATGTATAGTGATGTTGGTGATCAAGAAATGTCTTTAAGTGCTAATGAAATATCTTTTAATACACAAAATAAAACATTTAGTGGTGAAGGTATATCAGGTAGTTTAGATCTAAGTTTTTTTGACTATACCTTCAATGGACAAATAAAAGATTTAGATTTTGTAGAGAATGTTCCTAAAATAGGACTTGGAATTGGTAAAATAAATGAATTCAATTTCACCTCTCATTTTAAGGCTGAAAACATAGCTGCTACTTATTTTTTATTAGAAAATGGTGATCAACAATTACTTGCAGATACTTCCATTTATATAAAAGCCGTCGGGCCAAAAGGGTTTAATGTGTCAAAATTAAATGGAAGGTTAATTTCTAATATTGATTTATCTAATATAAGCTCATCTCTGATAGATATAAAAAATGGTGTCTTGGAAGGAACTTTTCTTGGAAATAAAATTAATATTAATGGATTTGAATATGCCAATAACACAAAGACTTTCAGTGCTGAAAAGGGTAATTTAGACTATAATGTATTTAATCACACTGGCAATATTGAAATCGAAAACCCCTCTTACAACCAAGAAAGTGGTTTTAGTTTTTCTAAGATTGAGGCAGCAATTGATGAAGAAGTTAGGCTATTTAACCTTTTTAAATTTAATAATATTACTCTGAAGGCTACAAAAGAAAATGACGTCTATGGCTTTGGCTTTAGCACAAGTGTGTCAACGGAAGATATCATTGGCTTGACTATGTTTGGACAAGGAGTTACAATTAAAAGTGCTGAAGGTAATGTTAATTACGATTCTGAAGCTGAAAAAAAATTAACCTTTAATAAAGGCAAAATTTCTGGAAATGTTGCCTTCGGAGATGGCATACTAGACTTTAATCTTAGCGGAATTGATAATACAGGAGAAAATTTTTCTATTGAAAACCTTAATGGTACGTTTTCCTATAAAAGTTTAGGTATTAACAATAAAGTTATCACTGGAAAAAATATCATTTTTTCTGGTAGTGGTGATAGTTCTGAAATGACATATAAAAGTATCAAAGCAAGTGAATTAGGAATAACAAAAGATTTTGGATTTATTTGTGCCTCGCTAAATGATGCGGAGATTAAAAATGATAGCAGTAATAAAGAATTTAAAGTTGGTTTTACTGGGAAGCTAAAAGACCTATTTCCTGAAATGGAAGATCAACAAGGTGACGGTTCTTTAAGTGCTAAGGTCTCTGGTTTTGTTGGTTATGATTATGCAGCTGATAAAAAAATATTTAAACTAACTGAAATAGAAGCATCTGGAAAGATAGTTAACCCACTCAATAGATTAAACGAGCTAATAGGTGAATTCAAATCAGGAAGGATAGATGTTGGCATGTCAATTCCTGTTTTTCCATTAGTTTCTGCAGAATTCGGAATGTTTCTTGAAGCCGCAATGAAGTTAGGAGGAAGCCCAATTACATTAACAGCAAAACTTTCAGAAAACGTTATTAAATTATCAATGGATTCATTTGAAATTGGTAGTGGTCATATTGCTGCAGGAGTTTATGCAGGAGTTCAAGCAGGAAGTAAATTTATAGTGTCATTAGCCTTATTTTTAGAGGCTATTGGAAAAGCAAGGGCAAAATTAGAAGTAAAGTACGATTCAACATTAAATTTTAATAGCGAAACTGGCTTACCTAATATTACTCCAAAACCAAATACATTTCACGGTTTTGACTATAATCTAGAAGCTCATATGGATCTAGAAGCAAAATTAAAAGCTGTTGCAACTGCCTTTTTAATCTTCAAAAAATCATTTTCTTATAAATTTGCTAATGCAAAACTTGGAACTTTAACTTACTCATCTGATAAAAAAAATAAACAAGAAGGTCCTGGTGAAAGTTTAGTAACAGATCAAAAAGATATTAAAAAGAAAGGAGGTGTCCCAAATACATATGCTGGGAAATCAATTAAAGAACTAATTCAGATAAATCCAAAAGAAAGGTTTGATAACACTGAAAAAGATGTAATTGCTAAAAAGTTCAAACAAGGTGGTGCAGCCGAAAAAAAGAAATCGTTTAAAAAAGATATAGACCCTAAACTAGAAAACAGTTCCAAGGAAAGAGCTCATTTAATAAAAGTTCGAGAATTAGCATCTAAGCTAACTCAATTAGACCAAATTAATGACTTTCAAAATAACAGATTTGATTGGAATGTTATTGTTGAAAATGTAGAGAGTATTAATTCTAGATTAATTGCGGTAACAGCGGAATATCATAATAACACCACAAGAAATCTTTTTCGTAGTGAAAGATTTGACTATACTAAATTTGGCAAGGTTGTTAAGGGAGAAATTGATGAAGATTACCAAGAAAAATTAAAAAACTCAATTAATTACATTAAAGACCTGGATCAAGTTTCTCAAAACTTTAACACCACTACAGCTTTTAATAATACACATAGAGGAATTTTTAATGCATTTAAAAATTTAAAGATAAATACATTTGAAAATGATTCAGGCTTTGTAGAATCCATATTAAATAAGAGAAATAACATTATTAAATCCCAAGAAAAACAAATTAATAATCTCATATCTATAAACAGCTTTAAGGGGACAAATCTTCACTCAAAGTCGAAAAGTGATTTAGATCAGATTTTAAGTAAAAAACCATTGTCCGAAGGTAAATTAAATGGAATGAAAGATGATCTTTTAACTCCACTTAAAGACTATAGAAAAAAAATGTCTATCCATGAAATGGAAATTAATTTTTTGAGAAAAGAAATAATATCACAAGAAAGGCAGATTAATTCTGGATTTTACGCAAGTAAACTAGCTAGTATTAATGAATCATAATTGGCAATTTTTAGGCGGTCTTCCCTTCCTTCATCATTTCATTTTTAATGCCCTCCATTAAAAAAGCTTTGGTTACTAAACGCTCTCCACTTTGAGCAGCTTTAGTTACACAGTACTTTAAAATATTAACTATGGACCCACCTGAAATTTCATAGTTTTTGGCAATTTCATCTAGTTTTATTTCGTGGTCTAAATCAATATTATTTCCAAATGCTTTTTCCCAAAGCTGTAAACGGTCTTTAGCCTCTGGCATTTTAAAATACACTATGCTTTGAAACCTTCTTGTAAAAGCTTGGTCTATATTGCCCTTTAGGTTAGAGGCTAGTATTACAACCCCTGGATATTCTTCAGTTCTTTGTAGTAAATAAGATACTTCTTGGTTGGCATACCTGTCTTGACTAGAGCTAGTAGAAGTTCGTTTACCAAAAAGCGCATCAGCTTCGTCAAAAAATAATATCCAATCTTTACTCTCAGCCATGTCAAAAACACGTGCCAAATTCTTTTCTGTCTCCCCTACCCACTTAGAGGTTACCATAGACACATCTATTCTGTAAACTTCTTTTCCTGTTGACTTTCCCAATAAACCAGCAGTTAATGTTTTACCAGTTCCAGGAGGGCCGTGAAACAATGCCCTGTAACCAGGCTTAACCACATCTTTTAAATTCCATTTTTCAAGAATAGTATGGTTGTTGTTAACCCAAGATAGTATGTTGTCAACCTGTTCCTTTGCGTATTTGTCTAGTACCAAATTGTTCCAATCTCCAGATGTTTCCACCAAAGAGGCAGGAAATCTAGAGCTAAATTTGGGTTTTTTAGCAATTCCAAAAGTAAATAAGTCCAAATAATCTTCAGAAATAACTAGTGCTCCACTTAGCATTGGTTCTGAGCTTTTCACATCGTCAAGTGAGAGTATTTTGTGTTTAAATAATATATGTGTGGTATCTAATAAATGCATTAGTTCAATCTTTATACCAATGTCTTCGCCAGCAATTAAAAAAGCAGCAGTTTCTCCTGTTGGTATAAAACCTCCATGGGTAGCACCTTTCATACCTCCAAATTCTGTAAAACCCCTATTTAGAGCTTCATTTTTATTAAAGAAAATATCTAAAAGCCTTGGTCGAATATGGGGCGCTAATGTTAATGCAATTAACAAACGTTCACTAAAACTAAAATTGTAATATTTAATGATTTCAGCATATACCGAACTGTCTCCATCTAAATTTGGTGGCACTATTTCAAAAATATCTTTATGGCTGGTTTCTTGCTCAAAATACAAGTTGAACCTGGTTTCAATAACCAGTTTTAACCAGCTTAACTCTTTTTCTAATGTTTTACTATTTAGTTCTTTGTTGTCCATTCAACGAATATTATATAATCAATCCAATGAAATTTAATTAATGAAAAACCCCATGGTAATTTTCTCAATAATACATCAATTGGTTTACTTTCTACTTTAAGCTTCCAGTTTTTTTCATCAAAAGTTAAAGTGCCGTCTCTTTTTAAGAAACTATCCCTAAAAGTAGCTAAAGAAGTGTTTTTCATTTCTTTCCACTTGTTTTTAATAGATTCTAAAAATTGATCTGCTTCCTTTTTTTCTTCGTCAGTCAAAGTTACAAACATATCTAAAGGATCTGAAAGTGGCATTCCACAAATTAACTTATTAAATACCAGTACAAATTCTGGAGAAGTATCTCCACCATCGATAATATATTGTAGTAAATGTACTGCCCTAAATTGATTGGATTTGTCTGTAAACTGTTTGTCTTTGATGTAGCCCAATTTGGTAAATAAAGTCCCTACAAATGGCCAAATGAGCGCCAATCCTGCATTGTAAATATATAGCTGCTCCCCTTTTTTAATTTCTGGCAATACTTGATCTCTAGAAAATACTAAGTTGCCTTTTTCTGTTGGTTGATTTCTCTTTTTATCGAAAGTTTTAATCCCTTGTAAAAATTGGTCGTTAAGCATCATTTTTTGAATTAAGTCACTAACTATAGCTTCTGGAATTTGAGAAATATTTTCTAATGATTGTCTTTCTTTAATGGCATTACTGTAAGAATCTTCTTCTAAAATGAAATATTCGTTTTTTTCAAAATTAGAAAGCAAGTTTTTAACCTTAGGTAAAACCGAGAGTTGTTTGTCTTTAGTTATTTTTGAGTTGATTTCGTCAAAGGCAATTGTTAAAGTAGTGTTTCTCCACTTTGCGTGTTGTTTAACAATGTAGAGCATAAAATTAGTAGTCCATTTTTTAGGGTCAAGTTCCTTAAAAATATCTGCAACAAATAGTACAGACTGAGTTACTAATTCCGGCATTTGTAGCTTTTTAATAAAGAAATTTAATTCTATTTTTATTACTAAATCTTCATGCTCTTTTTCAAACCCATCTATTATTTCATCTTTATTAAGATCGAGTAAAATATTGTAAAGTGATGTGTTTTTAAGCGTATTAAGTCTAAATAAAGAAAGCAAAAGTGGCTTTAATTCCTTTTTAGTTTCAATTGATAAATAGTATAAAAAACCTAAGGTAGTAGTTGCTAATTCCTTTTTAGTTGTCTTATTTTGAATAGCTATAAGGTCGGTTATTGCTTCAATATAAGTGTTCGCTTTTTTAGGATATTTTTCGTTTAATATGTCCGAAAATTCATTAATAATTGGAGTAATAGTAGATACTTTATTTTCATTAGCTTTTTTTAAGGTCTCTAGCTGCTTTTCAACTTGTGCTCCTATTTCTTTATTGATAGATTTTACTAATTCTACTTTTGCAAATATCTCCTTTATAAGTTCTTTAGTTGTGTAAGTACCGCTTTCAACCCACAGCCTATAGATAAACTTAATTAACTGTGAATTATATTGGATTTGAAAAGATTTTGACTCGCTAATTGAACTAAAACTACTTTTTAGGCTAAGAATTATGTCCTGTAAAAAATTGTATTCTGAGAATTTTGAAAACTCCTTAAACGACCATAAAATTAACTCGGGAATAGATTCCTGACCAGGATGCTTTATTTCTTGTAAAGCAAATGCCTTTTTAGAAAACTGTTGGTCTAGTTCTTTAAGATTTTTGCTAATAATTTTATTAGTTGATTTATCTCCTTTAGTTGGCCTTTGCTCTTTGCTATTTATAATAGCTTCAAAATCAATATTTATTTTAAAAATCTGAGTGATTTCTTTAATAAAGTTTTGAATTTGTTCAATAAATGTATTTAGCCCACTTGGAGCTTCCCAACTGGCATATGTAATAGCATAGTTTAAGAAATCGGTAATTATATTTTCTTGTTCTTTCGCAGTTAAATCTAAATAGCTTAATAGTTTAAGATTTAACAACTGAGAATATATATTTTGTGACGTGTCCCTTGAAATAAATTTATTTAATTCCTCAACCGTAGTACTTAAAAGCTGCTGACTTCCTAGAGGTTCGTTTAACTTAAAATTGAAAAAAGAAATTATTTTTTTACTTGCTTTTTTTTCATTAAAAAAGATAGAAAGCTCCTTGAATAAACTATTTCTATTTTCCTTATAAGCAATAATAAATTGTAATTGAAATTCAAAAATAGTTTTAAAAGGAGACCACCATGGTAAATCATTATTATAAATAAGATACTTAAATATGGCCAAGTTTACTTCTGCAGAGTTTTTAAAATAAGAAAGCTCTTGAAGAAGATTTTCTTCTTTTTTTAAATCCTCTTTTTTTAAATCTTCGATATCATTTAACTCAAAAGCAGCAAAAACTAATTGCTCTTTGGGTAGGTTAAATTTAGAAACTTGGTTAGGGTCTTCTTCTTGAGCTTTATCTTCCAAAATCTCCTTAGATTCTTCTTTTGAAATTACTGTCTTTGTACTTTTATCTGTGGTTTCTACAGTCTCTTCAAAACCAGCTTCTTCTTGAGCCTTCTCTTCTAAATTATTCTTTAATTCTTCCTTTAGAATTACTGTCTCCGTACTTTTATCTGTAGTTTCTACAGTCTCTTCAAAACCAGCTTCATCTTGAAATTCATATGTCTTATCTTCTAAGATCTCCTTAGATTCTTCCTTTGAGCCAGTGGAAGATTCATCTTCAATTTTTAAAAGTATATCTTCTGAAAAAGAAGAACTGATTGAAAAATAGTGAGAAGGAAATTTACTTTGTTTTAAGCTGTTTATAATAATCTCTTTACGTTTTTTATCCTCTAAAATATCATCAATAAATTCAATATATATTTCTTTATTTAAAGACAAAACACCCTCCATTACTCCTGTTTTAAAATAAGAAAGAACTTCTTTAAATAGTTGATCATAAAAAACCAAATTTGCAGGAAATTCTTCTAACTCTTCAGACTCCATATTTATATCAATAGCAAATTGCAGCCTTTTTTTCAGTTGTTCCGATGAGAAATATTCCGAGGACAGTGATAGAGAAGAGATTTTACTTACTTTATTTTCAAAATCAATTTTAGAATCACTTAAAATAGCACCAAACATTAAATTAAAATCCGTTTCTAATGATTGCTTTTCATCATTGTTAATTAATCTATAAAAAACGTTTTTTAAAGCCAGTTTCTTGTAAATTTTTTGGTCTAATAAAGATACGCTTATGGCATTTAAGTCATCTAAAAATAACTTTATTTGAGTCGTACTTTTAATCGATATTAAATCGGGTAAAAGAAAATTAAATATTGGTGTACTAACCTTGTATATTAGGGCCTTCCCCAACAAATTGTTATTTTTTATAAGCTTTAGAAACTTACTGTATTCAGAACTAAATTGCTTTTTAAATTGTGAAATTAAATCTTGTACAAGCTCCAACTGCTTGCCCTTATAATTTCCCAATTGCATTTCCCCCCACCAAGGCAGCTCATTAAATAATATATAATGTGATAATATATTCTCAAAAAAAATTGCATTTAGCTGGCCTATCCTTTCAAAAAAATTGAGTTCAGTATTATTAATTAATTCTTGGGAAGATGATTTTTTTTCAGCACCAGACAGTTTAAGAGCATTTAAAATTTCTCCAGCAAATTCTTTCTTTAATCTATTAGCCCATTTTTTATTGTCAAAATATCCCGCTTTTTTAATTTTTTTTTCTAGGACCCAATTATTAAATAATTCTATTGGTGGCTTAAAATGAATTTCTTTACTGAAAATTAAATTTTGTAATACATACTTATTAAATTCTTTTTTAAGTTGTTTAACACTAGAGAAAGTAATTAATTTTTCTTCTTTAGAAACCTCTAGAAAGGAAAATATCTGTTTTTTCTCAAATAGAAAATTTGGTGACAAAGAATGAATAAATTGCTCCATTTGCTTTTCACTCAATAAATTAATTAATTGCCATAGAGCACCCCCTTTTTTAGTTGCTAAAGCTTGTCGTATTACAAATGGTCTTTGTTTTGAGTATAATATTAAACTACTAAATACCATTTTTTTGGAGGCAGGGATGGGTCCAATTGGAAATGATCCTGTTTCTATAAATAATTGGGCCCAATAAATTTTGTCTTTTGGACTTGTGTATATATTAGAATAATCCTCAACTAAAGATAGCTCTGTATCCTTAAAAGAAATACTACTCTTTTCTAAGTTTGTACTGGCAAAAAATGATTTTATAAATAGTTGAATAAATTCATTTGTGTTTTTAGACTTTAAATTATTTTCTAGCAAGAAATTTTGAAATAAAAAAATCCATTCTTTTTTAGAGATTTTTAATTTCTTTTTCTCTTTATCATAATAATTAGAAACCTTAACAAGTAACTTATCATAAGATTTTATCTCTTTTGTGAAGTACTGTTCCTTTTTCTTAATATTGGAAATAGACAGTAGCTTTTCTTCTGTCTTAAGCTTTGCTAGTGACTTTATACTAACTCTAAATGTAGTGTCTATAAAATGTTCTATAGTATTCTCTGTCTTACTACTAACTGAAAGTTTCTGGACTAGTAAATATTTGTAAAACTTTTGTTTCCATTCACTATTAGAAAGTTTAAAATATGATTTATGAGTTTTAAAAATTGTATTTAATTGTTTTAAAACTACTGTATAATTGGGATTTATCTTATTAAAAAATTGGCCCACTTCTTCGCTCTTAAACTGTTGAAAAAATCGATGAATTAATTTCTTATTGCTCTGGTTTTTAACTAAAAAAGAATGTATTAAATTGGAGTCTTTCTTTGATAAATTCACTATCATTTTAGAAAGATTATAACTTGATTTTTCTTTTGATTTACTTCCTAAAATAAAGCCGCCCAATAACGCTCTTTGAATAATGTCTACAGAATTATTAGAGACTTCAATATTAGAACTGGCTAATAAGAAATTATCTAACTTTGTTTCGAATTGTTGCTTGAAGTAAGTTATAATTCGGTCTTGCTCTAATGTTGTAATATTGGCTATATCATAAACCTCTATTGGTGCTAAATCAATTTCAAAAACGTCAATTGATAAATTAATATCCTTATCAAGAGCATCTACTTTTTCGATTATATAAGGTTGTATTTTAGTAACAAAAAGTTGCCTTAAAAAACCTTCTAAATTTACTTCCTTTTGATTGGTAGAAATATTGAGTTTAACACTGTTTATTGAATTGTTGCCATTACTCATTATTCATCAGTAATAAGAGAAAATACTCCAATTTTTCTTCTTTTAAAACAAGGTCTTTCATTGAACAACTAACAAAATCAGAATGGGCATTTTCTAATATAACAAGGTCCTGGTAATCGAGCCATTTAATATTCATAAAAACATTAGAAGGTGCTTCTTCAATAATGGTGTTATTTATATGATTTTTAAATGGTTTAGACTGAAATCGACTTGGCCATTTGGGCAATACAACTGTTGTAATATTTGAAAAGGGATCGCTAATTTCATTGTAAATATAGTTGTACTTGGTAGTATATTCTATTAGGGAAACTACAGACATTGTTTGACTAAAAAATGACAAATAATCTTCTAACATAGTATTAGCTTCCTTAGTGTTTTCAAAAAACTTATTGCTTGTTAAGCTCCCGTATTTACAATCAAAAATAATTTTGAATTGGTGGTGTCCAACTTCTATAATTTGATATTGATCTTTATTACTATAATTATCTAGAAAGTATTGTTCGTTTTCTTTTTGCTGCTCTTTGTTTAAATTTAGTGGCGAATAAAAAATATTTTCTTCATTTTGTTTAATAGTGAAACCGAAAACCATTAATTCGGGCATTGGTCTTAAAGAAATATGATCGAACAAATACAGATTTTCAGATTGCTTGTCAATTATTCCAATCTTTTCAGATAATTTACTTCTTAAATCTTTCGATCTATTTTTCTTACTTGTCTTAATTAGACAAACTTCTTCTTCTGACTCTGTTAAAAGCGAAATAGTGACTTTATTTAATACATAGTTTTCAGGGGTTGAACCATATTTAAAAAGTTGATTAATTCCTTCAGATAAATTTCTTTCTTTAAAACCCAAAGACAACTTTTCTTGACCCTTAGATTCATCCGGCGACATTATTTTATTAACGTTTGCAGTTATGGGAGAATTAACTCCTCTAAATCCTAGAATAGTCATTAAATAATTTTTAAACCCTTTATGCTTATTCAAATTACTATTTAAATCTTCTGTTTTTAACGGGCCATAATACTTATTAGTACCCAAGCGAGGCAAATCTTTAAGAAGGTTTAGTTTATGATTAATTAACTCTTGAGGGGTTAAAGATGAAAGGTTGTCAAATGTGGAAAAGTCATACCCAAATCTTGCCAATAAATGCTCTAAAATCTTGTTTCTTCTTTGATAAAATATTTCTTGATTTTCTAAAGTGTTTTGTAAAAACTGAATTAAATTATTCTTATTTGTTTTAATCCAATTATTCCACTCTTTTTCAAGTTTTTTTTCATCTTTAATATCTTCATTTTTTAGTAAATAACTTTCTAAAAAAGGTTTGAAAATTAGAAATGGTTTAGGAATATCTTCTAACCATTGAACAGCGTTTGTGGTTGAAATATCATCTAAAGAAAATAACTTTGGAAGGTGATTAAGTTGTGCAAAGAAGTTGGCTAAAACTTGATCGAAAAAACTTAAAAAACTTTTAAACTGTTTAGCATATGCTGTTTTTTCTTGGCTCCATCCTATGGGCGCTCCTAACTCTCCAACACCATAAACAGAGGGAAAATCGTATTGAATAGATTTATATGATTTTAAATCTACTGAATTTCCTTTTTTAATAGACAAAGTATTTTTTTTGTGGGCAACTTTTGTCTTAGAAAGTAAGAAGCTTGCAGAAGAATAGTCATTTTTAAAAGAATATAATTCATTGTTTTTATAAAGAACTTTAATCTTTGTTTTACTTAAATCTAATCTGGCAATACAGTCCTCTTTTACTTTATATACCCAACTATAATCATCGCCGTTTTTATCGACTAAATTTATTTTTTTTATGTCTTTAATGTCCTCCACATTCATTATCTGATTTATTAAATCAGATATGTAAAGCTGCTTTTTAATATCGTTTTTCTGAAGCGACTCATTTAATAAAACTCCATTTTTTAAGTTGGGGCCACTAAAAATATGATCTGATGAAACATTTTTGTCTAAAAGGCTATCAACAGACTGAAAATTAGGAATTGGAGAAAAATAATAATCTAGTACCCCAATTAGATTTTTGAAGATCTTTTTTGGAGCTACTTTATTAGATATCTCTATTTCTAAGTCAAGACTAACTAAATCGTGTTTAAGAAAATTAATTTCATCAAAATCTGCACCTAAAAATCTTTTTGAAGATAAGCTTAGTGAGAGATTTTTTCTTAAGTTTTCTTGCTCTATTTTACCAAGGTTAGTAGTCATTGTGTCTATCCATATACTATATAGTGAACTATATTCTTTATAGTTCTTTGAAGGAATTATATCAACATTCCTAACTTGGTCAATATCCAAGATCATTTTCTTTAAATCAAAAATGGAAAAAGCGCCTGAGCTTAAAATTTTATGCGCTTCAAAAAGTGAATCTTGGTTAACTTGATTGGATTGAAAAATATCCTCAATATTAGTCTCTGATCTATATCCTAGTTCCGTAATGACATAACATAGAATTTCAAGTGTAGTTATTCCAGGATCGTGAATATTATAATCCGACCAAATTTCTCCAGAAAGGTTTTGGAGAAATTCTAAACTGATCTCTTTTAGAGCCTCAACACTTTTATAATTTTCAGTGATTTCGTCCTCTAACTTTATGCCAGTTTGGTTTTCCAATTATATGAAATTTAATTTATTTGAAATAGTAATTAACTTTTACTTTTTTTAGCTTGTAAATGAATTTTTTCTATCAATTTATAAACTTTCATAAAAGGCAAATGACCTAAAGCCTCAATAATTATATTTGCTTCTTTGTCGCTTAGCTCAATAGTTATTTTTTCCTCTATTTGGGGTTTGTTTTGCACTACTTAATCAATTTAGAAATATTATAGTTGATCATAACACCATCTCCATAATTTTTTTTAGTTCTAATTTGAAGCTGATAATTGAAATACGATCCATTCCATCTCACATCAATATTATTTCTTGAAGATCCGTAACGTGCATTGGTCTTACTAATCCCAGGTTTTGACTTTCCATAGGTTGCAAGTGCAATAGCATGTAATAAAGCATGAGCTCCCTTCTTACCAGTAGAGGCAACAATTTCAAAAATATTATACTCATCTAAATTTGTAAGGACATCATGCCAATTCCCATCTGCAGGAATTTCCCCAAATGAGTAAAGACCTACTCTTCCATGTGAAGAAACAATTCCATTAACGTCTAATTTTGAATTTGGAGTTGTGTTTCCTATTCCAACATTACCGCCTTTTTCAATAAATAATCTACTTCCTCCATTTGGCTCACCTATATTTAAACCTTCATTGCCATCTTCTGAAATTTGGTTTATGTACCAGTTAGGTGTCAAGTCACTAATATTGTCGTAAAAAGACATAAGTTCTTTATTAACCCCGTCCGAAGTAATTTTGAAACCTTCCCCTTTTTCTCTTGATATTCCGTCATCTAACTTATTAATTGTTGAATCAATAAAATCATGAAAATTATCCTCCTTAGGGATGCTTCCCTTAAGAAAAAAGTTCTTTAATGATTTTCTTTTTTTTGACGACATGGTAAACTAAACTGTAATATAAAAAGTAAAATTAGAACTTACTGATTTATTATCCTCTTTTGCTTTCATTATTTTATAACTTTTTCCAATTTTTAAATTTTCATCTTGAAAAGTTTCTTCCTTATTTGAATGATCTACTACGTAATCAGTATCAATCATCATTTCATTAATACCAAAGTTATCAATTTCGTTATTTTCTTCATAAGGTAATATAATATGCTGATTTTCAGAAGTTAAAATAGATATTAAAGTTGTTGGTTTTATTTCAACTGTGTTTGATTTTGCTTGTTTTTGGTTTATAATTACACCATCTACAATATGAAATAGTGAGAAATTCACTACATGGTCTACATATTCTTGTTTGTCAATAAAATTTAGAATTAAAGCACTGCTTATAGATTGTCCTAATTCTACTTGATGATTTAAATTAAACATCCACGGACTTATAAAAGATTTAATTCCTTCATTTAGTTTTTGGACATAAAAATTTTTATCAAAGCCCTCATTTAGCTTTAAACTAAATTTAACTTGAACTTGCTCATAAACTGGATTAGTAACTTTAAATTTCACGCCCAAAGGCACTTTTGATTTTAAGAATTTTTCCATCCTGCTAATTTCTAACAAGGAAAAAAATCTTGGAATTCCTATAAAATTCTTGTCGTCAATTATTTTAGGAACCACTACTATTAAAACGTTTCCTGGAGACAAATTAAAGTCAGTATCTACAGTAGATAAACATTTAACCCTATTTACTTGTGGAAAATTTTCTAAAATGATCTTTTCATAATCTTTTCCACTTACCGCTCTATTTTTATGTCTTAACCGCTCTGCAACTCTTAGAAAATATCCCTCAGCATCTTCTTTTATAACACCATTAAAACCACGATATTTTTGATGAATTCCATCTATATTTTTAATGTTTTTTTCAAATGATGTAATTTTATTTGACTCTAGGTTAGCATAACTAACATCTTCAGGGTTATGGCAAAGAGCCGTAGTAACGTGAAGTAGAATATCTTGTAAATAATTAAGAAAAGAACTCTTATTTAAACTCTCTAGTTTTATTAATAAAGAGTCATTGGAGAATAACCCACTTAAGTCGAAATTTGCATTTTCTAAGCTAAACTCAATAATTCCTGAGCTTTTCAACCCATTGGTATTGTCTTTAATAATTTGATTATCGTTCATAATAATCCATCTAGAACCGTTAAAATAAGACCAACTTAACATTAAGTCATTGCTGGATTTATTGGCAAACCCTTCATTAATTTGAAATAAAATGGAGAATTGCTTATTGTTTACAACGTTGTTAATTCCAATAATTAATGAAGAACCTTCTTTGTAGGCTGGGTAAAGAAAATTCAACTCTTTAATCTTTTGATTTCCGATTGGATGAAGATGATAAAAATCAAAATCATTACTGTTTTTGAGATTATAAGTCATTTTCATTTTAAAATCTGCAGAAATTGTTTTTAGAGTGGGAGTGTAAGGTTCATTGGGAGAAATAACCTCCGCTTTTTTCTTAACAGACTTCAAGGTAGATTCCCTTAATATTTCAGGATATTGTTGGTGACCAAACCCTTCCATAGGAAAACAGAGCTCAAATTTTAAAAATCCATCTTTTGATTTATTGCTATAGGGGGCCTCATTTTTCTTGCTAAGAGATGGTAAATGTAAATCTAAGTCTCTAATATTAATTTCATTAATTCTTCTTACATTAGAAACTGCACCTGTATCGTCGGGAACATCTTGAAATAAATTAATTACTTGTTTGTCTTCTTGAGGACCCCATCTTTTATTTCTTAAATAACTAACCTTAACTTCAAAATCTTCATTGTTGACATCCCATGGATATTGATCATAGTAAGTTGTAAATCCTCCCTCTAATAAGGGAAGTCCATACCATTCCAAATTAATTTTTAAATCATTTATAGGATATAAAAAGAAAGTTGAATGACCTACAATAAATGAAGAATCAATTAAAGGTTGTGAGCCGAATGGCTCAAAAGGAGCAGAAGAATCAATTTTTCCAAAATCATTACTAAGAGATAAATTCTTAACTTCTAATATTTCTACTTCAATATTTATATTGTTAATTTCTAAAAATTTTAATGAGTGATAATCATTTAAATATTCATGATTCAATTTAAATTCAAACATCGGATAGTTATTGTGTCCTTTAAAATCTAGATTATCAGCATCTAGTGGTGTAATTGGGGGGTCAATATTATCTATTAAAGCAACAATTTGAAGTGTAGAGTTCTCTAATTTATCTGTGTTAAGATTAAAAATAGTTTCAACCTTGTTATTAGAAAGGTTAACCCACTCTTTATCGCTTGAATAAGACAATTTAAATAAATTTAAAAAAGTGTTTTTATCAATTTCTTTTTCGAAACTATTATTTTTAATAAAATTTATTACCGAGGTTTTAGAGAAGTTAAATTCGAAAATAATTTTACGAACGCCTTCTTCCAGTAACAAAAACTCCGAACCGAAAGAAAATCCAAGGTTTTGTTGGGGCTCGTTAAAATCAACAAGCTTTTTTTCGTTCTCAAAAAGATTTAAAAAATATTGATCAGAGATTTCATTATTGTCAAACTCAAACCCAATAACTTGATTTAATTTGGCCTTATTAATTAAAATTGTTTTGTCTACTTTATAAATAATGTTTTTTCCTTCTTCATTGGCCCCAGCTAAAAGATTTTTTCCTTTTTTAATCTCCACTTGGTTTTTAGCGCTAGTTGTAAAATTTACATGTACTTTATCAGGCTTTTTTGTATGTAAAGGTATTTGAAGAATATTTTTTAAATAGTGTTCGTGGTGTCTAAAAGTGATGGCGTTTAAATTTTCTCTAGCTTCATTATAAATATTATGAAAAGCAATTAATAAAGAAATATGAGGAGAAACATTTTTACTATTCACTATGCTGTAATCGTAAAGTTCTTTTGCCGACTCTTTTATTAAATCAAAAATTATGTTGGTTTTTTTAAAATACCCATAGGATTCTTTAGCAATATCTATTAATTCTAAGGTTGAATTAATTACTGAATCTGATTCCCTCCAATAACTACTAAACTCATTTTCATTGACAAAATTTTTATCAAGGTCAAGTTGTTTAATTATTGAAAATATTTTGTTGAATATTGGGCTAAGCTCGATAACAATTAATTTTTCAGTTTCAGATTTAAATTCTGGGTAATCATGGAGGTTACTTAAACTTAATTCTAAACTTTTAAAATGATTTAACAAATCTTTTAAATTCAAAAATATATTTTCAATGATTTCTTTGTCGAGCTCTTTTTCTTTTAGTTTGTAAGGGTCGTGACTAGGCTGAATTAAAGAAATATTGTAAAATGCTACTTTTAATAAGCTAAGGGTAGGATTGTTATTAAAAAAAGAAGTCCAGTCGCCATCTAAAATATTGCTTTCATTAAAGTAGGCTATTTGGGTGGCATATTTGGGTAGAAATTCAATGAAGCTTTTGAAATCAAATTCATCAATTAAAAAAAAATCTTGATTTATAGCCGTTATTGATCTATCGCTTTGGCTTAATCCAAGATTCTTATTATATGTCTTATTAGCATCTAAAAAAAACATGATTTATAAATCAGTACCTTCATTTAAGTAATAAGGAAAAACCATATTAGTTCTGCTATTAGTACTTTTAATTTCATAAAAAATATGAATGAAAATTATTCCATTTTCTATTTCCTGTTCAAATTTTACATTTTCTAAATTTATTCTTGGTTCAAATTTTAAAATAGCCGTTTTAATAACATGTGTTATTACTGTTTCTAAGGATAAGCTTAATTTTTCAAAAGCAACAAAAGATAAGTCACAGCCAAAATCTGGATGAAAATGCCTTTCTCCAGGTGTTGTGCCCAACAAAATTTCTAAACTGGAAACAATATCATTGTTTCCAGTAGTTGTTTCTAAAATATTTAGAGTTTTATTAAATTTAACAGGGAAACTCCACCCTTTTCCTAAAAAGTCAATATTGTCTACCATTTTATCCCCCAATTTGAACTGTTGGACAACCAGCTACAATTGAGCCCCCGTGCGCAGTACTGTCTCCCATTCTTGCTGCAGGTTGGCCATTTATTGTTACAGTTGTTGAGCCTTTAACAATAGAATCTGGAGGACCAACACAAACACAGCTAAAACCTACTGTTGCTGCTGGCATATTGGCAATTAATACTGTTGGAGGTCCACTAGGTAATATAGGTCCTCCAACATGAGGAATTGGAGGTACTCCAGGTGTTTGCATTGGGCACTGATGCATATCTGATACTCTTGCTGCTGCTGGCATATTTTAATTTATTTGAACCATTGATCCTTTTACAACTGCAATTGCAGAAGTAGTTAACTCCGCTCCCGCCTGACCGTCAGCTGAAAACTTTGCATTGGCTGTGTTTTTAATATTCATTCCTTCCATTTCTAAATCCATCTGAGATTTAATATTGACGCTTTTTGAAGACTCGATACTTATGTCCCCTTGTGAAGATATTGTAATACCGGATTCATCCATCTTTATAGAGTTCTTGTTCTGGTCTTCTAGAATAATTGATTTTGTTTCGTCACCAATAAAAATTGAATTTCCACCAGGGGTTTCAATATTAATAGACTTATCTTCATCGTTAATAATAATTTTTACTTCTTCTTTAGTAATTATACCTTTTTCAAAATTGTCTTCATTTGGTATAATTGGAGGGGCATTTATTTTACTGAAAAGCGAACCTAAAATTACCGGGTTTCTTGGGTCAGAATTTAAAAACCCTACAATTACTTCGTCGTCTATTTCTGGCCAAAATATTTTTCCTCTGTTGTTACCGGCATCTTCAAATACCATTCTAGCCCAAATCTTAACGTCTTCTCCAGCTACAGGAAGAGCGATTTGAACCCGATGTTTTTCATCACCATCAATTTTTAAAACTTTTCCAATTTGTAATCCGTTGACAGAAGGGGTTAAGTTTCCAGTGTATTTAGAATTTATATCATTTCTAGTGGAGTACCAGTTATTATTTAATCCAAATTGAATATCTGTATACCAACCTGAGTTGGTAACTACTTGCTTAATAGCAGAAACCATAACATTGCCACTAAATTTTTCTCCAACTCCTTTAATTTCTATTACATCTCCTAACTTTATTTCTGAAGTACCTGCAATTTTAATTCTGCCTATTATTTTGCTTAAGCTGGCAATAGTTGCCTTGGAACTCCCCCAGCTTGTTAATTCATCGACAGAAACTTCTCCGCCATGAGACAGCTCTCCATCAATACCAAGTACGCTTTGTAAATCAGCAGTATTAACTCCTGAATTTTCTAGTTGAGTAAAAGAAGATGAATTTCCAACAGCACTAATAACTTCCTGAGTATCCGAGTCCCATGAAAATCCTTCAAGTTTATTATATTGGTTTTCTGCGTCTGCTTCAGACTCAAATTCAAAAATATCTTGTCCATAATGGAAAGTTGCCACTGGAGCTCCGTCAAGCTTGGGGTCGTCTACGATTATATTTTCACCATCAAAAAATACCAACTTACCATTAGCTTCACACCTTAGCATAAAATAATCCCAATTCGTAACATCGAATTGTAATGCAGACTCTGATTCTAAAAAGCTACCTGAACATGACAAACTTCCTCCTACATTACTATCTCCAAATACACTTGTTAAAATAGCTTTATCATCTTGATTCTCAAAATAAGTTGTTTTTTTCCCACCTACCATTTTAAGAGCAGCATGTTTACATTCTATGTGCAATCCAGAGGAATCTCCACTTCTTGATTTTATCCTGTGTCGAATAATAATACCAGAAAACACTTCTGTGTTAGTTCCATCATAGCCTAGTTCTATAGAAATTTTTTCTCCAGGGTTAAAAATATTATCTGAGCTTAATGCAAAGTCTTGCTTACTAGGGTCGCCATCCATTATAGTAATGCTGGCATATGGTATTTTATTAATTTCAGAATAAGTTAAAATGGAAAGTATAGGCCCTTGGGAAGCATAGGTAGTACTACCAACTTTTATATTATATGACATATAATTGTTATCTGAAGCCAATTGAAAGGTTTTATTTAATTAACGGAGGAATAATTATTTTTTCTCCTGCCTTTAAAAATCTCGGGGAATGTAAATTATTGAACTTGGCAAGCGCTAAGTATAAACTTGTTCTTCCATAAATTTTATTCGAAATTATAGGAAGAGTCTCTCCTTCTTTAACCGTGTAGTAGTGCGTCATATCTGGGGAAGACCTTCCCGCTGCTGCGTTGGCTAGTTCTACTGAAATAGTGGATTTAAATTTCAAAGTAATCTCTACAACTTTAAGGTTTAGATCTTTATCCTTACTAATGATTTTTTCCTCAAAAGAAGAGCACATTCCGTTAAAAATAAAATCTCCACTTATTATTTGAACATAAGGTGTAGAGTGCTCCTTACCGTCATATTTTTTAACAACATCATAAAGTTTATCTCTTTTATTTTGTGCTTTGTCATCTTCTGGAATATCAGGAAATTTTTGATCATCAATAAACTTTTTGAGTTGCGAATCTGTAAAGCCTCCATCCTTAGGTGGTGTGTCACGTATTATTAACTCAACATGAAGTGTGTCTGGTTCAGTGCCTCCATAACTAACATCGGCTGTACCTCCAACAGGCTTTGAGTTGTTAATTTTATCATGTGTTTTTTTTTCTACTTTAATTGGAGCGGTTTCACTTGACCATTCCTCGTTAGCAGATTTTGTGCAGTCTTTATCAGTGAATTTTGAAAATTTTATCTTGAACTCTCCCATTAATTATTTAACGCTGATTAATAAGTCTTTTATTTTCGTTTAAAATATCGATACAGTCATTTATAATTTTATCTCTATTCATACTAATTTCTTCTTTAATAAGCATCCTAAAATAAGTTTCAGTATCGCTACTAAACCCTAAATCTGTCTTTGTTAACGAAGAACTACTTTCAGAAATGGAAGTATTAATTACAAGCTCTTTAATTTCGCAGGGCATATTTCAAAAATCATAAATTATACATAAACTTATACAATTTACTTTTAAAAATTAAAGATTGAAAATTATAAGTTAATAAATTAAATTATAGTTATTAACTATAATTTAATGGGTCTATTTAGGTGGTTTTTTTTGGGAAGTTTTTCTATTTATTCTTGACGACTTAGGTTTTGGGGGACTTATTTTTAAAGGTTTTTTTTGTAACATTCCATCCGTCTGCCTGGCTAATCGTAGAGTATTTTTAGCTAAAGCATATTCGTCATTTTTAATCTTAGCAGGCCCAATTTGGTCTATTTCATCAAACTTAAAAGATTCAAACTTAAACGTAATAGAGTCAAGCATGACATCCTTACTGGTAGAACTTATTCCACTTGTATCAAATTTAATTGGAAATGCGTTTAAAAAAGTCCATTTTAAAAAAGGGCTGTGTTCATGATTCAAAAGTTTTACAACTATTTGAATAGGCAACTTTCTTTGAAAATCAATTTGAATTTTTAACCACTTAAAGAGGTAAGAATCTTTACTTGTTTTTCCTCTTTTTAAAACCAAGTCTCCAAATTCGAATCCGTCAGGATAAAACTCCTTTTGACCAGCTATAATTGCATTTTCCTCTTTTGTTTTAAACTCCAGATTAGGAACATCTATTTCTGAAAAAGAGTGTTCTTTAATAACTTGGTTTGTTCCAAAATCAACTGAAAAATGAGTCCCAATTAATGGTAAAGAAAAAGATGATTTCGTAGGCATAAAAACAAATTAAGTCATTAAAAGACTTAATAACAAGCGTTTTTATAACTATTCTATGGTAAGGCCTTCATGTGCAATTTCAATTGTTTCTATTGCAACAGAATTATCATCAGACTTTAGGTCTGGGCTATCGATTTTTTTAGGCCATGCATTTAATAATTTCCATGTCATAACTGGAGAATGTGATTCATCAAGAAGACTTATTATAACATCCTTCCTAGATGGAGTGTTCATAGAAACTTCATTAAACCAAGCATAGTACTCTTGATCTCCTGCAAAAATTCCTTTCTTAACTGAAACATCACCAGTTTTCTTAAGTCCTGACATTTTTTGTGTTGAAAAAGTCTGATCATCTCCAGCTCTATATTCAATCACTTCAACTTCCATGTCTAAACCAGAAACCTCATTGCAATTTATAATCGTTCCTCCAAAATCTACAGAGAAATGAAATCCTGGTAGTGGGTAATTAGCATCTGCCATATATTGTGTTTTAAGTAGTTATTATTAAATTTTTCTTTTTATGATTCTTGTAACTTATGAGAGAATTTTAGCACTATAAATTCTGCTGGTCTGACCACTGCCATTCCAATTTCAATATTCATTCGCCCTTCTAATATATCAACTTGAGACATTGTAGTGCCTAGCCCAATATTTACAAAAAATGCAGCGTCTGGAGTGGCTCCAGCTAATGCTCCTTGTTTCCATAAATTAGTTAAATAGTTTTCAATCATCCCTTTTACTCTGGTCCAAGTATTGACGTCATTTGGCTCAAAAACAGCCCAATTAGTACTTAACTTAAGTGATTTTTCTACCATATTAAAAAATCTTCTGACTGAGACATATCTCCATTCGTTGTCGTTTCCTGCTAATGTTCTGGCGCCCCATACTAATGTTCCTTTTCCTGTAAATGGCCTAATGGCATTAATTGATTTTCCTGCGGTTACATCAACATTTAGGTCTTCTTGCTGTTTGTTGTCTAGTTTTAAGCAAGGCGAGGATGTAGAAGATAAACTTACGTTGGCTGGTGCTTTCCATACTCCTCTATCAGAGTCTACCTGAGAATACACCCCTGCTATAGCTCCAGATGGAGGAACTAAACTAGCTGATTTTTGAATTTCATTAACAATATTTTTATAAAAATCATTGGTGTTGTAAACAATTTTATCAAGATTTTCTTTAATTGCTGAAGAATCTTTTTTCATGGAAATTAGAATATTCATCAATGACTCAAAAAGAGTTTTTAACGCACTTACGGATTTTTTTACTTTCTGATCGTCATCAAGCCCGTCATACATTAATAAATCAATACTATTGGCTAAATCATAATTTTCATAATCTGATTCAGCATTAATAATTCCTGTTGCTAAGCTACCATCCACAGAAGCTAATGCTTTAAGTAGTGTAGAAAGTGTAGAGCTAGGATTTGTTTTTACATTTAATTCATTAATGATTAAGTTGTTTTTTAACCCAGATCCTTTAAACTCTAAAATTTTATCTATGGCAGTCTTTATAAAAGTAATGTAAGTAGAAGCTTCATCTAAAGATCCTATTTTATCAGCAGAAATTTTGTAAAAAGATTCGCTAAAGTTACCTTCTTCACCATTAGGATTATTAACAAAATCGGAGACGGATTTTACGTCTTCAATTGCGGCTTTTAAATTAATGATTGGCGATGGATCGGAAACAATATCTTCTAAATTTACTTCTTCTCCTTCTGCATCTAATATTTTAACGTCTTCAAATCCAAAATTTGCAGAGAAAGTAGACATAATCCATGGGTAGTAAGCAGCACCATATTTTAAAAAATTAATTCCAATACCATTTCTAAAATCTAAAATAACGTCTTTATCTGCTCTATCAATATTACCATTGAAAACATCTAATACAGCAACTCTATCTTGTAAACTGTTGCATTGTGCCAACATTGCTTGTTGGAAAGAGTAAGCTTGATCTTGTTTTTCCAGGAGCATAGCGTCTGGCGATAATAAAATTGTTGGATGATCTTCTTTTTCTACAGCAGAAAGCCCTGACGCCAAAGCATCGGCAGTAATTTCGTCTCCAAATAAACCTACAGACGCTATATAACATTCACCTCCACCATTAGCAAAAAATAATCTTACGCTGTCATATAAATAATAGGTATACTGCGAATCTATTTTACCAACACTATTGTCAGAATTTAAGGTTACAGTAATATCTCCTAATCCAGATGATGCTCCATACATTTGATGAAAATCCAACATCGAAGATATATGAGTAGGAATATTTTTTAAGCTTTTTCCGTTACGTGAAGCCTTTTCGGTGTAACCTATAAATGCGGGAATCGCAGTTGCAACAGCTGCCACTGATGGCGGAAGCGTTGATATTTCTTCTACGTATACTCCAGGTGTTTTATAATCTGCCATAATTAATGTTTAGGATATTTATTTTACTAACTTAATATTCTTTCATAGGTTAACATAAGTGGTTAAAAAATACTTGTTAACACTTTTTTTAACATCTATCTCATTGATATTGAAGTTTTTTAGTTCTGGAAAAGGAAGGTTCAGAAGTTTTTCGCCCATCTTTTCTAAAGATAATTTATTTGAATATCTCTCTTTTAAAGCAACAGGGTTTATAGAAGTAAAAACAAATTGAGATTGGTTTTTTTTATTTTCTTCAAAATAAAATTTCATTTCTAACTTATCATCAACTATAAGACAGCTTTCTAAGTCTTTTAAATTATTGGAAACTAATATATATTGCCAATGAATTGACCTACTATTAAATTTATAATTAAAAATATTTTGCGCATTTTGTTGAATTTCAATTGAAACATAGCCGTCGTATAATTTATCGAAATCTGACCAAATAAAGGTGCTTTCTTCCTCGTTTTCATAGTGAAAAGTGTAAATTCCAGTTGTAAAATCTTCATAGCTGTTGATTTTATCAACTGACAAGTTTTTAATTTCACTTGAAGTTTCGTATTTGATCTTAACTACTGAAGTCTTTAAATCTGAGATATTTGGGAAGGTTCCTCCATTAAAGGGGTGAATTTTTAATTCTTGTTCTAAGTTGGAGTTCTCACCGCCTTTGATAGGGATAAAAAACTTTTGATCCTTGGAAGTGTAAAATGGGACATTGGTTTTATTTTGAAACATATCATCATTAAATTTAATTCCTAACACTAATGAATGAATTTCTTGAATTGCGATCTTAGGAATCCATATTGAATCCTCATATTTTCCCTCCTGTAAAATTATTAATCTAGAGCCTTCTTGTTTTAAAATTAACCTGTAATTTTTTAAAAATGCTAAAGTTTTAGGTGACGGATGAAATTCAATATTAGGAATAACGTTGGTTAAATAATAATTGTGCGATAAATTTAAACTTGCAATTACAAGATGTTTTTGATTTAAAGTTAATATAGTCTTATTCAAGCCTTGAATTTATTTAAACTTTGGATGAAGCATTTCTTTTGCCTTAGAAATTAAATCTCCTCTCTCACTAATTTTGGGGGTAGAGTAGTTGATTCCTGATTCTTCAATACCAACCATTCTCATTTTATACAATACGCAAGGAGCATATTTAGCCCCTAAAGCAGATAAAATATTACTTTGCTCATGAAAGCTTATATTATTTATTTCTACTAATATTTTATCTATTTGCTGATCTAAGCCAGACGTATTATTGGGTGTAAATACTTTTTTAGATTGGAAAAATCCAATTATCGCAGAAATAAACTTTAAAGATTCTTCATAAAGTTTTTCATTGAAAAGAGAGTAGAAAAGAACATACATATTTAAATAAATAGGATGATTATTTCCAGTAATTGGAACCCCAAATCCATTTGGAGTAGCTGTTTTTTCTTCTTCTATATTAACCAATGAAACTACTATTCTATTTTCATCTTTAATGGATAAGCTTCCGTCAAGATTAAGTAGGTTAGAAGCAACAACTCGATTTTCGTTTAAATTAAATTTAAGATTTAAGCTGCTGTTTAGCTCATTAACTATTGAAAATAAAGCTGAGTCTATCATTAATTAGAAATTAGTTTAAGTGCCCAAAGAGTTATTCTAGTTATATATACCCCAAAAAAAGATACCAATGATAAAAGATAGATAAACTCGATTTTTGAGAATTTTAAAAAACTTATTAAATCTCTAGTAAAAGACATTGAAAAAGATTTAACTAGTTCATAAACTGTGTAGCCAACAACTAAACCTATTAAAATACTTATAAAAAACCAAAGTATTTCAAGTGCAAATTTTTTTCTTTTTTCTTTCTTAACTCCGCCACTTACTGATTCATAAATATCTTTTTGAGACTTAAGAGTAGCCTTGAAAGCCTTTCTATAAAGGTCTCTTTCTGTCCTTCTTTCTAATGATTTGAAAAATCTATCTACCCTCAATTTATGTCAGAATTAAAAAAATAATTGATAATAAATTTACATTTAAATTCAAATTAAATAATAGCCTGTATACTTAATTATGAACATATAAAATTTAAGAAAACTTTTTTTAATCAATGATTAAAATGGTACCCAATTGTAAATGCAAATGTGTGTGAACCATGAGATTCTCCCATGGAGTCAAAAATATAAGCAGGTGATATATCTATATTTTCGTTAAGCTCTAATACATATTCAATTCCAAATCTTTTTACTAATAAATTTTCATTTTTTTCAAATTCATAGCCTAGACCTGCAAAAAAACCAAAGTTAGAAATTTCATATCCAACTACAGCAGAACTTAAAAATGCATTTTTTCTAACTTTACTTAAACCATTTTCATCTTTTAAAATATAACTCATAAATTCTATTTCATTGGACCATTTTATTGAAAAATGTTTAGAAATAAAATATTGAATCTCTATTCCGTCAGTTGGAATTAACTGCGCAGGATGGTCCTCAGATTCATGGTAGTTTTCTTCTGTAATATAAGTTTGATTAATCGATACTGCAATTCGAAATTTACCTCCACTAACTTCGTCTTTATTAGTTTCATCGTCATGCTCTTCAATTGATTGAGAAAAAACAAATAAAGGAAGAAAAAATAAAATTGTAAGAAAATTTTTCATACATAAATTTAGTAAAATCTAATTAAGATAATGATGTTTTTTTTAAATTAAAATTGACGCCTAAAGAATATTTAATTTCTTTGAAAAACCTCCTTATAAGATTTATCAGTGGATTTTTTAATCACTGATTTTAAAATAACCACCCTCTATATAGTTGAGTTTATCTATTTTTATTTTAAATGATCTCTGAACTCTAATAAGGTCCTTACTTAACCAAGTTTTGAGCCATAAAAAGCTAATCCAATTAATACAAATTGAATAGGCAACCTAACCCAATACGCAAAAAAACTAGAAACACCAATTGCTTGTTGAGCATCTTCACTAAATGCCAAATAAATATTGGCAGGATATACAGCTATTAACAACAATATAATTCCCCAAGAGGCATAAAATCGTGTTTTTTTAAATATAATTCCAATTCCAAATAGTATTTCTAGAACCCCACTAACATATACGGATTCTTTATGCAAAGGAAAACGTGGAGGCATAATTTTTAAAAAAAATGAAGTATCTATAAAATGCTGGAAACCAACCCAAACATACCCTATACCCATTAGATAAATAAAAAGAGTTTTTAATTTCATTTTCTTCTTCTCTTTCTTCTTTTAGTTTTTATCTGTTCAATAGCTAAACTCCTAAGTTCTGGGCCTTGACTTTGCAGGATAGTTATAGGTTTAAATTTAATAAGCCCATATGGAACTCCTTCTTCGATAGCTAAATTATTAGTATTAAGATGGGCCCTTGTATTATCTAGAAAAGTTTTCATTTTCTGAAAATCTTCTTTATTTGAAAAATATTTTTCGTTGTAAATAGGCCTTGCACATGGCAAGATCTGAAAATGATATTTTTCCTGTTCAATAAATTTATGAACCCACACAGGGATGTACTCTTTTCGAGAAATAAGAAGATTATTATCAGTTTTTTTAAAAGAAAGTCTAAGCATTGCTCCTCCATCTTTGCGCTCAGCACGTTGGTTAGAAACAAAATTTCCAAGGGAAAAAACCGTTAAAAATTCTTGGTTGTTTTTTTTGCTATACTCCATTGGCTGAATTACATGAGGATGCGAACCTATAACTATATCTACTCCTAAATCCTGAAAAAACCGATTGTATTTTTTTTGATATGAGTTAGGGAAATCTCTATATTCATATCCCCAGTGCACAAAGACTACCAATTTGTCTAGGTCTTTATTTTTAGCATTTGTAACATCTTTTTTAATTAAAACAGAGTCTACTAAATTCACATAAACAGGGTCAGAAAAAGGCAATCCGTTAGTACCATAGGTATAATTTAATAACCCAATTCTAATCCCATCTTTGGAAAGCACCAATAAATTATCCTTCTCTCTATTTTTAACATCTTTAAAGGTTCCCGTATGTAAAATATTTAAACTATCTAGCACATCTAAAGTTCTGATAACTCCCTTATTTTTTCTATCGCAGGAATGATTATTTGCTGTTACCAAGACATCCATTCCACTATTTTTACAAGCTACAGCCAATTCATCTGGAGAGCTGAATTGAGGATAACCCTTGAAAGGTTTCCCCGCAAGAGTTACTTCCAAATTTCCAATTGCAAAATCTACTGAAGAAATTATATCTTCTAACGGATTAAAAACTTCTGAATATTCATATTGTTTTTTATTTTCTTGCCATGCTGATTTTATCTGAGGACCGTGGCCCATAATGTCTCCCATAAATAGAAAGCTAATTTCTTGAGCGTTTATAGAACTAGACCATAAAAAACAAAGTAGGTATAGAAAGCTAATTTTAAATACTGAGTTAAGCATTTTTGTCGTTATAGCATCTGTGGGTTTCTTCTTCAATTTGTTGAACGATTTCAAAGAGCTCATCCTTAATATTGTCAAGATCTGCCCCATTATTTATGGTAATAAATTCTTTGACTTTTTCTAATCTCAAGTTGATGGTATCTATAGTCTTGGCAGTTAGTTTCATTCTGTTCCAGCAACGAATTTTAAAGAAATAGAGTTCACACAATGTCTAGTATTTTTTTCTGTTAACTGCTCTCCAATAAAAACATGTCCTAAATGTCCTCCACATTCATTACATAAAATTTCTGTTCTTCTGCCATCGGCATCTGTTATTCTTTTAACAGCCCCTGTAATTTCATCATCAAAACTAGGCCAACCACAGTTAGATTTAAATTTGTCTTTGGAGGTGTAGAGAGGAGTTTCACACCTTCTACACAAATAAACTCCATTTTCATAATGATTGTTGTACTTTCCAGTAAAGGGATATTCGGTTCCTTTGTACACAATAACCCTTTCTTCTTCTTTTGTAAGAGAATTATACTTTTTTTCATTCATAATACTAGCGGGTTTAATATTTTCTGTCTGGCAGGCTATAATATTACTAATGATTAAAAAACCAATAGTAATAAGGGCATTATTTTTCATTTCCAATAAAATTACCAAATAATTCATCAATTTTTGTTGCGAGAATTAAATCTTTTTCAGTAATTTTTTTTTCATCGTGGGTAGTCAAGCTAATTTCAATACTACAATAAGAACTTAGAATGTCAGGATGATGGTTATGAGCATTTGCAGCATCTGCAACTAGATTAAAAAAATCAACAGCCAAATCAAAGGTTTTAAAAACAAATATTTTGTGAATTTGTTCCTCTTTTTTTCGCCAATTAAACTTTTCAGTAAGCTCCTTTAATTTAAGATAAGTCATTTTCTATTTTTTTAATGTGTTAAGGTAGTTTTCAAACTTTTTCATCACCAGTAAATGTGCTTTTGCTTGTGTAAACTTGTAGACCAACCACGGAAGCCTTGGAACAAATTCATGAATGGCTGTAATAATATAATTTCCATCTAAAATAGATCTAAATTCTAACCATCCTCTATTTGTTCTTTTCGTTAGATAGCCACCAGTGATATAAAAAAGTTGTCTGTTTTTATCGCTTCTATTTTTTATATATTTTAATTGCAGCAGGCAAATGCCAAAAAGTTTAAATTCCAACACCTCCTTTTTTTCTTCGGCAGCAATAGTTCTATTAAATATTTTACTAAGCCAAATAGGGTAGGACTGAGCAACCCAAAGTGCAGTTTTTTTACTAGGATTAGAAATTCTTTGCACACTCCTTACCGTATTTTTATCTTTAGTTTGAGCTAATCCAATGGGGGCACTTGGAATTATAATATTTTTATCTAGAGCTCTTTGAATAGTTTCTTTAATACTGTAGTCTGGCAAATCCTTTAAAACAAGTTTTGAACTCAAGGTCATATCGTGGCGAAGACTTTCAATTAAAGGAGAAACAAAATTACTATTAGAACCGCTGAATAGTCCCACCCATAATTTTGACATTCCAAGAGAGAAAAATGGTATTGAGAAGATCCATCTTTTCTTTTTCATTTCTCTAGCTGTCATTTTTAATATATCCATGTAGGTTACAACTTCAGACCCTCCAATTTCAATTGGATTATTATAATAATTTTCATTTCCAATTATTTGATCAATACTTTTAAGGGCTACTCTTAAATCAATTGGTTGATTTTTTGATTTTGTCCATTCTGGACAAGCCATAATTGGCAGGTTTTGAACAAGCTTGGTAACAATTCTAAATGAAGATCCACCAGGACCTATTATAATTCCTGCTCTAACTGCTGTAACTGGAGTTGTTCTAGACCCAAGCACCTGTTCTACTTCAAACCTTGATAGTAAATGTTTTGAAATATTTAAATTGTCTTTTGGAAGTATTCCCCCAACATATACAATATGCTTTAAGTTGCAATTTTGTGCAGCTCTTGAAAAATTATCTGCTAAAAGCAAATCTGTATCTTCGAAATTACTTTGATTTAATCTTGTAGATGGTTGCATAGAGTGCACCAAGTATAGTGCATAATCTACTCCCTCAAGCGCCTTATTACTACTGGATATAGAGAATAAGTCTACCATTCTCCACTCAACATCTGAATTTGAAGGATTTACTTTTTTTCTTGAAAGTGCTATTATATCATATTTGTCTTTGTAGGTTTCTATAAACCACCTTCCAATGAATCCTGTTGCGCCTGCAATTGCTAGTTTTTTTTTCTTGGACAATTTTGTTACCTAATTTTATTTCAACAATATCTGACTTTAATTTGGCAAATCATTTCCTATTCAAATATTATTTTTAAAAAATTAGCAGTATTGTTTAGTACCTTTCTTTAATTTCTTTAACTATTTATATTTATTTTGGGATATGAAAAATCAAGTTAAACTTTTTTTTAAAGGTGTAAAATCTTATAGACAAGCTTTTACATTTCTAGTTAAAAACAAGTTATTGTATTTTTTTCTTTTTCCAATTGCGTTTAATTTTCTGATATACTTTTCTGGACTTTCAGTCTTGAACGATTTTAGGTTGTTAACTACTCAATATTTGGAAAGCTTTTTAGAAAGTTTTGGAGCATCTGAAGATTGGTGGATTTTATTTTTAAATAAATTATTTTCTATTTCTATATGGTTGGTTTCAAAGGTTTTATTCTACTATGTTTTCAGTTTATTTGGGGGCTACCTGACAATTATTTTTTTATCTCCCGTGTTTACCTATTTATCCGAAAAAACAGCTTCTATTCAAAAGGGAAAAACTTATAATTTTAATTTCACTCAATTTGTTAACGATATTTTTCGAGCCATTTTAATTTCAGTTAGAAATATTCTCCTCCAACTTTCTATGGTATTTGCACTCTTTTTAATTGGATTTATCCCTGTGATTGGTTGGGGATTTTCAATTTTTGGAAATTTATTAATAGTTTCTTATTTCTATGGATTTTCTTTCTTGGATTATACCAATGAAAGAAACCAACTTTCGATAAAAGAGTCTGTTAAAATAGTAAGAAGAAAAAAAGGTCTTGCAATTGGACTTGGCTTGGTTTTTTATCTATGTTTTTTTATTCCATTATTAGGCGGGGTTATCTCCAGTTTTTTAGCAATAATTTCGGTAGTAGCAGCTACAATTTCTTTGGAAGAAATTTCAGATAATTAATTATAAGAGGGTTTTAATTATTTGAATCATAGAGTTAAATTCCTTTTCTTCATAAAGCCTTGTCAAGAAAACTATTTTTCCATTTTTATCTACAACAATATTTCTAGTAACTCCAGCTCCTTCAATAGTAAAATCTGAAAATATTTTTCCATCCGGGTCGTAAGAAATAGGATATGTAACTTTCATTTTTTCTATAAAAAGATCTACTTTTTCTTTAGGTTCTTTGGTGTCGACGCCAATTAATAGAAAATCTTCATTCTTAAACTCTTGCCAAACTTTTTCTTCTAATTCTGGCATTTCTCTTCTACAAACGCTACACCAAGACCCCGTAAACTGAATAACAACTACCTTGTTTTCCAAATTTTTATTAGTCCAAACCTCTCCATTTCTCATATTCATTTCCAAAGCAGGAAGAGGATCACCAATACTTACTTTATAGCCTCTGTTTGTTTCGTTTTGACAATTCACAAATCCGTAAATTAATGTGAAAAGTAAAAAAGTAATGATTTTTATTCGTTTCATATTTTTTTGTCAGGTTTATTAGTTTCTCTCATTACCTTTTGCTAATTCTATTGCCAGAAATTTGTTTTTGCCTAGAGGATTTAAATCGAAATCCGTTTTTATCTCTTAAGTTAAGATGCTTGGTTTTTCTTCCCTGTACTCTTTCTCGCCATTTCTTCCAATTTTTAAGAGTCATCTCCTGCTTCATTAGCATGATTACTTCTTTTTCTGAAATATTAAATTGAAAAAAAATAGCTTCAAATGGCGTTCTATCTTCCCAAGCCATTTCAATTATTCTGTCTTTATCTATATCGCTTAAATGTTGCATTCAAAACTAATTATTTTCCATTCCGTTCAATATCCAACATTCTATTTTATCAATTAGAGTATCATTTAGAACATCTATCAAACTGGAGTTTATAGCAGGCGTGAAATCTTCGTCGTATGGCATTGTTCCTGCATTTATTTCAGACATAGAATGATCAATATTATCCACTATACTTTCATAATCTTCTAAAACAACACCAGCATAATTTATGTTGCTATTGTGACAGCTTGTACAATTATTTAAAAAAATGGGTTTGATTTCAGTCTCAAATAAAGCATTAGCCTCACAAGGCAGAGGTTCAGTAGTTTTATCTTTGCTGCAAGAGAATAATCCCTCAACAAAAAGGCAAAATAAAAAACCATATATTACATTTAATTTCATCTGTTAAGTTTTAAAAGTTAAAAAAATTAACTTTATAAGCAAATATGAAAGTATTATTTAGAATAATCCTACTATGTCCATTCATATCTTTTGGATCTGTATTTTCTCAAGAAGAATGGGATTTTGATAAAAAAAATCAAAACAAACCGTTATTTCTAGACACACGAGCCATAAATGGACATACAGTTAAATTACTAGAAAAAAAAGTTCTTGAACTAAGAATCACTCACCGATTTGGAGAAATAGCAACTCCCCAGTCTTACAGAACATTATTTGGACTGGATAATTCTTCTGATATAAGAATTGGTTTAGAGTATGGAATGACAGAAAACTTCATGATTGGAGTTGGTCGATCTAAAGGAGCTGGACCTTTTTTAGAAGTATGGGATGGGTTTTTAAAACTTGGAATTTATAAAAACAAAGAAAGAAGTGTTAAAATTACAGCTTCCTCCCAGCTTTTTTTCACCTCTATGCCCAGCTCCAATAACCCTATTGAATTAACCAATTTCACAAAGTTAACCCACAGATTTACCTACCACAACGAAATATTATTTGGCTTTAAGCCGTCTAAAAAAATAACCCTTCAAATAAGTCCCGGATTTATTTATAGAAACTTGACTAACTTCCAAGACAATAATTTTTTGCCTCATATTTCATCAGTAGCTCGTGTCCACTTATTTAAAAAAGTCAGCCTAATCTTAGAATATTATGCCAATTTTAACACCACTGAATTTAGAAAAAACAATTACGTAAATCCATTTGGTTTAGGAATTGAGATAAATACTTTTGGACATGTTTTTCTATTGAACTTTGTCAATTCTAGAGGGATTGGGGAAGGGCAATTTTTACCTTACACAAAAAGCAAATGGAGCGAAGGAGAATTTAGATTCGGCTTCACTATTGCGCGAAAATTTAATACTTAAGACTATGAAAAAATTAATACTATCGACTTTATACATTACAATACTATCTTTTGGATTTTCCCAAGATTTTAAAATAAACTCTTCAGAGTCTATTGTGGAGTTTAATTATTTAAGTGAAGAAGCTGTCGGAACGATAAAAGGAGTTTCTGGCACTATTCATTTTGATATAAATAACTTATCAGAATCTTATTTTGAAACAAAGGTTAATATTTCATCTATCAATACCTCCAACAAGACAAGAGACAAACATTTAAACGCCCCTGATTACTTCCACACCGAGAAGTATCCGCATTTAATTTTTAAAAGTGAAAGTCTTAAAATGGAAGAAAGTGAATTTGTATTAGCTGGCAATTTGACTATTAAGGAGATTTCGAAAAATGAAGAAATCAGATTCACTTATAAGGACAATGTTTTTGAAGGTAGATGTGTTATTTATTCCAACGATTATGAGATTAAAAAACAGAAAACTAGACTAGACAGCAAAATTCTTATCAAAATCACGGTTCCAGTTTTGTAAGAAAATAATTTTTGGGGAGCAATTCATTTTGTCCTTATCTTTAAGTTATTGAAAAGTCTATTCATTTCCATATTATTACTTGCTGTACCTTCTTTTGCCTTAGCGATTGACAAAGAAGAAGCCTTATATTATGCAGATTGGATAGATACCATTCAAGACAATAATTTAACCTTATCAAAGGCTTTTATTAACGAGAATCCTTCTAAGGCTCTGCTTTACATCTCTCAAGCAATAGTCAATACTGAAAATAATTTTCTAAAAGCAAAATGCTATATCCAAAAAGGGATTATTTATAATTATTCTTACTTAAACAAGAGCGACTCTGCTTTAGAAAACTTAATTGCAGCAAGAGACATTTATTTAGAAAATGATAAAAAGAAAAAGTTAATTTTTAACAATATATTAATTGGAGAAGTTTACAGAAAAAATGGAAATATAGAAAGGTCAAATCAACTTTTTAAAAATGCTTTTTTGCAGGCAAAAGATATAAATGCTTATGCTTTAATGTGTTTAGGATATTTAGCACAAATAGATCTTAATCCAAATATTTTAATTAAAAATGACGATAGTCTAAATAATTTGGTCAATAACATCTACGAATCTGAGTTAAAAGCCTATGCCTATTTTATAAGTCATAAAAGAGCTGTAGATAATCAGCTTTTTGATTTAGCTGTCCAATACTTGGATAGTGCAGAAAAGCTTTATGAAATAGATAAGTCGCATACACAATCTATTGAAATGCTCATTAAAAAAGCAGAAATTTTTGAGCGAAATAACAATCTTCAAATGGTAGTTCAGCTTAACGAATCTATTTATGAAAAATCTATCACTCATAATTTTGGAAAAGGCCTTATTTACAGCTGTTATAAACTCTCTGATTTTTTTGAATCTATAGAAAGATACGATTGGGCAAACCCTTATTTAAAATATATAAATAAGATTAAAATGGCAGAGGGAGATAGAGAGCTCAATGAAAGAATTTTATTAGCAGAGAAAGAGAAAAAAATAGATGTTGAAAGAGTTAAAACAAAAAATGAATTAAAGTTTCAAGGTTACTTAACATTTATTGGATTTGGTATTGCTCTTTTCATTTTAGCAATAGCCATTTATATTTATTTTGCATTTAAAACCAAGTCAGAACTTGCCAATAATCTTCTTTTAGCCAATACACAGAAAGAAGAGTTAAAGAAAGAAAAAGATGATTTTCTAGCATATACTACCCACGAAATTAGAACCCCTCTTTCTGCAGTTATTTCAGCTTCTGAAATCTTGGACCGAACAGAACTAAACGCTTCCCAAAAAGGCCATTTAAATGCTTTGAAAAGCAGTGCTAGCAACATTCTATTTTTAGTTAATGACATTTTGGACTTGGCAAAGCTTGAAAAGCGTAAAATCTTTTTAGAGACTATTCCATTTAGTCCTGCAAAAGTGATTGAAAATGCTATTTCTATTTTAAATAGCAAAGCCTTGGACAACAACGTGAAGGTCGAATTGATTATTGGAAATAAAATTCCTGAAAATATTTTAGGGGACGCTTTTCGTTTTCAGCAAATAATAGTAAATCTTTTAGACAACGCCATAAAATATGCACCTGGAGGAGTTGCTAGAGTAGAGCTTAAAAATATAAAAAATAAAACCATTGAAGTTCAGGTTAGTGACAATGGTAAAGGAATCGAACAAGATAAACTTAAGCTTATTTTTCAGCCTTATGCACAAGAAAAAACAAATACCTCTAGACAGTACGGCGGCACTGGTTTGGGTTTGGCAATTTGTGATCTTTTAATAGAGTTAATGGGTGGAGAAATTAAAGTGGAATCTAGCGAATTAGGAACAGATTTCACATTTAAAATCCCATATGAAATAGCAAAGAAGAGAGTTTTAGAAAATAAAGGTTTGGTTTCCCCAATTAAAGAACTTAAAATATTAATGGCTGAGGATGACCAGCTTAATGGTCAACTATTTAAAGATTTAATACAAAATACTGTAAATAACGTTACTGTAGACTGGGTTATAAATGGAGAGGAAGTGATGGAAAAAGTGGCTGCTAAGCATTACGACATCATTTTAATGGACATAGAAATGCCTTTAAAAAATGGTTTTGAAACAAGTTCTGAAATAAGAAAATCTAAGAATGCCAAAATTAATAATATTCCCATTATTGCAATGACAGCTCATTTGGTAGAAGATGTTTTAGAGCGATGTTATCAAAATGGAATGAATGATTGTATTTCCAAACCATTTCAGATAGAGATTCTCTACAAAAAAATATCAGAGACGATAAAAAACATTGATTTAGGTAAATCAATAAGCTCAAATAATAAGGCAAAATATTTAGAAATATTTATTAGAACATTTAGAAAAGACTTTAAGGAACTAAATGATTCCATTAGCTCTGAAAATTTATCTCTTGTTAAAAGTAAATTACATAAAATGAAAGGCTCTTCTGCAACTATGGAATTCAACGATATTGCAGAATGTATTGCCGCTATGGAGTTAAAAAAAGTAGTAGATTTAATGGAGGATTTAAAGCTACTTAAAACTTTATTTCTTTCTAATACTAAAGAAAAATTACAGTTATGATAAAGACTATTATTGTAGACGATGACGAACTTTGTATTTCGGTTATTGAGGACATGATTGACCAATTAGAAGAATTCTCTTGTGTGGGAACCTTTCAAAATGCATTAGATGCTTATACTTTTATTAATAACAATCAGGTAGATGTTTTATTCCTTGATGTAGAAATGCCTAAAATGGGAGGAATTGAGTTATTGAAAAATCTAGAAAATCCACCTTTAGTAGTAATGATTACTTCTCATGATGAATTTGCACTTGAGTCTTACGAATACAATGTTACAGATTTTTTAAAAAAGCCAGTAGAGTGGGCAAGATTTATTAAAACTGTAAAAAAAATAAATAATAAGCTTTTTGGTTTGGGGGCAAAGTTGGTTGAAAACGACGATTCAGAACATGTATTTATTAAAACAGACTCAAAACTTGTTCAATTAAAGTTTAAAGAAATTTTGTGGGTAGAAGCTCTTGGGAATTATGTGAGGGTGCATACAAAAGAGGAAAAGCATACGGTGCTAACTACAATGAAAGAACTTCAAGCAAAGCTTCCAAACAAAGACTTCCTTAGAGTGCAAAGGTCATTTATAGTAAGGTTAGATCAAATAAAATCAATAGAAGACAATTATATAATTATCAATGATAAAGAAATCCATATTGGAAAGTCTTACAAAGAAGAGTTAACTAATAGGTTAAACTTATTATAAAATTTCAAAATCATATTCGCTTTCTCCCTTCCTAGCTTTGTCATAATTAGGCTTCATTAATAGATTTTCTTGTCTCTCCCAGTCTTTTCGACTCTCCATTTTAATTGTCGTAAAAAAAGCCCAGTACGAATTCTTACTCATACTGTCCCAGTGAATAACTAAATTTCTTCTTTGAAGTGTTTGAAATAAATTAAAAGAAATACTTACTAAAATAAAAGTTAAAACTCCATTTTTTAAAAGGGTTAGTTTCTGATTTAAAAGCTCTCCAATTGGAATTATCAATAGTGGATAATAATCAATCATAGGTCTCATCCCAAACCCTCCTCCAAACCACCAACACCACCAAGAGGAAAATAGGTAAATAGTGGCAATCAAAGTAATGATAATTGGCAACCCCCATTCGTTTTTATTTTTGATCATTTTATAAATTCCTAAAAAAGATAGAACGAAAATAGGGCTGTATACCAACCATCCTTTTCGGTAGCTAAAAAGAAAATTTAATATTCTTGGCCTATCAAAGTAAAACCTTTCTCCAATGTAGGAGTTGAATATCCAATCTCCTGTAACCCATTTCCAGTAAATAAATTGAATAGAGCATATTGAAAGAGTTACTAAAATTGTTAGTACTAAAAGTTTCGTGTTTTCCAAAGACCACAATAATCTTTTTTTAAATGACTTCCAGCTATAGACATTGAAAAGAAAACAGACTAATCCGAACAAAATATTGGTTGGCCTAACAAGAAACAACAATCCTAAGATTAGCCCTAAAAGTACTGCTGTCTTAAGATCAAAGCTCTTAAAAACTTTGGTTGTAAGGTACATTAGAATGGAAGCTAGAGAAAACGTATAGGCATGAGACATACAAGGTTCACTAGTAGAGTAAAAAAATAGATTACTTCCCAAAAAAACTAAAATCAATAAAATAGAAACAATTTTTTTATGATATAGCCTCAATAGTACCTTACTTAAAAAGTACATGCCAATTATAAGATAAAATACACAGGAGAATGTTAATCCAATTTCATAAAATTTAGAGAAACCGTTTGCATTTATTTCAGGACTTAGAATTGCAAAGGCATGAGCAACTAAAAAAAAGGGGAGATATAAGATTGACATTCCCATTGTTGTTTTAATAACTTTGTTTCCATTTGGGGCAGTTTCTGGCCAAAACTGGTGCTTCTCAGCATAATTAATAGTTGAATTTTTTAAAAAGTTAAATTTTAAATCTTGGTGCACAAAAACTGCTGGCAAGTAGGAATAATAAGAAGTGACGTCCCAATTAATTAATGCATTTTGTTTTTCTGCATTTTTCCAAGGTCGGATATTCAAAATCACCACTATTTGAATTAATAATATGGCAATCAAAGTCAGTCTAACAAAAGATACCTTTTTCAATAAATTAGAGATTTAAGGTCATAATTGCATTTCTGGAATTTCGCTACTATTTACAACAAGTTTTCCCTTAGTAGCAGATTTTATTGCTTCAATCGTCACACCAGGCGCCCTTTCTAAGAGTTCGAAGCCTCCATCAGGTAAAATATTTAATACTGCAAGATTTGTTACTATTTTTTTAACGCAATTGACACCAGTTAGAGGAAGGCTGCAGTTTTCTAACAATTTGCTTTCTCCTTTTTTATTGGTGTGCATCATGGCAACAATAATATTTTCTGCACTAGCTACTAAGTCCATAGCACCCCCCATTCCTTTTACCATTTTACCAGGAATTTTCCAATTGGCAATATCTCCATTTTCTGAAACTTCCATAGCTCCTAAAACAGTAAGTTGAACATGTTTCCCTCTTATCATTGCAAAGCTCATAGAGGAGTCGAAGTAAACTGCTCCTGGAAGGGCTGTAATGGTTTGTTTTCCAGCATTAATTAAGTCAGCGTCTACATTTTCTTCCCTTGGGAACGGGCCCATCCCAAGAATTCCATTTTCAGATTGGAACTCAACATTTATTCCATCAGGGATATAATTAGCAACTAATGTTGGAATACCAATCCCAAGGTTCACATACCAACCATTTCTTAGTTCTTGAGCAATTCTTTTTGCGATCCCAATTTTATCTATCCCCATATTATTTATTTTCATTTACGGTTCTTTGCTCTATCCTCTTTTCGTAATTTGAACCTTTAAAAATTCTCTGAACAAATATTCCTGGAGTATGAATCTGATTTGGGTCAAGTTCACCAGGGGAAACCAATTCTTCAACCTCTGCGATAGTAATTTTTCCTGCCATCGCCATAAGAGGGTTAAAGTTTCTTGCGGTTCCTTTATAAATTAAATTTCCTGCCGTATCCCCTTTCCATGCTTTTACAATTGCAAAATCTGCATTCAAAGCAGTTTCTAAGATATGGGGCTTTCCATTAAAATTTCTTACTTCTTTACCTGTACTAATTTCAGTGCCAAATCCTGCAGGAGTAAAAAAGGCAGGTATTCCAGCTCCAGCAGCTCTGCATCTTTCTGCTAAAGATCCCTGCGGGATAAGATCTACTTCGAGTTCTCCAGAAAGCATTTGCCGTTCAAACTCTTCATTTTCTCCTACATAAGAAGAAATCATTTTTTTAATTTGTTTATTCTGTAATAGATAGCCTAACCCAAAATCATCCACTCCTGCATTATTAGAAATACAAGTCAATCCATTTATCTTCATTTCTACTAGTGCTTGTATGCAGTTTTCTGGTATCCCACAAAGCCCAAAACCTCCCAGCATTATGGTTGCCCCACTAAAAATGTCTTTACAGCCATCAGCAGCATTTAAAACTTTTTTTTCAATCATTTATTTACCAGTTATCGTCATTAGACCATTCATCTTCTAGACCGTCTTTTACCTTAGAGTTTTTAATAGTTTCATTACAATCAATGGGCGATTTCAACATAGTCTCAGGCATTTGAAAATCTTCTTGTGAAATATTCAAGGAATCGTCAGCATTTATATACTTTGTATAATATGCAAAAACAGGGAGTGCAGTATTGGTTCCCATTCCCATACTTAAAGTATTAAATCTAACAGATCTATCTTCTGCTCCCACCCAAACACCAGTAACTAAATCAGGAGTTAAGCCCATAAACCACCCATCGGATTGATTTTGAGTAGTTCCTGTTTTACCTGCTATTGGCTGGGTTATCCCAGCATATGGTCTTTCTGCTGTTTCTTTAGCTCTTATACGAATTGCTGTTCCACCTCTTAAAGGATTGCCATAATCGTTTTTTAGGGTAGGGTGACTTACTCCGCTAGTTACCAACTTCATCATTTCCAAAATTGAATATGCAGTTTCCTTGTTCCAAACTTGTTTGGATTCTATTTTAGGCTCATAAATTAGGTTGCCAAATTTGTCTTCAATTCTTAGAAGGTAAACGGGCTTCATATACACCCCTTGATTAGCAAATGGAGCTATTGCACCAACAATATCGTGAACAGAGATGTCGAAAACCCCTAAAGCCATTGCAGGGACTTGGTCAAACTTAGAGGTATCAATTCCCAGCTGCGCCACTCGGTTAAAAACATCGTTAATCATAGATCCTTTTTTGATGATACTTGCCGTAATATTATTCATTGAATTGGCCAGAGCAAAAGATATAGAAGTCAAGGCTCCAGTAAAGTTGTCCCCTGAGTTGGTTGGGCACCATAGTTTTTTTCTAAATTCATTAAAAGGTACTTCAATACAATATTCTATATCCGGCACTTGATAACATGGATCTATAACACCAGATTCCAAAGCGGTAGCATAAACAAATGGTTTAAAGGTAGATCCTACTTGCCGTCTACCCTTTTTAACCATATCATATTTAAAATGTTTAAAATTTGGACCACCAACCCAAGCTTTAATTTCTCCATTATGAGGGTTCATAGACATTAGACCAGACCTTAACAGACCTTTGTAGTATCTAACAGAGTCTTTTGAAGAAAAAAGAGTGTCTTTTTCAAAATTTTCTGAATTCCAGTCAAAAACTTTAACTGTTCTTTTTTCATTAAGTTTTTTATCAATTTCATCTTTTGTATGAAAAGGACTAACGGTTCCGCAGTAGGAGCATTCAAATCCTTCCGCTTTTTTAACAATATATCTTTTTGGTCTTTCACAGTAAGAACAGGCCTTTCCTACTAATTTTTTATAAAGCATGGATTGTTTCTGAGCTCGAGCCAATATAGTATCTGCTTGAGATTTAGTTATATCATTTGAAAAGGGCTTGTTTTTATTTTTTTCATTGTTCCTTTCAAATGCAGCTTGCAAATAATTTTTAAAATGAGATTCAACAGCTTTTTCTGCATGTTTTTGCATTCTACTATCAATGGAGGTATAAATTTTAAGACCATCAGAATACAAATCATATTTTTCGCCGTTTGATTTCTTAATTATATATTCATCATTCTCGTTTTTTTCAGAAAATATTTTCCCCAATTCAAGCCTCAATATTTCTCTAAAATATGGAGCTAACCCAGTTTGGTGATCTACTTTATTATAGTCCAAGTCAAGCTCTAGTTTTTTTGTAGAGTCAAAAACTTCTTTAGTTATGTAGTTGTTTTTATACATTTGGTACAAAACAACTGTTCTTCTTTTAAGAACAGTATCTGGCCTTCTTACAGGGTTAAACAAAGAAGGGTTTTTTGCCATACCTATTAACATTGCAGACTCATGCAAGTCCAACTCTTTTGGTAGTTTATTGAAATAAACTTGGGCAGCACTATTTATCCCAACTGCATTATTCAAAAAATCAAATTTGTTAAGGTACATTGACAAGATTTCTTCTTTGGTGTAATTTTTTTCAAGTTTAGAGGCTATTATCCATTCTTTAAATTTCCTTAATGCAAATTCGAATTTATTCAATCTTTTTCTAGGGAAAAGTAATTTTGCTAATTGCTGTGTTATGGTAGACCCGCCGCCCTTTAAGTCACCTGAAACCAATCCTTTAAAAACTCTTAGTAAGGCTCTTACATCTATCCCAGAATGTTCAAAAAAACGTTCATCTTCCGTAGCAATAAGCGCGTCAACTAATGACTTTGGCAAGTTGTTAAAATGAGTATTGGTACGATTTTCATGGTAATACTTTCCTAACGGAACGTAGTCAGAGCTTAAAACCACACTAGCGAGATCTGTTTTAGGGTTTTCCAGTTCTGTTATCTCCGGTAAAGTCTCATCATCTGCCAAATTAATTAACCCCCAAAGCCCTACTGCAGGAGAGAACACTAAGAACCAGACAATTAGGAGCTTTAGTATTTTTTTAAATAATGATGATTTTATTTCTTTTTTTTCTTCCAAATGAACATTTTACAAAATCTATAACTTTAGCGAAAATACAGCAAGTTTTGCCTGCATTTAAAAACAAACTATTTTTTGCTTAACAATCTCCTATGGAAAACCGGAACAAAGTTTTATTATATACTAATTTAGCTATTCAAATGGGAATAATAATTGGCATTGGGACCTATTTTGGGAATTATCTAGATAAAAGCTTTCAAAATCAAACTCCGTGGTGGACGTTAATATTTTCTTTAAGTTCTGTTTTCTTAGCTTTTTATCAAATTATTACAACTTTAAAAAACAGATGATTAATAAATATTTAGTTCTAATATTATGTTTTTTTCTTTTTATAGGATTTGATTTTTTATGCGTTAATTTTTTAGTTATTCAAGAAATAAAAATAGCAGATATTTTTATTGTTAATTCTTTTTTGTTGGCACTAACTTTTTCTTTTTTCTTTTTATATAATTTTTTAAAAAAACGATCAAAAACTTCTCCGTTTACTTACTTAGCTCTGAGTTTTTTTAAAATGATTGCAAGTCTTGTTTTTTTATTTCCTTTAATTTCTCAAAAAGATATCAATTTTCTTCCATATATATTGCACTTTTTCTTTTTTTATTTTGCATATTTGTTTATTGAAATTTTTTTATTAATGAAGGGTAGTGAGTAATAAATTTATCAAAATACTTTAGTCATTGAAATAATTAATTAATTTTGGCCGAATTTCAAATTCAAACTAGTAAAATAATGTCTTTTTCGCTTAAAAATATTTTTGTAATTGTTGCCTTGATTTTGGTTGCATTTTCACCAGTAATTGCTAGCGAAAACTCTCAAGATTCTACCAAAAAAGAAACTTATAACCCTGTACCTGCCATCATGCATCACATTTCAGATTCTCACGAATGGCATTTTTGGGGAGAGGGAGATAATTCAGCAACCATTCATCTTCCAGTGATATTATGGTCCAATGGAGAACTAATAGGCCCATTTTTGTCTAGTAAATTTCACCACGACAATGATGGACATCACGTTGTTGAATTTAATGGACATAAATTAGTCAGAGTCCATGGCAAAATATATAAGTTAAATGATGGTCAACAAAATGCAACTTTTGACGACCAACATCATGTGTCAAATGCCACTGTCCCAATAGACTTTTCAATCACTAAAAATGTAGCTTCTATGCTTTTTGCATTGGTTTTACTTTTATTGTTTTTTGTAATCTCTGGATCAAAAGCCAAGAAAAACAAATCTGCTCCAAGTGGCTTGTTGTCTTTTCTAGAGCCATTGGTTCTTTTTGTAAGAGACGATATAGTCAAACCAAATATTGGTAAGAACTACCAAAAATACCTTCCTTATTTATTAACCTTGTTCTTTTTTATTTTAATGAATAATCTTGTAGGACTTCTGCCAGGATCTGCAAACGTTACTGGAAATATTGCAATCACTTTAGTATTGTCATTTATAACTTTACTGGTAACTAATATTTCAGGAAATAAGTCTTATTGGGGGCATATTTTTAATCCTCCCGGAGTTCCATTAGCTCTTATGCCTATTATGATTCCAATTGAAATTGTTGGAATTTTCACCAAACCATTTGCTTTAATGATTCGACTTTTTGCCAATATTTCTGCAGGACATATCATTATTTTGAGTCTAATTTCACTAATCTTTATGGCCCAAAGCGGTTTGGGAGATGTTGCAGCATGGAGTTTGTCTCCCGTGGCTGTACTATTTGTTTTATTTATGGATTTAATTGAAGTGTTAGTAGCATTTCTACAAGCTTACATTTTCACATTGTTAACTTCTTTATTTATAGGGTTAGCAACCGTGGATCATCATTAATAACATTGTTTAACCTTAAAAAATAAAAAAATGGGAACAATTACAGGAATAGCAGCAATCGGCGCAGGTTTAGCAGCGATTGGTGCTGGAATAGGAATTGGTAGAATAGGTGGATCGGCACTAGAATCAATGGCAAGACAGCCAGAACATTCTGGAATGATTCAAACAAATATGATTATTGCTGCAGCACTTGTTGAGGGTGTAGCATTATTCGGTGTTGTTGTAGCTTTGCTGCAAGGCTAATTATACTAATAACAAACTAAAAGTAGATGCTGGAGCGTTTGGCTTCAGCTCTATTTTTTTAAATTAAATTATATACAATGGATTCAATGCAATTGGTAACACCTGCAATAGGTTTAATGTTTTGGACAGTAGTAATATTTATTTTATTACTAGTGATTCTAAAGAAGTTCGCCTGGAAACCTATTTTAAAAGCAGTAGATGACCGAAATAATTCTATTACAGAAGCTCTATCATCCGCAGAAAAAGCAAAAGCCGAGATGGAACAACTTTCGGCAAATAACGAAAAGATATTACAAGAAGCAAGGATAGAAAGAGATTCTATAATCAAAGAAGCAAGGGCTATAAAAGAAAATACTATTTCAGAAGCAAAAAATAAAGCTTCTATAGAAGCAGAGAAAATAATATTATCTGCCAAAGAGCAAATTAGTAACGAAAAGATGAAGGCTATGACAGAACTGAAAAATGAAATAGCAGATATATCAATTCAAATGGCTGAGAAAATTATAAAATCAGAGCTTAAAGATGTAAAAAGTCAGAAAAAGCTTATTGAAGAAACATTGAAAAATCAGATGAATTAGAAGTATGATCGCCTCTAAAATCACAACTAGATACGCAAAATCTTTACTTGATTTAGCAATTGAAAAAAATCAATTGCAAGATTGTTATAATGACTTACTTGCCGTTGAAGCTCTTTGTTCTGAAAGTAGTGAATTTACTCTAATGCTAAAAAGCCCTATAATTAATACTAGTAAGAAATTATTAATTATAAAATCCTTATTTGAAAAAAATCTCTCTAAGACAACTTATCTTTTCATAGAGTTGATTACTAAGAAAAAAAGAGAATCTCTTCTTCATTCAATTTCTAAAAACTTCATTGAGCTATATAAGTCACATCACAAAATTATTACAGCTAGTGTTACCACTACTATTCCTTTAGATAAAGATCTTAAGGAAAAAGTTGTTTCATTTGTGAAAAAGAAGATGGGCAAGGACGTGGAATTAAAAGAACAAATAAATCATGATATTTTAGGTGGCGCAATTATTAAAGTTGGCGATTTCCAAATTGACGATAGCGTGAGAAAGCAATTAAAAGAATTAAAAAACAGTTACAATAAAAACCTTTTTATTAAGGATTTCTAAAAACAATAAAATGGCAGAAATAAAACCAGCAGAAGTCTCAGCAATTCTAAGACAACAACTATCAGGCTTTAAGTCTGAAGCTGAACTAGAAGAAGTAGGTACAGTATTACAAATTGGCGATGGTATTGCAAGAATATACGGTCTTGGCGGAGTACAATATGGTGAACTTATAGAATTTGACAATGGTCTTCAAGGCATTGCCTTGAACTTAGAGGAAGATAATGTAGGTGCAGTATTATTAGGGGCTTCGAATAATATTAAAGAAGGAGATACGGTTAAAAGAACCAATAGAATTGCTTCAATAAATGTTGGTGAGAAAATGCTGGGAAGAGTAGTTGACACTCTTGGACAGCCAATTGACGGTAAAGGACCAATCGAAGGAGAACTATTCGAAATGCCAATTGAAAGAAAAGCACCTGGGGTTATTTATAGACAACCAGTCAATGAGCCTCTTCAAACTGGAGTTAAGGCAATCGATGCTATGATTCCGATTGGAAGAGGACAAAGAGAATTGGTGATAGGAGATCGTCAAACAGGAAAAACAACTGTTTGTATTGACACCATTATTAACCAGAAAGAATTTTATGATAGAGGAGAACCAGTTTACTGCATCTATGTAGCAATTGGCCAAAAGGGTTCGACAATTGCAGGTATTGTCAGTAAATTAGAAGAAGCTGGAGCTATGGAATATACCGTTATAGTAGCTGCTAACGCTTCTGATTCAGCGCCAATGCAATTTTATGCTCCTTTTACTGGCGCTGCAATTGGAGAATATTTTAGAGATACTGGTAGACCAGCATTAATTATATTTGATGATTTATCTAAACAAGCAGTTGCTTATAGAGAAGTTTCTTTATTATTAAGAAGACCTCCAGGAAGAGAAGCTTATCCAGGAGATGTATTTTATTTACACTCCAGATTATTAGAAAGAGCTGCAAAAATTAATAACTCTGATGAAATTGCTCAACAGATGAATGATTTACCAGAGTCTTTGAAAGGAAAAGTCAAAGGTGGTGGATCTCTTACTGCTTTACCAATTATCGAAACCCAAGCTGGAGATGTTTCTGCTTATATTCCAACAAATGTTATTTCTATTACAGATGGACAGATTTTTTTAGAAGCCAACTTATTTAATGCTGGTATTAGACCCGCAATAAACGTTGGTATTTCTGTTTCTAGAGTTGGAGGATCTGCACAAATAAAATCCATGAAAAAAGTTTCTGGAACATTAAAACTTGATCAAGCACAATATAGAGAGCTAGAAGCATTTTCTAAATTTGGGTCTGATTTAGATCCAGCTACAATGGCAGTATTGGAAAGAGGTGCGAGAAATGTTGAAATTTTAAAACAAAACGAAGGTTCTCCTATGCCTGTTGAAGAACAAGTAGCAATTATTTACTGTGGCTCTACAGGAATACTAACTGGAATACCAACTGCTAAAATTAAAGATTTTGAAGAAAACTTTTTAGATTTGATGAGAAGCAAATACAGGAAAGAATTAGATACTTTAAAATCTGGAAAATTAACAGATGAGGTAACAGATTTAATCAAGAAGGTTGTTGCAGAAATGTCTAAAAATTACGAAGCATAATTTACAATGGCCAACCTAAAAGAAATACGAACTAGAATAACATCTGTAGAGTCAACTATGCAGATAACTTCTGCTATGAAAATGGTATCGGCAGCAAAATTCAAGAGAGCTCAGGATGCGATAATTCAAATGAGACCTTTTGCAAAAAAGTTCAATGATATTCTTTTAAATGTTTCATCTACAGTTGGAGAAACAGAACATCCAATGATGCGAGACGATAAGGGCAAAAAAGTACTACTAATTGCTATATCATCCAATAGAGGTTTGTGCGGCGGGTTCAATAATAACGTTGTTAAAGAGATTAAAAAAACAATTGAAGAAAACCCTGAGAATGAATACAGCATCTTAACAATTGGAAAAAAAGTTTTTGATGCTTTTAAAAAGACAGAGTTATTAAACGGTAGTGAGACGTTGCCTGCAGATGCACAAACTATTTGGGACGATCTAAGTTATGATAACTCTATTTCTATTACCTCTAAATTAATGTCAGCTTTTGAAAATAATGTTTTTGACAAAGCTTTTTTAGTCTACAATTCTTTTAAAAATGCTGCAGTTCAAATTACAGTTAATGAGCCATTTTTACCAGTTGTCCCAGTCCAATCTGAGAAAGAGAGTTCAGTAGATTATATTTTTGAGCCGGATCAAGAAGAAATCCTTAAAGAACTCATTCCAAGCTCATTAAAAATACAACTTTACAAAGCCCTTTTAGATTCATTTGCTTCTGAGCATGGGGCTAGAATGACAGCAATGCATAAAGCCACAGATAATGCCAACGAAATGAAAAACGATTTAAAGTTATTTTATAATAAAGCTAGACAAGCAGCTATTACCAACGAAATACTTGAAATTGTTGCTGGCGCTGAGGCTCTAGGTGGATAAACTTCTACAATCTTAATTTTATAAAATCCTTTTGCATAAATTTACCTTTGATGCATTGGTTTTATTCTTCTTTAAAAAACAGATTTTACATTTCTATACTTGCTTTAGTGGCACTTTCTTTAGTGGTTATTGGAGCTACAACATTTTATTTTTTTAAAGAAAAAAACGACCAATATCATTTTCAGAGAATCCAAAGAAAGGAAAAGACCATAAATTCTTCATTGCAGTATTTTTTAAATGAATTAGAACCTGCAACCATGAGTGAGTTTATTACAAAAGACTTTGATTACAAACTTAGAGAAATAGCAGATGTTAATAATCTACCCATTGTAATTTTTAATTTATCTGGTAAAATTTTAATTACCTCGATAGACACCCTTTTTCAGGAGCGATATTCTAGAGATTTAAGTAAAGAGTTATTGATAAAACTAGATCAATCAAAAAATGGCAGATTAGTTGAAAGATCAAGTAATCAAGATATTAACTCTTACTCTTTTGCTTTCAATAAGAAAAATCAAAAAATGGGCATAATTAATATTCCTTATCATCCTTCAGATTACAGCAATAAAACAGAACTGTGGGATTTTTTAAAGAGGTTGCTTACTATTTTTTTATTGCTTTTTATTGGTGCAGTCATTTTAGCATATTTACTTTCTACCTACATCACCAAATCTATTGCATCTATTAGTTCCAAAATTAAAGGTGTAGAAATTGGCGAAAACAATGAAAGGCTTTCATGGGAAAATAACGATGAAATTGGAGTTTTAGTCAATGCTTATAACGAAATGCTAAATAAGTTAGAATTAAGTAAAGAAAAATTAGCTCAAAACCAGCGTCAAATAGCATGGAGAGAAATGGCAAAACAAGTTGCACATGAAATCAAAAACCCATTGACACCTATGAAGTTAAGTATTCAACATTTGGACAGGGCATTAGACTTATCCAAAGGTGAGAATCGAGATACCTTGAATGATTTTCAGGAAAAAATGCTTCAGCAAATACGGATATTGACTGAAATAGCCGATGAATTTTCTAATTATGCTGAGCTACCAAAAGGAAAAATGAAGGAATTAGATTTAATTGAAATAATCCATAAAATCATTAACTTATTTAAGCATGAAGAAAATGTAAAATTTAATGTGAATTTTCAAAAGGACAGTTCTTTTAGATTGATTGGGGATGAAAATCAACTCATTAGACTTTTCAATAATTTAATTCAAAACAGTTTGCAAGCAATGGACCACAATGGCCATATTGAATTAAACCTCTCTCAAGAAGAGAACAACATTTATGTCTCTTTTATTGATAGCGGGCCAGGTATTACAAATGATATTCAGGACAAAATTTTTGAACCAAAATTTACCACTAAAACAAAAGGAAAAGGGCTTGGTTTAGCTCTAGCTTGGCAAATAATTTTGAATCATAGTGGAAAAATAAGCTTGGTAAAAGAGAGAGTTATGGGTGCTGAATTCAAAATGACATTCAAAAAAGCATGAGTCAAAGAATTGAAGGACTATTTCTTAGAGCTACTAAAATTAAGCACAATTCAATTATTGTAGATTTACTGACAAGGCAATATGGAAGATCAACTTTTGTTTTCACCATTAGCACCAAAAAAAATCAGGCATTTTTATTTCAACCTTTTCATTTTATCGAGTTTAGCGCTGCCTATAATCCAGAAAAAAAAGTAAATAGGGCAAATAATGTAGAAATGAAATTTCCCATTATTGACATTTTAAGCGACATCCGAAAAACTGGATATGCACTTTTACTGACCGAGATTTTAAATAAAGTTTTTCATACAGAAGAAAAAAATGAAAAACTTTTTGTAGAGCTAGAGAAAATGATTATTTCTTTTGAGCATAGACCTTTCAATGCTGTATTTGGAATTTTTTTTATTAAAGAAATTTTAACTCATTTTGGAACACAGCCATTAAATAATTTTGGAGTTGAAACTCCTTATTTTAGTCTTTCGGATGGCAAGTTTACCAATAACTTTGATCCGAATATTGAAGAGAATTTTCCTCATCAACTATTAAATAAATTATTAGGCACGAATATTGATAATATATTTCTTTTTAAAATTAATTCTACAAACAGAAGATTAATTATGGATTTATTTTTGAGGTATATGTCTTATCATGAGATACTAAATACAGATAAGTTAAATTCCATTAAGATTTTACAATCTCTTTACGATTGAATAATTTATTCAAAGCATATTTCTTTTTAATTTTCCTTTTTTCAAGTGCTTATTACACAGGCCAGAAAATTACTTTTGTCAATGAATTTGGCAATGAATTAAAATTTAAGAAAGTAGTATTTCAAAATCAGTTTAGAAAAGACACCTTTACTACTAACAGAAAAGGAGTTGTTCTATTAAAATCATTAAATAATTACGACACCATCTCAATAAACTTTGCTGGAAAAACTTACATACAAAGCCATCTAGAGCTTATCGAAAAAAACTTTCTGTTTCAGATTCCCAATAACAAAGACCAATCTCTTCCAGTTTTTGTAACTAGCACCTCTAGCTCCACACAATTGCCTACTGGGATGAAAGAGTTAAATCATCAAGTAGTTAAATCCAGTGAGATATTAAATTCTAATGCATCAACAGGAGCAGAACTTTTGACTTTAGTTGATGGAGTAACCATTCAAAAAACCAGTTTTGCTGGTGGCAGCCCAATTATAAGAGGATTCGAAGCTAATAGAATACTTTTGATGGTGGATGGTGTTAGAATGAATAATGCTATTTACAGAGGTGGACATATACAAAACAGCATTACCGTTGATCCTTTTATTTTAGAGAGTTGCGATGTGATTTTTGGCCCTTCTGCAGTTTCTTATGGTAGTGATGCAATTGGTGGAGTTATTCATTATAAAACTAAAGATCCTACTTTGTTAAATACAAATGATACTTCCAGTTTTTCTGGATTGTATTTTACTAGATTTAATAGTGCAACTAATGAACTTTCCAACCATATTAATTTTAATTTATCAGGCGAAAATATAGCATCTTTAACGTCTATAACCTATAAAAAATTTGGAGATGTTTCCATGGGGAAAAACAGGGTCCATGGCTTTCAAAACTGGGGGTTACATAATTTTTATACAGAATTTAATAATTTTCAAGACACAATGATTGCCAATTCCAATCCATCTATTCAGAGAGGAGTTGGATTCAATCAAATTGATTTAACTAATAAAATTCTTTTTAAATTAAATACAACTTCAAAATTAATTATCAACTCTCAATTTAGCTCTTCTTCCAATCTTCAAAGGCTGGACCAGCTCAACAATTTAACTTTAAATAATCTTCCAGAATATTCTCAGTGGAATTATGGCCCACAAAAAAGACTTTTGAATTCTATTGCTTTTTCTTCTTCTTTGTCCTCTATTTTATTTGATGATATTAGAGCTGTTTTTTCTCACCAATATATTCAGGAGTCTAGGATCACAAGGCGATTTAATAGTTTTTTTCAAAAAAATTCTGTAGAGAATGTTAATGTTCTTGGGTCTAATATTCAGCTTTCAAAATCTATTGGTTCAAATTCAAAACTAGATTACGGAACGGAGATATACTACAATACTGTTGATAGCAGAGCTTATCAACTTAATCTCTCAGACAGCTCTAGTTCTTTTATAGATTCAAGATATCCTAATGGAGGAAGTAATACTTTTTTTCCTGCTATTTATGCAAGTTACAATCTAAAAAAAAATAGACTCTCGCTAATTGGAGGAATCAGATACACTTGGAGCCATGCCTCTGGCATATTTAATGACAATATTCTAGATTTTTTATCGGATGGATTTGAAATTAAAAGACACTCACTAAGCGGATCCCTTAGCACTTATTTTTATCCCAATGAAACTACAAAAATATTTTTGGACTTAAGTACTGGTTTTAGAGCTCCAAATATTGACGATTTAGGAAAAGTATTTATAAAGGATCAATTTTTAACAGTCCCTAATAGCCAGTTGGTTCCGGAATATGCTTATAATTTTTCGTTGGGAATCAGTAAGAAAATAGATTTTAAAAACATTCAATTTAGTTTTTCTTCCACTTCTTTTTTCACAATTTTGGATAATGTAATTACCAAACAAAGTTTAGAAATTAATGGCTCTAGCTTAATTTATTACGATAGCAATTATTATGAAATTTTAGCAAATCAAAATAGTGAAATTGGAATAGTTTATGGGCTTAGCGGTTCAGTCTCTATTACTTTTTTAAAAAATCTAAGGTTTCATTCTAGTCTTTGTTATACTAGAGGGACTCTTAAATACACTCAAGTGCCTATGAGTCATATTCCTCCGTTATTTGGCAAACTAAATTTGAACTATACTTTTAAAAAGCTTGAATTTCAAATATTAAATAATTTTAATGCAGAAAAAATTAATAAACTTTTTGGACAAGGGAACACTGACAACCCCCTTGAGGCTTCGCCAATGGGTTATCCCAGCTGGTGGGTAATAAATACTCAGGTTGGTTATCAATACAAAGAATCTTTAAAACTGTTTTTAGGACTGTATAATTTGTTGGATGTTCATTACAAGACTTTTGCATCTGGAATTAGCGCTCCGGGTAGAAGTTTAATGGTATCTGCTAAATTATCTTTTTAGAATAATTTCTTTTTTATAATCTAATGGAGCAACACTAGAATTCTTTTTGGTTGAAATTACCACAGAAGTTTCCAATTGAGCTATCTCTTCAATATTGCCTAATTTATTTTCCAGCAATTTTTCAAAAGAGGGAATATCGCAGGTTATTATTCTTAGTTGATAATCAAACTTCCCAGTAAGTTGAAGACACTCTCTTACCTCTTTAATTTCTTTAATTTGTTTTAAAAAATTAGAAATTGCTGCGGTTTTCTGACGAACAAGAGACAAGTGAACCAATGCTGTAAACCCCAATCCTAGCTTTGAATGATTAACAGTCGCGTGATAGCTTGAAATTACCTGAGATTTCTCCAGCTTTTGTACTCTTCCTAAAGTTGGAGCAGCAGAAAGGCCAATGACCTTACTAAGTTCAATATTGGTAATCTTACTATTTTTTTGAAGAGCTTCTAAAATCTTGAGGTCAATTACATCTAGCTTCATTAGTGTTGTTTTGAAATAAAATTACACTTAATTAGCTTTTAACAAAATTTTGTTTCAAAATAATTTATAAATAGTTGGTCTTGAAGGAGATGCATCGTTTTCCATGTTGGCCATAGAAAGATTTAAAAGATAAATCCCATCATTAATTTCATCTGGAACTCCAATAAGTTCTGTGATGGTTCTCTTTTTATCAAGTTCATTGGGATAATTCCAAAATGCTTTATGTGCCAATAGCTTTCCACCATCAAACTCCTTGTCCACAGATGGCTGGTCAATTAGCAAATGAACAATTCCACAGTCTCTTATGTAAGTTGCAGTTTCTTCCGATAAGTAAGGCCAATTAGTATTGTTATAGGTCTTTTCATTTAGTTGGTTATAGTTGTTTTGTGTTCTTAGAATAAGAGATTGAATATTTGGCTTTATTTTATCTTTTATTTGTTCTATTCCAATAAAAAAATCACCTTTTTTAATTCCATTTTCCATATCATAACTTGCTTCTTGAGGCCTAATAGTAATTAACTGAGCTGAAAAATGATTCTGGGTAAGTATGTTATTTACAAAAACTTCTTGATTAGATATATGGCCAACAGATTCTGTATGAGTCATGTTTCCGTGAGGGTTAATAAGTAATTCTTTAAAATTCACATTTCCTCCTTGATTCACACTTCCAACAAAGTCCCCATTTTTAATAACTTTTATTTGAATTTCATCTACATACCAAGCCTTGAAGCTATTTTTAACTTTAGAGGTTAAAGACAAATCAATTGGGTAGGTTAGATCTGCTTTCTTTTTCTCGTTATTTACAACTAATTCAATTATCATTCTTTTAAAATAAATAATTCTCTTGAAACATACTCAGATAACAGCCATTTTTCTGGATTCATAGAAATAATATTATTTGTAGAGAGAAGGATTTCATCTTTTAAAAATGTATTTAATTTACTTTCAATTCCCTCTTTTATAGCTTTGGGGACAATACTAAATACATGGTCTTTGTCTAGTCCATTTAAGGTTCTTAACCCAAGCATTATTTTCTCATTTACTATATCATAAGGGGACAAGACTTCTTGTTCAAAATAGGGGATACCAGCTTTGATATTTTTTATGTAAAGTCTATTATTGGAAATATTCCATCTTCTTGTAGAATTTCTAAAGGAATGTGCGCCAGGGCCTAAACCAATGTAGGAAGATTGGTTCCAATAATTAGAATTATGAAAAGATTCCTTTCCTTGAACTGCAAAATTAGAAATCTCGTAATGTTGGTAATTTTTAGATTTCAATTTTTCAGAAATCCATCGAAATTCCTGTTGACTAATATCGTCTTCAATTCTTTTTATCTTTTTATTTTTTTCTAAATGCCCAAAATAAGTTTCATCTTCAATAGTTAAGTGATAACAAGACAAGTGAGTTGGATTGAACTTTAAAATTTCTAATAATTCAGACTTGTAGTCTCTTGATAAATTTTTGGGAGTTCCATAAATAAAATCAAGATTTATATTTTCAAATCCTGCAACTTTAGTATTATTTAACCCATTTATAACTTGGTTAGTATCGTGACTTCTATTCATCCATTTTAGGATGTTGTTATTCATGGATTGAATTCCAATACTTAGTCTATTAATACCAATTTCTTTATAAAACTCTAATTTTTCACTAATAAGATCTTCGGGATTAATTTCTATGGTAATTTCTTTTATGTCGCCAATAGACATCTTTTTTTCTAGTCCATTAAAAATAGTTTCTAATTCTAAATTAGTCATTAGAGATGGCGTCCCTCCACCAATGTATAGGCTATCAATTTTTTTGGAAAACTCACTTTCTCGAATGTCCATTTCTTTAACGATGCAGTCAATCATTTCATTCTTTGTTTTCATAGAGGTGCTAAAATGAAAATCACAATAGTGACAAGCTTGCTTGCAATAGGGGATATGTATATAAATGCCACTCATCTATTTTTATATATCTTGGAGTCCTTAAAGTTAAATTTAGTAGATAATAATTGTAAATTTACTTTAATCTTTGGTTATGATTACAGGAATTATAAATAGTGTTGTACAGTTGGATTTAAGTCAAAGAGATCTTGGCAAATTCAAAGTAATAGAAATAAATCACTCTGAGAATGAGATTATTTTGTCTAATGGCTCTAAAAAATTTAAATGTAAAATTTTAAAGGAAAATTCAATTGACCAGTCTTATATAGTCAAAATAAATGGTGAAATTTCTACTATTCGCTTAATAAAACAAGTTGAAAAAACAATAGAAAAATTAGGGATTCAAAAAGGGAGCCAAAAAAACATTAATATTTTAAAAGCCCCTATGCCTGGTCTTATTCTCGATGTCATTGTAAAAGAGTCAGATTTAGTGAAAAAAGGCGATCCTGTAATTATTTTAGAAGCCATGAAAATGGAAAACATCTTATCATCGCCTGTAGATGGAATAGTGAAAGAGATAAAAGTAAACCCTCAACAAACTGTTGAAAAAAACAACATCTTAATTAAATTTGAACCATGAAAAATATTTTACTTGTAACAGCATCTTTTTTAATTATTGGTTGTGGTTCAGAAACTCCAGAAGATGGAGCTTTAGTTTCTGTCAAAAAAATACCTGAAATAACAGTAAATGATTACATATATACACTTGGAGAGGTAACAATTAAGTGGACAGCTTTCAAGCACTCTGCAAAAGCACAAGTTGGTGGTAAATTTAAGTCAGCAGAAGTAAAAGGGTTTACAGAAAGCACCAACTTAAGCACTGCAATTTCAGGAGTGTCATTTAAGATTCCTGTTGCTTCAACAAGCACCAATGATGAGGTAAGAGATTACAAAATTGTCAATTCCTTTTTTAATACCATGGTAGATACAGATTCTATTTCAGGAAAAATTCTTTCAATTGATGAAAATGGCTCAGGGAAACTTGTGATTAACATGAACGGGCAAGAAGTTGAAAAGCAATATAAATGGGAAATGGACCAAACCAATAAAGAGATTTACCTTAAAACATCCATTGATGTTTTAAATTGGGGAGCTCAATCCTCTTTAGATGCCCTTAATGAAGTATGTTTAGAACAACATACTGGCCCAGACGGCAAAAACGTTTTATGGCCAAATGTAGATATAACGGTAATTGTAGATTTATAATTAAGTCTTTAGGTTTTTAAGAATATATTTTCCAAGAATATCGTATTCAATATTTATTAAATCATTTGCTTTTAAATTCTTAAAATTTGTATTTTCATAGGTATAAGGAATAATTGCAACTTCAAAAGTTTTTCCCTTGGTGTTTGCAATTGTTAAACTTACTCCATTGATACAAACTGAACCTTTATTAACAAGTAGTTTAGGGTCTATATTTGCTCCTTCAAAATAATACCTCCAACTTCCATTTTCGTTAACTATTTTAACACATTTAACAGTATCATCTACATGCCCTTGTACCATGTGGCCATCTAGTCTTCCACCAATTTTAAGACACCTTTCCAGATTTAAAAGACTTCCGACTTTTAAAAACCCCATGTTTGTCTTTTGAACAGTTTCGTGAATTGCAGTTACAATATGATTTTTATTTGTTTTTTCTACAACAGTTAAACAGATACCATTGTGCGCTACACTTTGATCAATTTTTAATTCTTTTGATATTTCTGACTCTATTGTAAAGTGGTAGTTTTCTCCTTCTTTTTCTATTTCGGTAATTTTACCTAAGCTTTCTATAATTCCAGTAAACATTTATTGATTATTTGATATGTTTTTTCTTGTAAGTTGTAGATGGCCATTAAGTTCTATTGTCTCAATTCCAAATAGTCTAATACTACTAACCAAACATTGAAAGTAGTAGGTCCCGCTTGGACAATCTTGTTGTGTTTCACTTGCAGTTCCGGCCCATAAAAACTCAGGATCTGTTGATTTGAAAACAACTTCTCCCCAACGATTTAAAATATATAATTCTATTTTGTCTATGTACTTAATTGGCATTATGGCTTGGAAATAATCGTTAACTCCGTCCCCGTTTGGAGTAAAAATATTAGGAAATACATAGTTTGGGCAATTGTCAAAGCATACTGTGTCACTTGGTAAACTTTCATTATTGTAAATCATGGAATCTGTAGCTGTTAAATAATAGCACCCCGCTATAGAATTTACTCCGTTGTATTGATTTTGGTGCTGAAATGTTGTGTCTTCAATATTGTCAAAGAAATTAATTAGTGAATATGCACTATCCAAAAATGGTGTAAAATATAAGGAGTAGGATACAGCATCATCAGAGCAAGAATTGTTCGGATTAGTCCAATTTAAAGTGTTTATTTCCAAATCACAATCTCCTTGTAAAGTTAATGTTGGAGGACAAGGTGGTGTATAGTCAAAAGGCATATCACATGCTTTTTGAGAAAGATTAATCAATGGACTTATTATTGAAGAATCTGAATATTCTCCAATCGATTTAATAAAATAGCAATATTGTATTCTATTGGTCAATCCAGAGTCTAAAAAATAGTTACCAATAGTAGAGTCAATTAAAGTATAATTACCATCTATGGAGTCGCTTCTAAAAATAAAATATATATTATTGTTCCATGGCACATTTTCATTCCAAAAAAGTTCTATTTGGTTATCGTTTGGAATGGTTCTAAGATGAACACTTGTAGCAGGATTGCTATATCCGATAAGACTATCAGAATTTAAATAAGTATAATGCAGTCCAACCTTATATATTCTGTTGGTATCAACAGTGTTTGTGTTTAAAGTGCTGTAGCTATTTTCTAGTTCATATAAGAAGTTTTTTGGAGAAAATTGATGAATTATATTTCCATTACTGTTGGTGATTTCGTAGTGATAGGGGCCTTGGTATAGATTTGTATCTAGTTCTGTTGGGTTAATCCAATTAATAGAATCTATTCCTACAATAGAGTCTGTTTTTACAACACTTACATTGGTCATAACTGCTACTTCTTTTTTTAGTGTTGAACATGCTGCATCAGAAGGACAACTTTCAAGTTGACCAAAATCATATATTCCGGTTACAAAATAACAATATGAGTTCCCAATTTCGAGAGAATCAAAGTCTATGTAAGTAGTGTCGCTGTTAGAAGAGCTTTGATGAATAAGGGTCACGCCAAAGCTTGATAAATTAGGGGATTGACAACATTCTTCAAATGTATTTATAGAGCCTAATTTTTTATAAATATTGTATCCTAATGCGTTGGAGCAAATGGCTTTATCCCATTTTAAATGAATGGAGTTTCCAATTGGAGATGCAATTAACCCAGTTATCGCTGGAGGTCTAACGGCAATATTAAAAGATTCATAATCCGATAGAACTGGATTTCCATTGTCTTCCAGTTCTACTAATATTGGGTAAGAAGATTGTTGAATATGACTACAATTTGTATTCCACTGTAATATTCCGTTGGCAATACCACTAGTGGCAACAGACGAAAAAGTGGATGGAGAGTTATTTAAATTAAAAGAAAGTCCTGCAGTTATTAGAGTAATAAAATCTGAATCTTGGTCTGTGCCTTGAATGTTAATATTTAGTGTGCTTCCTGCTTTTACACAAGTATCACTAATAGGGGCGATATCTGGGGGGTTATTGGTGCAGTTATTTTTTATTGTTAGTTGAACATCTCTAATAACAGAACCTATTTTATAGCCATTTCTCCATTCGGATATCAAAATGGTAAAATTAAATTCACCAACCATCAACGGATTGTTCCAGCAGACAGTCCCAAAAACCGGATCAATAGTAAAATTACCTCCTCCAATTGCATCTGGAAAAACATAATAATTTCCAAATAGCAAAGGAAGTGCATCTTGGCCTAATGGAGCTACCAACTCATAAGATAAAGAGTCTCCATCTGGGTCGTAAGCCATGGGGTTGTAACAGTAAGGCCTATTCAAACATCCTACCGCAGGGCATGGACATTCTGTAAACTGAACAGAGTTGTTTCCTCCAGAAGCTCCTAAAACAGGAGAAATTATCAAGAAAGTCTCTAATGCAAAAACTACATCGTCACTATTCCCATTAGGCCAAACATTTAAAATTCCTGCATTTCTATTGGGGTCTTCCATAGTTATTCTATGAGATCCTGTGGAAGTAAAAGTATGTGTACCAACATAAATATTTTTTTTGTGGCTAAGGGATAATGAGACTTGGGAGGTTCTTAAAAGAGTATCTCTTTGTGCGAACGGAGTCCCTAAATCAAAGTCTAAGAATAGTTCTGGTCTATCTGTTCCTGTCACCGACCCCAAATCAGTACATGTGGTAATGGTAAATTCATAAGTTAGACCTCCAATATGAGTATAGGTTATTTCACCCCCTCTGTTGTGAGAGCCCCAAATAAATATGGGGATTAATAAAAACAAAAAGTTAAAAGCTCTAATTAACATATTTATTCAAAATTACTCAAAAGGACCATAATTCTTATCATTTAAATATATTTAATAATTGACTTAAGAATAAATAAAGACCTAATTATGGTTATTTTTGTCAATAATCATTCCAAATGCAGAATTTCATCAAATTAGGTATATCTATTGGGGATCCAAATGGTATTGGTCCAGAAATTATCTTAAAAGCTCTTTCAGAAGAAGATGGTTTAAATGGTATTATTCCAATTATTTATTCTGAGTTGGATATTATTGAATTCTATTTGAATCATTTGGGTATTAAATCGGATATAAATATTATTGACGACCCCATCAAAGCCCAATATGGACGTCTAAACATTTTTCAATTAAGCAATTCAAATTTTAAAATTGATTTTGGACAGCAAAAAAAAGAAAGTGGTAAAGTTGCTTTTCAATCATTAAGTAAAGCTAGCGAACATGCTGTGAAAAATCTTATTGATGGCATAGTGACAGCCCCAATTGATAAAAACACTATTCAGGGAGATAATTTTGATTTCAATGGCCATACCGAGTATTTTACATGCATTACCAATAATATCCAATCACTAATGTTAATGGCTCAAGACAAGCTAAAGGTTGGAATTGTTACTAATCATTTGTCAATAGACCAAGTGTCCAAGGCAATTACAGTTGGTACTATTTTGAATAAAATAAGGTTGATGGACCAGTCTTTAAAAAGAGATTTCCAAATAAAAAATCCAAAAATAGGGCTTTTAGGACTTAATCCTCACTCTGGTGACGGAGGGCTTATTGGGCAACAAGAAGTTAAGATTATTCAACCGGCTATTGACCAAGCAATAGAAAAGGGGTTTAATGTATTAGGTCCGTTTCCAGCAGACGGATTCTTTGCAAGTGGAAATTATAAAGAATATGATGGTATTTTGGGGATGTACCATGATCAAGGGCTTATACCTTTTAAAATTTTAAGTAAAAACCATGGGGTTAACTTTACTGCTGGACTTCCTATTATCCGCACTTCCCCCGATCACGGAACGGCATATGAAATAGCGGGAAAAAATAAGGCGAGCTTTATTTCTTTCCAAAACGCCATTTTATTAGCAAAACAAATTTATTTAAATAGATCTAAAGACTAGCGTTACTTACCACCAGTTTTTTTATTACTCGTCTGTTTTGCTTTCGCTGCTTCAGCCTTTTTCTTTTCTGCTGCTTGTTTTTTTAGCCGTGCCTGTTCTTTTTGTTTTTCCTCTTTTCTTCTTTGTGCTTCAGCAGCTTGTTGTTCCTCGGCAGCTTGTTGTTCCTCGGCAGCTTGTTGTTGTTTTCTTCTTTGTGCTTCGGCAGCTTGTTGTTCTTGCTGTTGTTTTCTTCTTTGTGCTTCAGCAGCTTGTTGTTCTTGCTGTTGTTTTCTTCTTTGTGCTTCGGCAGATTGTTGTTCTTGCTGTTGTTTTCTTCTTTGTGCTTCGGCAGCTTGTTGTTCTTGCTGTTGTTTTCTTTTTTGCGCTTCTAGAATAGCCTTTTTTTGTTTTAGTTCCAAAAGCATTTTCTCTTCATTTATGCTCTTTTCCTTATCTTCCTCTTTTTCCTTATCTTCTTCTTTTTCATCACCCTCATTATCTTCTTCTTTTATACCTGTTTGCTCTTCTTTTGTTTCTTCATTTAATTCCTTCTCTTCATTGTTATTTTCCCCATTGTTTGGTAGATTTCCATAGGTAAAACTAATAACTTCACTTGAAGATCCACAAGTATTAAATGCATTAATTTCATAGTCATGAGTTCCTGGAGATAAATTTATCATCGAAGAAAACACACCATTATTCACATTAAAATTAAATCCCTGAGAAGCTACACCATCAATTTTAAATATTACATTTTGTGTATTATTAATCACTGCACTGATATACCCTCTAGAACTACTAGCTGTTACACTATTGCTATTGGGGCTTTTTAAATTGATAATAGGATTCTTACATTCAATAGCAGCATATTCTATGGAGACTATACTTTCATCTTTTCCGTCATTATTAAATGCTTTTATATTGAAAATATTTATTCCATTTTGCAATTGGAGTTCACATTGAAAATCATCAAAATAAGTATCAAACAGGAAGTTTTTTACAGTATTTCCATTCATAGTCACACTTACGTTATTAGAATTCTCAACATTCTGTATTTGCCCACTTATTAAAATCATTTTATTATTGGTATTAAATCTCGGATTGGACGGGTATGAAACTACGATTTTAGGGAGTTTATTTTGAGCTGGTTTTTTAAACGAAATTATTGTTTGGTCAGAATCAACTCCTGCGCTGTTTTTCCCCGATATATTTACTGTATTGTTACCTTCTTTTATCAAAATATTATTTGCTTCAAAAATATTTCCGGAAAATGTAAAGTTATTATGTAATACTCCGTTCAATTTAAATGTGACGTTGTTAGCAGAGGATACATTTAAAATGGCAGCTCTTATATTAACATATAAGGATGGAGAATTAAATGGGCTTTGCCCAGGGCTTGTTATCTTCACGTTTGGTTTTGGAGTTACTACTGGTTTGTAAAAAACAATACTTTCATCCGTAGCATAACCTTGGTTGTTTTGGCCTTTTATGCGAATAATATTTTTTCCGTTTTTCAATACAATATTATTAGCAACAAATTTATTTCCTGAAAAATTAAAATTTGTTAATAGGTCTCCATTTACAGAAAATGTGATGTTATTTTTTCCTACTACATTTAATATATTGGCATCTACTTTTATAAATCTAGATTCTTCTTCTGAAGGGCTTTTGCTTGGGCTGGTAAACCTCACTATAGGAAGAGGGAATGTTGGGGGTTTATATATTATAATAGTTTCGTCAAAACTAGAGCCTTGGTTATTAGCCCCAACAATTTTTATATAATTCTTTCCTGTTTTGAGCAATACTCCTACTGCTTCAAACTTGTTTCTATAAAATGTAAAGTTTGTGGTTTTAATATTATTGACATAAAATAAAATATCTGCACTGTTCAATACGTTTATCACATCAGCGTATATATTGGTTTTGTTATTATTAGAAACATATGGGTTTTTGCCTGGACTAGTTATGTTTACTAATGGCTTTGGCAATGTAGAATTATTGTAGATTATGGTTGTATTGTCTTCTGCAAATCCCACACTATTTTTTCCAACAATTCTTATTCTATTTTTTCCAGGGAATAAGCTTATTGATTTTGCTTCAAATTGTGTTGCTGAAAAATCGAATCCATAGGACCTGTTTCCATTGATGTAAAATTCAATATTGTATTTATTTTCTACATTTAAAATGGTAGCCCTCAAGTTGGTAGTTGAGTTGACAGAGTTATAAGGGTTAGTATAAGGAGTGGTAATATTTACCATAGGCTTGGGAAGAGGAGAAGAATAAAAAATAATGGTCTCATCACTAGCATAACCGTGGTTGTTGGAAGCAGAAATTTGAAATATATTGTTGCCATTATTTAGCGGAATATTATTAGCGCTAAAGTATTCACCATTGAAAGAGAAGTTATAAATTCTTTCACCATTTATTTTAAATGTTATTTGACTTCTGTTTTCAATATTTAATATAGAAGCATGAATTGCGGAATATGGGGCGCTAGAAATATATGGAGAAGTATTTGGCACTGTAATTTTAACAGTGGGCGGCTCTTGTAAAGACGGAGTATTATAATATATAGTAGTGGTTTTAAAATCACTTCCATACTGGTTAATTCCTCGGACTCTAACAATATTTTCTCCCGGGGATAAATTTATGTTAGAATATAGAATATCATTTTTAAAACGGTAATTTTTGGAACCAATCCCATTTACTGAAAATTCAATATCGGACCTAGGTAAATATTCTCTATTTGAAATCTCACTTATATTATTGAGTTCTTTATTCTCAAATCTTATTTTTTGAGTATTGAAGTAATATCCTGTTGAGGCAGTATATCCGTAATAAACGGAACTAGAACCTCCAAAATATTTATTTGTAAGATCTCCAACAACTTTGCCAGCATAAAAGCCATCAAGCGTATAGGTTAATGTCTGAGTATATACATTCCAATTGATTTCAACTGTGTGCCAAGCCCCGTCTTCTAAGTTAGAAAAACTAATATCAGAAGATATTTTATCATTTATATTTTCAGTTCTCCAAATTGATGTATGATCACTAGAAGTTTCATCGACTTCGCTATTGTAATATGTGTCAATTTCTAAAACTATGCCATTAACGATACCTCCTGCACCAATATATTTGCCGTTTTGCCCAAATGCATTTACTCCTCTTGGGTCGTTATGAAAAACAATTGCTATTCCATCTGCGCCAGCGTTATCAAAACTTCCAAGGTTGGCATCAAACTTTAGTTTAAAATCTTGAGAGAAATCTATTTTATTATATGTAAATGCATTTCCAGACTGTATTTGATAATCCCCAGTTAAAACAAATTCATTGCTTGTGATTTTTTGCGCATCTCCATTTATATTAAATATATTGGCTATGTTGGTTGAATTATAATTGCTGCCAGCTGAAAAATCATCCTCAAGGTTAAAAATAGAATTTGAAAAATTTATTGTTGGCAATTCCGTGGTATAAAAATTATTACTTGGATTTACTCTCTGAACTACGGGAGGTCTGCCTTGATTTAATGGAGGATTACTATTAATGGGTGTTGAACTTTCTGGCACATACTGGTTATTGTTTGATGAAGTTGGTCTATAAGAGGAAATATCAAAGTTAAGCTTAAGTGCAGTGTAATGGTACCTATCATTTATTTCGGAGTTGTCAATATCGTTTATGTTGTTGGATAATGCATAGGTGATTTTATGCTCCAATCCCATAGACCATCTTTCATTAAATTGATATCCAATTCCAAAACCTAGAGAAGGCATAAATTTTAATTTATTTGTTTCAATTTCAGTTTCAAAGTGGTTGTCACTTAATCTTTTTAAATCTCTGGCTGTTTGTCTGTCGGAAATAAATGTTAAGGAGCTATAATCGTACGGGTCACCAGTGAATGTAATATCCGAAGTTCCATTGAGAATATCTCTGTTTATGTTGTAATAGGTTAAGCCAATCCCACCAAATCCATATAGAATAAGTCCAGTTTTTTCTCTTAATTTATTCAAAGTCAATACTCCCTCAAATGTATATTCATTAAATTTCATTTGGTAGTTTTTGTATGCGTATATAGAGTCATCCAAAATAAAATTCGTTCCATAAAGGCCATATGGTGATGCAAACGAATCTGCTGTAGCTGTCCATCCTGAATTTCTTCCTTTCAGGTATCTAAATCTGAGATCAAATGAGAAAAATTTATTTTTCTTTTCATAGATAGCCTTACCTAGTGTAAATCCCCTGGAAAACTCTGCAAAGGGATTGCTAAATGTTGAATTACTATTTTTTCTCTCAGGTTCTTGCCAGCTTCCACCTATATTAAACCCCAAATTCCACCCAGTATCATTAGTATAGTTAACATATTGAGCTACTGAAATATTGGTTAAAAAAACTATTATATATAAAAATATGTTTTTCATCATATGTTAGTAAATTTACATATATCGTGCCAAATTAAAGCATAGCATGATTTAATGTTTTATTATTTTTTATAAAAACTAATTATTTACACCATTGATGTTTAGAAAATTTTTGATTTTATTTTTACTCAATTTCTTTTGGAATACAATTTTATTTTGTCAGGTGGGAGCCAATAATTTTTTTGAAAATGCTGATCATATTTGCTTTAAGCAACCTCTTACTTCCGACAACATCTATTCCAATTCTTTGCATTCTTTAAGTAATTATAATTTCGATTCATTAATTAACTGTGTTAATCTTGATAATTCGTCTTGGTATAAGTTCTCTACCAATAGTAGTGGAGGCTCAGTAGATGTATTAATCAATCAAATAGCATGTTCTGGAGATTCTAATTTTTTATTTCAAAATAGCATTGAGGTTGTTTTTATCTATGCAGATTTGAATCTTTCTACAGAATCGTTTGAAATAATTGACCTCTGTCACACTTTGAATTCTTCTTTATATTTGACATTGCCAAATCTTTTACCAGATAAAGATTATTATATTTTAATTGACGGATATAATTCATTAGATTCAGTCCCGATTTCAACAAATTGCTCTTATCAAATTGAGATATCCGGAATAGGCGCCAAACCTAATATTAATGCCGGTGAAGACATATTTGTATTCCCTGGCTCTGAAATTCAACTTCAAGGCTATGGAAATGGTACGCCATATTGGTATCCAAGTCTTTCTTTGGATAGTGCTACTTCTTTTTCTCCTTTTTTCACTGCTAACACAACTACTGACTTACTACTCACTGTTACAGATTCAAACGGATGTGAATACCAAGATATAGTAAGAGTTTATGTGGAGCCCCCTTTGGTTTTTTATAATACTATAACACCAAATAATGATGGTAAAAATGACTTTTGGACAGTTAAAAATATTGAAAACTATCCTTTTTGTAGAGTTGAAATTTATAATAAATGGGGACAACAGGTCTATCAAAATATTGGTTATAGCAATACTCAAAAATGGGATGGCAGTAACAACGGAAAGCCATTACCATCTGGAACTTATTTTTATCTAGTAGACAATGGTTCTCAGTTAAATAGTGAGATTTTTAAAGGAACAATAAATTTATTAAGGTGAAAAAACTGTTTTTTATTATTGTTGTTTTTTATTCCTTAAGCTATTATGGCCAACAGACTCTACAGTACTCAAATTATTTAGAAAATTCTTTTTATTTAAATCCTGCAGTAGCACATTTGGGAAAGAAAAGTTTAAATATTATTTACAGAAATCAGTGGGTTGGGTTTGAAGGTGCTCCAAAAACTACTTTTCTTAGTTATCAGTCATCTTTCTCGCACAAAAAAGATGTTAAATCTTCTTCATTTTCAAATGTTGGTGGATTTCTTCAAAATGAGAATATTGGAGCCTTTAGAAGTTTTAAAATTAATTTTTCTTACAGTTATACTTTTCTTTTAAGTTCTAATTGGAGATTATCTTTTGGTTCTTTTATTGGTATTCAGCAATTGGGTTTAGATGTTACAGATGTTACTTTATTTGACCCCAACGATCCAGTAGTAGATGTTTCAAACTTCAGCTTATTACCTGATTTTTCTATGGGTTTTGCCCTTACTAATAACAACAATTTTTTTGGAATTAGTACAAAACAAGTTTTTCAAAACAACTGGAAAAAAATTATCAATAGTGGCCTATCACAAAATGAATTTAGTATTGTATTTATAGCTGCAAAAAAAATCGATTTAAATAATATTGGTTTCACGCCAAATATCATGCTTGATTTTACAGGACAATTTAAGCCAAAACTTATAGCTGGATTAAAAATAGACTTTAAAGAAATTATATCAACTGGAATAGCTGTAAGAAATGAGAATACTGTTTTAGGGCAATTTAAAATTATGTTTAATAATAATTTGCAAATCTCCTATGCTCACGATTTTTCTTTTTCCAATATTTTATTAAAGCCATTGAACTCAAATGAGTTGATGGTATCTTATATTTCCTCAATTAGAGAAAATAACAAACATAAAAATACCATTTCTTTCTTTTAGTCCTTTTTTTTGACTTTTCACCCTATTTAGCATCTAATATGTCCTATTTTCCTATGGTTTTTCAACAATAAGTGGTACTTTTCAACAAAAAATCAGAACTTTTTCTGTTTTCTTGCGTATCGTGGACATTAAGTAGTGTTGAAGTAGTATTATAATTTTTGTGCAAATGAAGTTATTTAAGGTAATTTTTATATTTCTTTTTTCTCTATTACTGGGTTCAAATTACGCTCAGTGGAACGATGGAACATCAGTTAGTTCTGGAAATGGTCTAGATGCAACTCCATCGGAATTTTTAAATAACGGGTATGCTGTAAAATGTGATGGTGGTTCCGATGGTGAGATAAAAGCAACAGTAAGTTCTGGTACAGGACCTTATTATTACGATTGGGTGGGAATTGGTATTGAAGGTCAGGGACCATCATTTTCAACAATTTCTGGTCAATCTGCAGGGACATACCAAGTAACCATTTACGATTTAGGAAATATTATTTCAGGGGATTTTGATGAAATAACTTTAACTATATCAATATCCTCCCCGCCTGCTTTAGGGTTTAAGTCATCTGGTTTTGGCGTTTCTCAAACTAATCCATCATGTTTTTATACGACAGATGGAGCAATAAGTTCTAAGGCGCAAGGTGGTATAGCCGGGACCTATGGTTATTTGTGGGATGATCCAGGAGCAACAGCTTCAAGAACTATTTCTGGTATTGGTCATGGTACATATACTGTAACCGTGACAGATGGTAACCTTTGCACAGCATCTAGGATTTATACAATTGATCAGCCAACAGAAATAACGACAATTTCGACTAAGGTACAGGATGTTCAGTGTAATGGAGATGCAGATGGTAGTATATCGGTTACAGCATCTGGAGGGACTCCAGGTTATACTTATTTATGGGACGATGCTTCTGCCCAGACTACATCTACAGCGACTGGCTTAGCGCCTGGGGATTATACGGTAACAGTAACGGATGCCACTGGATGTACGGTTACAACGACACCAGCAGTAACAATTACAGAGACGGCCGTATTAACGGCAAGTGCAACTAAGGTACAGGATGTGACTTGTAATGGAGATGCTGATGGTAGTATATCGGTTACAGAATCTGGAGGGACTCCAGGTTATACTTATTTATGGGATGATGCTTCTGCCCAGACTACATCTACAGCGATTGGCTTAGCGACTGGGGATTATACGGTAACAGTAACGGATGCCAATGGATGTACGTTTACAACGACACCAGCGGTTACGATTACAGAACCAACAGCAATAACAGCAATTGCGACCAAGTTACAGGATGTGTCTTGTAACGGAGATGCTGATGGTAGTATATCGGTTACAGAATCTGGAGGGAATCCAGGTTATACTTATTTATGGGATGATGCTTCTGCCCAGACTACATCTACAGCGATTGGCTTAGCGCCTGGGGATTATACGGTAACAGTAACGGATGCCAGTGGATGTACGTTTACAACGACACCAGCAGTAACAATTACAGAGCCGGTCGTATTAACGGCAAGCGCGACTAAGGTACAGGATGTTCAGTGTAATGGAGATGCAGATGGTAGTATATCGGTTACAGCATCTGGAGGGACTCCAGGTTATACTTATTTATGGGATGATGCTTCTGCCCAGACTACATCTACAGCGACTGGCTTAGCGCCTGGGGATTATACGGTAACAGTAACGGATGCCAATGGATGTACGTTTACAACGACACCAGCAGTAACAATTACAGAGCCAATCGTATTAACGGCAAGTGCGACTAAGGTACAGGATGTGACTTGTAATGGAGATGCTGATGGTAGTATATCGGTTACAGCATCTGGAGGGAAAGCAGGCTATACTTATTTATGGGACGATGCTTCTGCCCAGACTACATCTACAGCGATTGGCTTAGCGCCTGGGGATTATACGGTAACAGTAACGGATGCCAATGGATGTACGTTTACAACGACACCAGCAGTAACAATTACAGAACCTGCTGCTTTGGCACAAACTAATGTATCTGTAGATGTTAGTTGTAATGGCGGAACCGATGGTCAAATTGTTGTAACTGCTTCTAATGGAACAGCTCCATACCAAGTTAGTTGGACAGGTACAGCTACTGGGGATCCTGCTGGAGATGAAATATCTTTAGATGGTGAAGATTATACAATAGGGTCATTAGATAATGGTAATTACACAGTAGTTATTACGGATGCTAATAATTGTCAAATATCTTTTACGAAAACAATTTTTGAACCAACCGCACTTACAGCTACAATTAGTTCTTCAACCACTATAAGTTGTAACGGAGGCTCAGACGGTACTGCTACTGTAGATGTTGCAGGTGGCACTTTCCCATATGATTATGCCTGGTCTAACGGCCAAACACTGTCTGGAGATGTTTCAGGAACCAATACTGCAACAGGACTAGCACAAGGAAATATTTCTATTACAATAACGGATGGCAAGGGTTGTACAGCAACAGATAATACAAATATTACAGAACCAACTGTTTTAACAGCGACAGCGACTAAGGTACAGGATGTTCAGTGTAATGGAGATGCAGATGGTAGTATATCGGTTACAGCATCTGGAGGGACAGCAGGCTATACTTATTTATGGGACGATGC
>Ga0209223_10000155_pt1 | contig 79025 bp, 142 predicted proteins | sample COG_06_FD_184750 | JGI IMG/M metagenome (GOLD analysis project Ga0209223, IMG submission 184750) | Pelagic Microbial community sample from North Sea - COGITO 998_met_06 (SPAdes) (version 2) | ecosystem: Environmental > Aquatic > Marine > Neritic zone/Coastal water | place: Helgoland, sampling... | reverse complement strand
TAATGAAGGCGAGAGGTGAGGTGAGCAGATGAATGGATTCCGAAGTGGGGGAAGGTTCGAAGGTATATCGAATCAAAGATTCTCTGTTGTTTAAAGAAGAAAAAAGAAAAAGAGAAAAAGATTTGGAAGAAAAAGAAGAAGAACGCAGTAATAAAAGGGATTATAGAGAGAAGTTGTTTAAGAAAAAGAAAAAAAAAGAAAGAATAACGCAAGAGAAAGAAAAAAAGCAGGAAAGACAGGTGTATAAAGGGAAGTAGCAAGAAAAAAAAGGAGAATAGGTATAGAATAAGTGTATAGGATAATAAAAGAGAGCGTATAAGAAAGGAATACAGGTAAATAAAGGGATAGAGCGTAAAAGAAAGAGAGAAGCGTTTAAAAAAAGGATAAGCAAGGGTTTAAAAAGGAGCGTGTATATAAGCGAAAGAGTAAAGGAATGGTATAAGAGTATAGGAAATAAGAGAAAGTGTCTTAAAAGCGATAAAAAGGGCATCAAAAAAAAGGAAGGCAGGTATTGGGGGTGTGTGTTTCCGCAAAATCTCAAAAAAAGTAGCTTAAAATAAAGCGATATAAGAGTGTTTTAAATAAAAGACAATACAAAGAGAGCCAATAAGAAAGATAATGGATTAAATAGGGCTTAAAAAAAGAAATAAAGGTATTGGTGATAAAAAAGGATGCTTACCAATCATCAGCAGGGCAATTTTCGGTAGATAATTTGGCTTTAAGAGAGATAAAGCACCCACAGAGGGGGCAACGTGATGTTTTCTTCAAACTGAAACAATGCGAATCAGTATATGAAGTTATTTCAGGAAATAATAAGAGTAGCAAACAAAAGTAAGTGAGGGATATGGTAGTAGTGTTCTTATTTCGGGAAATAATTTGTATCTTTACAGAAATTAAGAATGTATGAGTGAGCAGGACATACAGGATATAAAGCGTATAGCGTTAGAGTATAGGGAATCTGTACTTAATGGTGATAGTAGTAAAAATATGTGTTGGGTGATAACACAACCACTTTCATTATTATTATCTGAAGAATACGGAATAGAAAATGAAATAGTCAAATATGATGTTTATACAGGTTTATCAGTAACCGAACATTTCTGTATTAAAATTGGAAGAAAGATATTAGATGCAACCGCAGACCAATTTGGATTAGAAAAGATTTATTATGGAAGCAGACCTGTTTGGTATTCTGACAGCAAATGATTTAATCAATACGCAATAACCAATCAATAATAAAACACAATAAAATAATTGAACATATTGAGCCAAATAGATATAGTAAAAAAGAAATCAAGAGAAGTGTTTACTGTCAGCGAATATTATTATTAAACATTTATCTTCTTTTTGCAATTACCATAAACATACCAAGAACAGCCACACCACCTAAAATACTACCGACAATAAATCTTTGAGTTGATTGTCTTTCTTTTGCTAATTCTTTTGCGTTTTGTAATTGAATTGTTTTTAGTTGGTTGGCATCGCTTTGTGAACTTTTTACAAGATTAAATTCTGCCATTTGTTTAGCATTAATTGTATCTGTAACTTCATCAACACAATCATCATATTTAGCCCTCTTTTGTTTCCTTATTGCCATAGGTCGTGTACCGCATTGAGCCTTTAAATTTCTTTCTAATTCTGTTTTATTAGCTTCTTTTACAGCCTGAAGATTTACTGTCGCTGTACCTAATTGTGTTACTCCACCTATAATAGCACCTGCGGATTGTGAATATTCTTCGTCAATATAATCAATATCGTTTTTATCAAAATCTCCTACTTGCATATCACAAATTTATTAAAATTATAAATATCATTATTAAACATATTTACTTGTATTATCAGCACCGCATTTATGACAGACATACAAATCATCGCCACCATCTTTTCTCGCCCATTTCCAATCGCAAGAATGACATTTAATTATATCATCTTCTTTTGTTAATAAATAACCAACAATACCTATACCAATAAGTAGTGCTATTTTATTATAGAAACTCATTAAGGTAAAACCGCTATACTGCTTTCAATTTGAACAGTTAAAAATTCAATCATTTCATCATCAGATGTTATAACTGCTGTACTATTTGTAATAGCAACAACTTCATTAGAACTATTTACTCTGATACTTTTATAAGTAGTATTTGTTCCATCAAATTCAACGAGGTATGCAAAACATATTGAACCATCATAATTTAATATAGCCTGTGATTGTGTAACACCTTGCAAATAATTAGCAGGGAAAAGAGTTGCGGTAGCACCCCCAATATGTAAATCTTTTTCATCAATAATAGGATTTAACTCATTCCTTAATATTCTGTTTATTCTACTATTAGAGCCTAAAAAATTTGAATATGTTTTATAGTAAGTAGAATCGTAATAACTATCTTCAATTTTTGGTAATTGATAAGCTACACATTCATAAATAGTTTTTGCTGTTGCATTACTATCTTTATATTGTTTCCATTGATTTAATATATTTTCCATTTTTTAAGAATTAAAATTGTTTATGTTTTGGAATACATCTTCTAATATTTGCAATCCTTTTAACGACACACCATTATTTTGTGTTGATATGGCAGAATTATTAGTAAATGAACTATAACGTAACCCATTAGCACTAATTGTAATTTGAGTTACATTGGCATCTGAATCAATAAATACAGCATCACTTGTACCTGCATTATATTTTTCTTGATTATCACCTGTTTCTCTTAAAGCATACAATACTCCATTATTAGTGTTCAAAAATCCTATTGCAGAAATATTTTTTCTATTTATACCTTTTAATGGTGTGTTAAACGGTGTTGCTGTTCCTTCTTTCATATTAAAAACAGTACCCACATAATTAAATCCATTATATTGAATAAATTCATTACCACTTTTAGATGGATATAAAATTACTATACCATTTTGAGTATATGTAACTCTATAAAATTCTTCACCATTATTTAATTTACCTTGTTCAAGAATAGGTTGCAGGGATAATCCTACATCTTGAATTGTTTGATATACTTTTCTGTTTGCTTGGGGGCAATATATAGTTGTAAGTCCTTGTAATACATTTTCTTCAGTAGGTAAAAGTTTTACTACTTCGTAACCATCAGAAAAATTAAAAATTATACCTTCACTTGTATAAGTCCATTCTCCCTCAAAACCTAATAAATATTTTGCTATATCTTCATTGGTAGCAAATCCTTTAGGGTCAAAAGTAAAACCTGTTTCTATTATAGCATCAAGAAAATCTACTCTCACGCCCTCTTTAACATTAAGCATATTAAATCCGATAATATTATTACACCTTTCTGTTTCTGAAAAAATTCTATCACCTACACCCCTTCCTGTTGATACTGTATAGTAAGTATAATTAGAGTATTCTCCACCTGTAACCAAAGCATTACCATTGTTATCAGCACTATAATTAACTTCTATCTCCCTAAATGAAGCATTATCAGATACTTGAATATTAAGTGTGGTGTATTTATTAAACAATGTTATTAAATCTACACTACTCGTAGTTTTTGCAAATTTTAATTTATCATTTGATATTGTAAATGTAAAAATTCTGATATTTATTATTGTTGGATTAAACTTTTCATCCCTATTAATTCCTATATCTTTAAAACCACTATTTGTTGAGTTAGTAAAATTAATTCCTAATCCATAATCCTTATCATCTACAATGAGAACATCAACAGGTATTACCGAACTTTCTGATACTCTTTTAAATAAAATAAATGTATTGTCTAATGCGAACTTTCCTTCTGCTTGTTTATATACATAATAATCACTTCCTACGTTAGCGTAAAAAGATAAACCATTATATAATACATTATCAAAAACAACATAAGGTACTGCCGATATAGAACCTCTTAAAATATTGATTCTGCTTACAGGTGTATCATAAGTTATAACATTTGTTTTACCTACATTCGATAATCCAACTACTTGTTGTGCTTCTAAAGAACTAACATTACAAACCCAATTCAAATAAGATGCAGGTTTTAATGAAGCAACAACTCCATCCTGTGCAAGAATAATTTTATCCTTTGAATTTACCTGCTGACCATTAGCATTAAGCCCTGTTAGAATTATATTATTATTAGATGCGTTGTCTGATATATCAATTACAAAAAATTCATAATCTTCTTTTCTATCTAATTGTGAATCTTGAATATTTGGTAATATAATATTTATCTGTCCTTTTGAGGTATCACAAAATATTGTTGTTGTTGATATATCAGGACTAAAAGTACCTGCGGATATTGTTATTACTGACATAGTTATATTTTAATTAAACTCTTATTAAAAAAAAAAGAGCAAATGGGTTTATGGCTTTAACATACTTGGCTTTACGCTCCCCCTTATTGCTCTTAATATGAAAAAAGAAATTTTGTTATCTAAATTCAACTCGTAAAATTACATAAAAAAACTGTAATTCCATATTATTATAAATAAAAAAGCCCCTCGTTTGGGGCTTAATTGTAGCAAAGCTATTTTGTTTGTGTAGCTTGTTATGTTTAAATAACTTTTTGAAATTCTTTTAATCAGGCATTTCGCTTGAATGGTGTGTTACAATTTTGTTATCAAGAATAACATAAGTAAATCTTGCTTCAACTTCTTGCAATCCCAATTTATCTTCAAATGTAAATGTATAAAATCCACTTGAAACAACAACGCCATCTAAACCACGTTGATTAACGCAGGTTGTAATTTCACATTTCATATTTGTTTTATTCAAAAAATCAACAAAATATTCATAAATATCTTTTCTTCCTAAAGCCATTGGTTCGTATGTAGCCAATAATACTGCTCTTTTAGAATAAAAAGAAGTCATATATTTAGGGTTGTTTGTTGAAATACCTTTAGCCCACTTTAATAGTATTGCAGGTGGTGTACTATTTTTATTGTTTTTCATAACGTAAGTATTTGAAATCAAATTTAAGAATATATTTAATCAATATCTAAAATCAAGGTATATATTATTAAGAACAAGTACATTTGCAAAAATTTAAAAATAGATGCAAAGATTGAGTGCTGAAAAAGAAAAGCATATACATACATTGGTGAATAGATATATGCGTATGAGAGTTAAAAGATTCTTTAGGTATATTATTCGTAACGGATAACTATTTTTACCGCCCTTATTATTTCTCGAAATAATTTGTATATTTGTTTAAATTTTAAATTAAAACGCTATGAGCAAAGCAGAATCGCAGAAAGAAGAATTAATCGTATGTTGTTTATGCAACGAGGAAATTACACCTGAAGTTTCAGGATGGAAGTACGGTCATAACCCTGCCCCTTTAGGAGAAACTGAAGATGATAGGTGTTGTCAAGTTTGTAACAATACAAAAGTAATACCTGCAAGACTTCGAGGTATTTTTGAAAGACAAACAAATATTACACAGGATGTTGATAATTCTATTAGGAATAAGTAAATTGTTCTTATGGAAAAATTATCTAAACAAGAGATTCAAAAATCTATTGAATCATTAAAAAGTAAACTCACAGGTGATATGATGAAAGATATGGAGATTCGTGATGAAATACATAATCTTGAAATGATATTAAATGGAACGAAACCAACAGACAGTCATTTTGATTGTGTAGGATGTGGTTCTTAATTAATTAAACTATGGATTTTATTGAAAAGTATAATGGATTAAAGCCAATTCTTTTAATATACGGTGTTGCGATGATTGTTAATCAACGGATTTTTAATACGTTAGAACAAAAAGCATTGTCTTATTTATTTGAACGTAAAGAAATGGGATATGTAGATACTAATAAGTTAGTAAAGCATTATACCCCACCACCTGATGAATTTAGCGGTGAAGATAGTCAGCCACTTATTGCACCTTATTATATTAAAAAATTAATAGATAAAGGATATATTAATAAGATACCTACAATGAAGTATAGTAAAAAAATAATGATTACTGAAAAAGGTATTGAACGATTAAAATTTCTTAATAAGGAATTAAAGTAAATAATAAATATTATGAAGAAAATATACTTAACAGCAGATAAAGAAGGGTTATTAAAAAAATATCCAAAAATCACACTTAAAGAATTGTTTTATAATAAAATGATACAGGATAAACCATTTATAGAACAAACAGGTAAACCAAAATAAATATTGAACCAATTTTAAATTAATACCAATGATTAAATTATCTTATTTGTTCAGAACGAAGAAATACGGAAAATGGAATGAAGGAAATTTGGAAATAAATTCCGATATTCCTAAAAGTGATTATTCGAAAGCTATACGTTTGCATTTAGAACGTGAATACCCTGAAGCTACAAGAATACAGGTGCAAAGCATCAAATCCTAATTAGCCCCTTGTCAGCCCCTAATAAGCCCCTAATTCATATTCGTTAATTGCTAACTTATTCAGTCTTGTAATTTCACGACTATTTAAGAGTTCAACACATTCTGTACTATGTGGTAAATCCCACCAATTTAAAAACCATCTTTGGTTATATTCTCTTTTAATGAAGTGTTCATTATTTTTTGCTTTTCTACTATCTCGGTCTAAATCCGCTTGGCAATACAAATCGTTTCTAATGTCTTTTAAAGCAATCGCTCTTGGGCTTCTATATTCCTTGTTCATACTCATATTTTTATTGGTTACAAGGCAAAGTAAAGAGAGTATAACGCAAAATAGATGCGTTATAATATTTTTTTTGCTAAAACGTAGTGTTTATGGGGTATTCATCGAATCATTAACACATCTTAACAATTATTTCCTAAAATAATTTGTCAGTTTAAAATGAAGCTGTATCTTTGCCTAATGTCTAATTTTTAAATGACCATTATGAGCAACATTTCCAAGACCGATTTTAAGGCGAAAATTCAGGAGTTACACGAACAGTATTGTGAAGCCTATGCAAGTAACAGGGATATACATTTTCTTCATCTTATAGCACAAGAAATAGGCTGTCTTAATGATGTTATGATTATTACTGAACAATATTTTACTGATAGAATGAATGATTATCACGCTTCAATGGAAGGAAGGGGATAATTATTATTTGCTGTGCAGATAGAGTACACACATCGTAATTTACTTTGTAGAGAAGAAAAAGAAACAATAAATATTAATTTTTAAAACTTTTTGTTATGGCATTTATGGATAATTTTTTTAGTAAGCGTAGTATGGGATTTGTTAAGGCTTGGGAAGATGAACAAGTTGATAGCTACATTGAGGATGATGGTAGGGAAGTATTTTATGGTGGAACATTAGAAGTGTTTGGCTATGCGGTTATTGAAAATACTTTTGAGGGTATTTCAGTTGAAGGTACTAATATCACAATGGGTGATAAAAATATTGTGGTCGAGGTTAAAACTTGTTTTTCAAGTTTTCCTGATTGCGATATGAAAGGCAAGTTGCCTATTCGTTATTGTGTTCGTACACGCAATATGGATTATGCACAATTTGAGTGCGGTTTGGATTTATGCCGAAATGGAATGATTTGGGTAGGATTGGAAAACAGAGGTATGTTTTTTGACACTATTAATTCAGCCTTTAAATACCTAAAAGATAGGTTAGGCGAATTTGAGATTCATACGGAAGAACCTATGAAGGGTAAACTTTAAAATATTTTTTTATGAAGAATCAGAGAGTATTTGAAGCACTTGATGTAATTAATGATGGGGGCGAAAAAGCCCCTATCACTATGTTTATTCAACAGGGCGATAAAATAATTAATTCGAAAGGTTGTATGCGAATTGAACAGAAAGATTGTTTACTTCAAGCGGATTGGTCAAGACAACGCCAAAAGTTTCACGCAAAGACTGAAGAAGCATTAAAATTGTTTTATACCGATACACCGTATTCTTTAAATCCGAATCACGTTTTATCAAAATATAATACACAGCCTAAAACTGAAATGGAATTAAAAGTTTTAGGATTAATTGAATTGGTATTATGGTCAATGGATGTTGCCAAAAAGAAAAACACAGAACTTAACTTTTATTTTTATCAACCTGAACAAGGTTTGCACCCTTGTTATCAAACACGATTAGCCGAATTAATGGTTTGGTTTTATAATCACAGCAAATCATTAAAATAATAATTAAAATAAACCACTATGTTAGTAGACACTATTTATTCCCCTGAAAGACCTATTGTTGAATTAAGCAACGGAAAGTTAGTAGCTAATTTTTCTTCACCACATCCATTTACTTTTACGGATGGTAATATTTTACCTGCGAAATCTAAAATTGAATCAGAACGCTTAAAAGTTAATTTTCACGAAGATACAGATACGAATGGTGATGTTAGATTATCTTTTAGCCTATCTAATGAAGTTGGTTATGAAATCATTTATTGGTTGCGTTTATATGCAGAAAATAAAATCAATGTAGTGTTTTGTCCTTTGCCTATGATTACAGCATTGAAAAATAAAAATACGATGATTGATGATTTAAAGAAAACACCATTTCGTGCTATTAGAATAGAAGATAGAAATAAAAAATTAGTTAGTATTGAAAAACAATGTATATAATTAATTATGGATTAATTACTCTTGGAATTTCTTTTGTTTGATTACTCACAATTATATTAGTACCTGCAATTTGATTTGAAATATTTGTATCAGTAGGTAAGGATGCAACAACAGTACCTTGAATATATATTTCAGCAGGAACATCTGCTGAAAGACAATAAATAGCACCACCACTCGGTAATGAATTTAATAATTGACAATTAGCTAAAACTAATGTTGTTGTCGCACCTAAAATCCTAATATTTTCACCCCCTGCAACATTAACACTATCAGTTCTTAATACCGAATTAAGAATGTTCACGTTTGCAGATGTTTCCATAATTAGATTAACTCCTAAAAGAGAATTAAGAACACAATTAATTAAATTAACCTTTCCTGTTCCTATAACAGTCATATTAAAGTTAGAACTGTTTCCTTGAAAAATAGAACAGTTTTCAAAGTCTACCAAACAATTATCTAAACGGAAACCTGCATTACTTGTTGCCTGATTAAAGACACAATTAAAGAAATAGTAATTTCCACTTGTTACACTACCAACTAATTCACTACCAAAAGATTGCTTGTATTGGTCTATTTCAAATTTTGTAATACCAATACCTGTATTTGCAAGGCTGAAACCAAATCCTCCACCTTTATTTGGTTCGGCAGACATAAATCTTCCTTTTATTACTAATTCCGAACTTGTATTACTATTACATAAAATACCACTCGAACCACCTGTTGCAGTAAGTTTATCAAATTTAATACTCCCTGATGCACTATTAACTAAACGAATACCTACTGATGTAGAAGTAATAGTATTGTAAACTTTTATATTACAAAATCCACCTAATACCATACCACCAATTCCTTGCATTGAAAAACATTCAATATATGCAGTAGATACAGCAAGGTTCACACATACACCACCGCTACAAATTAATTGTCCTTGTCCAAATATGTAAATTATTTTAGGTGTTACACCATCATCAAAAACTAAAGCTGTTCCTGTGTTTGTAACTACCGCATTAGGTTCTAAATTATAATAAACTTGGTCGAGGAAAGTATCTCCTGTTTCAGAATAAGAACCTGAAAAAACGTAAACACAATCTCCTGCCTGTGCAACTGTGTTAGCACCTGCAATAGTCAAAAAAGGTTTGGACATATCATTTCGAACCCCTGTTCCATCATTACCATTTTTAGAAACATATACAGTATTTTCAATAGTTAATGATGTAATTCCACCACCACCACCTGATGCTATAACTTCAATTTGTTCATTTCCACCTGCATTTACTTTGGTTAGGGTAATATTAGCACCTGCAACTAATTTATTTTCTAAAAAATCAGTTGTTGTATCTGCTGATGATATTTTTACTTTTTCATCAGAGCCACCACCACCACCTGATGATGTACCTGCTCTCCAACCTTGTTGCGTTATTGACATATTATTATTTTTATTTTACAGCACATTCTAACTATTTTTCTTCACGAAAGCATCTTTACAGGGCTGTAACAAATTTCCACAATTTCCAAAATCACCTTTTGTTTGTTTTTTTAAACATTCTTCATATTGTGCTTCACAAACTTCTTCTGCTTTTTTTAAAATGTCGCTTGGTGAATATTTGCTTAATTTTGTTTCTACATCAGGATTATTTCCTACTTCCCTCAAAATTTTATTTTGAAAAGGAAGTGCCACTAATCTTGCAGGTATTCCTACTACTAATCCACCTGCAATCCAATAACCCACATATCTCCAAAAACCACCACCTGTTTTCTTGGCATATATTACAGCACCTATTGAACCGACTAATGCAACTGACCCTGCGAGATAAGTAATGTTCATATATCTTGCTTTTTGAGAAGGTGTCATTTTACTCGCTAAATCTTTTTTGTCCATCTTTATTTTCTTTTTATTTGATTATAAAATTCTGTGCCTAAATATCTTCCAAATACATCATCTGAAGGAAAATGTACCCCTGCAATTAAACGTGAGAAACAAATATCGTTAGCAACATATTTCAAATCATTTTTTAATTCAGGAAAATAGTCTGCAATAATATTTGATAAAAATACAGCCTGTGTTGAATGTCCTGAAGGATATGCAGGTGTTTTTGCACTTTCTAAAGGTACAAATTTAAAACTCATATTTAATTTCTTCGCTAATTGATAAGGTCTTTGTCGATTATAATGATTCTTTAAAGCCATTATAGGTTTTACAAGACCTTTGCTAAAAATTTTTATTTTGAGTTTTTGTTCATCACTTAAAGTTTTATTTTGTGAAGCTAAATAGTCGTAATAATATTGACGTATATTATCACCATTATCAGCCCAAATTTTATCTTTAGGCAAAGATTTTAAATAAATCAATTCTGCACGTTGATAATTAATATCATCGTTATATGGAATGTTCAAATATTTTTTAATTTTCAGCATTAAGCCTGTAAAGAGAATATTAATCTTTATGACTTAATAGTAATTGTAGCTGAATCTTTATTTGCATATTTATTATAAGCATATAAACCTGCTACACCAACCGCAACTCCTATAAGGAAGTTTTTACTTTTTACAATGTCTAAAATTTTTTTCATATTCTTTTTTATTTAATTGTTTGTTCTTCTTTTGGTTTTGGCATATTAAAAGCAACAAGCAAACCGCCAATCGCAATTATTAAAATAACCAAAGATATTTTATTACTATCATCCATACTTAAACAGCACCACACCCACATCCCCCAATGTCGGATTTAGATTCTTTGTATATTTTTATTTTTCCAAAACCACTAAATGTTTCATCTTTTTGTTTATCTCCAACAAAAACAGGTTGGTAATTTTTATTAATCGCAAGTTTTACCGCAGTTATAGTTCCATTGTCCTTTTTATAAACTCCAAGAACAGGATATTCACCATCTAATTCTTTATTCGTATCAGAAATAAGTGCAATATCTCCTTTATTAATTTTAGCTTTTGAAGAAGGTGTGAATTTAATATAACTTTCTTTATCGCTAAACCCCCCCATCCATTTAGCCCCTTCCAAAACTCTATGAGTTATTTTGCCTTGATATATAGTTTCTTTAAAACTATCAGAATCAGAATCAGAATCAGAATCAGAATCAGAATCAGAATCAGAATCAGATTTTTTAGGTTTATCTTTTCTAAAAAACAAAAAGTATGAAGCAACACCTAATGCGACAACTACTCCTATTCCAATTCCTATTTTTGCTCCCTTTTTCATATAAGACTTTTTCGAACAAGCGAAATACAGGCTTTATTTTCAAAAGTCCTATCTGCGGTTTCTGTTGATGCGTATTTTTGCGGTTTTACCATTATATAAACAGCCCCAATATTTCCGTTTTTATCACTCCAAGTTTTAAAAACTCTATGGTTTCCATCAAATTTAGACGTACCTGTTATTTTAATTGTATAGCCTGACCTTAAAATACTTCTTGCTTTTGGTCTATCCTCACCTGCAATATGAACAGACAACAATGGACTGTCTTTTGGTCTTTGCAAATAACCCATTCTTACAGATTTTGGTGGACACCCTTTTGTATTTGAAGGTCTTTTATTATTTGGAGAAAATAATAATGGTCGTTTAGACTTAATTTCAGCAATTTTATCTTTTGCATCTGTTTCATCTGTTGCTGTTGTGCTTTTCTTTAATTCTTCTGATTCAGCTTCTTCATCAACTAATGTATCTTCATCTAAATCTTCAAGAGCATCTTCTTCAGCTTTTCTTTTACGCCAAAAATAAACACCTACACCGACAGCGATTAATACGCCACCAATAATCATCATCTTTTTTTTATCCAATTTCATATTTAAACTTTTGTGATACAACCTTTATTTTCAAAAGTCCTATCCGTTTTTCCTGTTGGTGTATAACTAATTGGTAAATAAACAGCACCTACATTTCCATTTGCATCATTCCATACTGAACTAACAGTATATTCTCCATCAAAAGAAGTGTTGGATATTTTTACTTTATCACCTGCTTTATAAGAACCTCCTGAAGGTCTTGGTGAACCAAAATGAACAGGATGTTTACCGCCATCACGATAAGACAAATAACCCATTATGTTTCCTGAACAAGAATTTGAAGGTGTTACTGTAAGCGTACCTGATTCAGCACTTTTTAACGCATCATCAACCATATCATCCGAAACTTCATCATCTTCTGAAGGTTTTTTGCGAGTTAAAAAATATACTGCGACACCGACTACTGCTACACCGACTACACCTATAATTATTTTTTGTTTTTTACTTAATGCCATAAGTTAATCTTTAATGTGCTAAATTACGATAAAATAATTAATTTAAAACAGAATTAATCTTAATGATTATTTCTTCTCTTTCTTCAAAAGACATTTCCTCAACAAATGTTATCGTAAAAACAGGCTTATCTTGTTGTTTATCAATGACTTTTAACTTGTATTTATCTTTAGTTTTTTCTATTCTATATGATTTTTTATTATCGTTATTCATTATATAATAATTTCATTAACAATAAATATTATTCTTACCATTAATTATTACACATTCAAATATAATGAATTGTACTCGTTTTTTCTTAATTTCGCTTTTGATATTAATTTATTCGATATGACTAAAAAAACACGAAATATATTATTAATAACTTCTGCTGTATTAATTATTGGTGTGGGAACATACTTTTATATAAAAAGAAGAAATAGAACTAAAGTAACAGATAAGAGTGAAAAAATCGCAGGTAAAACTGTTAAGGAATGGGGAGATTTAAAAAAGAATTTCCCTGAATATTTACCTTCACCTGAAGTTAAATTAGGCGAACCAAGAACAAGTGGAGAAGGCGACAAATTAGCAGGAAAAATTTATCCTTATTATTATTTTGGAATTGTTGATATGAATAACCCTAAACAAGCCGAAAGACTTTCAGGTTATTGGTATGAAGATGGTGATTTTAGAATATATTACACTCCTTATGATTACGATACAAAGAAAAAGGGAGAACCCGAATGGATAGCTTCAGGCAAGTGGCTAAATAAAAACGGAACTAAAGTTAAAATTGTACCTAAAGAAAGTGAATTTACTGAAAAATACCAAGTTGAGAAAGGTACTTATGAAGGTATTGATGTAAAAAATATGTTATCTAAAATTTTCGGCTCTACGGTTGGTTATTATAATGCTGACGACAAACTTTTTAAAATTTAATGAATCGTAATTTAAAAATAGGTTTAATTGTAGGTGGCTCTATCGGATTGATTGGTGTCATTTCTTATTTTATATATAAAAGAAAAAAGAAAAACGAAATCCCAAAATCAATTAAGCAAATTGAAGAAACAGCAAAAGAAGAAATTATTGAGGAAATAAAAAAAGAAACTAATTCTTCTCCTGAACAAGCAATAATAAAAGTTGAGGAATTAGAAAAGAATCCCAATGTAGTTGAATTAAAAAAGGATTTAGCAAAAGGATATGATATTTTCTCTAATGAACAATTTGTAATGTGTCCTACATCAACTGCTCAAATAATTAATTGTAAAAACAAAGAACCCTTTAGTTTAGGTGCTACACAGGGTACTTGGATATTATTAAGTAGAAACTTTATCAAATACAAAGATAAATTCTATAAAAACGAAAAAGATAATTTAGTTAAAGAATACGGTCAGAAACTTATAAATAGTTTACAAAAAGAATTTAACCGTGTCTATAAACCGCAATATTATAACACCACAACAAATTGGTATGCTGAATATCTAAAAAAGGGGGGTACTCCAATACCTTCATAATTTGAAAGAAGAACTGTGTTTCTTTTTTATTTCGAAAAGACCATTGGTAGGCTGAACCTTTGGTCTTTTTTTTTATTAAAACAAATTACATTTATGTTTTTTATACTATATTTGTAATCCACAATGTCAGCAATTCAAAAAATACATATTGCCAAAACGATTACTTGGAGATTGGTCGGTACTTTAGATACTATTGTTATCGCTTGGATAATAACAGGGAATCCATATACAGGTGTTAAAATAGGTGGTATAGAATTAATAACCAAAATGATATTGTACTACACACACGAAACTATTTGGCATAAAATAATCAATAAATATCTATGAAAAAACTTTTTGATAATGCGGTAGAAATATTAATTAATAAGAGGTTTTCATATCTCCACTTAATTATCATTTCAGGCGTTGAATATCTTATCATAACATTTACAAAATAAGTATGAAGAATAAAGAAATAGTTGGCTCTATTGCTGATATAAATGGAAAAAGGCAATATAAAGTAACATTTGAGAAAAATGGGTATGAGCAAGAGATTTGGGTGAATCTATATGAGTATATCGGCTTTAAAGTAAAAACAATTCAAAAATTAAATAAAATATCCACAAATGAATTAGGTGAAAAATGTGGATTCAGTAACCCAACAATAATTTCAAGAGTAAAGGCAGGGAAACACGCTTTTCAAATTGATACAATTTACAGACTATGTATGGGGTTAGGATGTAAGTCGTCAGATATATTACCCTTTTAATAATTAATAATTAAAAAACGAGCAAATGAATATTTTAGAACAAATTGAAGAAAGATTTGGGGATGAATATGGTTTTCTGTACCCAACAGGATTTGAAGATGCAGTCATAGGTTTAGAAGGTCTAACAATGCGATTAATTATGTCAAAAGAAAAGATTATTGATATAATGATGCAACGAGATAATATGACTATAATTGATGCACTTGAATTTTTCTCATACAACATTGAAGGTACGCAAGGTGAAATGAATGGACTTCAGCAACCTATTTATTGCGATGATTTCTTTACTGACAATGGAGCGTAAAGACTTTGAGATATGGTTAAATAAAGAATTAGGTCATTACGATTCCCATTTAACTAAAATAGACTATCTAAAAGGCTCAATAGCTTATTCTAAACCTTTATTTATAGATAGCACTATTCTTATGGTAATAAGAACACCATTTATATTAAATTATATGACAAATAGTTGCTTTTCTACCGAAAACTATTTTAGTTTTTTTCTCTACGATTGTCAAACGGACTTAATGTTCGGTAACATTACGGAAGTTGATATAGATGAAGATTGGAAAGAAGTATTATTAGAAGAAATTTATTTGGTTGAAGAACGAATGGAAAAAAGCTATTGTCCTGAATGTGATTTTTGGTTATTGCAAAGAGAAAATCGTTATGGACATAAATTTATGGGGTGTAGTGGATTCCCTGATTGTAAATATTCTAATGAAATAAAAGATATTTACTTGTAATAAATGAAGGGGAGTTGAAGAAGGTTATAACTATTAAACTCGACTTACCCCCCTTGCATTTAAACCACAATGTATAGGATTAAATCCTTGACATAATACAAATATATAAAAATGAAACTACAAGAGATTAAAAAGTTTGTAAGAGAATTTGATATGCCTGAAGAACTTAAATTAAATCAATGCTCTACAATATTTGATTTAGATAAATTTTTTGAATCACATATTTCCGTAATGGAATGTGTTTCTAACTCAAAACATATTAAAATGCTTCACTACGAAAGAGTTGTAAACGCTATAAAACTTTTGATGAAAAATAAGGGGGTGGAAAAAACTATGCAAACTATTCCTAAAAATAAAGTTATGAGCAAAACACCACCCCCTGAAAAGCAGAATTATGCCAAAAATAAGAATAATGATATAGATTTTAAAGTAATTGAAGGTATAGAAAACAATAATGTTATAAAACCTAACAAAGACTTTGAAACTCAAAAAGAAACTAATCAAATAAAAAAAGTAAAATCAAATAATGCTGATTCTATAAAAGAAGATGGAGATAGCCAAATGTCCTTGTTTTAATTTTGTAGATTTGGCTTATGGAAAAAGAGTGTTTTGAATGTAAAAATCCGTTCATTTTAAAGAAAAAGTATCACGACAAATTACTTTTTCGTGAGCCTAATGTTTTTATTTGTTTAGGTTGTTACGATGAAAGAATGAACTCTGAATATCGAATATATAATGGTGTTCATCTTTGCGTTAATAGTAAATGTGCAAGAAATAAGATGGTATTCAGTAATTTTTGCGAAATTTGTGATAGAGAATTTTTATAATTAATTTTTAAACGAGCAATATGAAAGTAGTTATACCTGTATTTTTAATTTATTATTTTTTCGGATTCATTTTTCACTTTTTGTTTTCAAATGATTTAATTATCGCTGTTATATTTAGCGTAACGTATATGTTTTTTTCTAAAACATATTTTATACGAACATTTATTCCTTACGTTCTTACTTGGTTTGGTGGGATAATGAATGACGATAATTCTATGAAGAAAATGAGAGATAATGATTCAATGAAGCCATATATAGGTTTTATTGGGCAATTTTATATATCTGTTCAAAATAATGATTCATCAAAAATAAATAGAGCAGTAAAAAAGGTTTCTTATTTGTCATTTTTAATTTTACCTATACTTTTTTACGTTCACTATATACTTTATTTGCAAATAAAACAAATGAAAAAATAAATTGCTCTGTAACTCAATCGGATAGAGTATCGCACTTCTAATGCGAAGGTTACAGGTTCGAATCCTGTCAGGGCAACTAAAAAATAAATAAATGAAAACACTAATACTTGGTGGTGAAGGTCTTGTTGGAAGTTCTTTTGAATTTGGAACAAAAGTAGGCAGAGCAGATGCAGATTTAATGAATTACGATGAAGTAATTAAACTTATTGAAAAACATAAACCTGAATGGGTAGTAAATTGTGCAGGTAAGGTAGGTGGTGTAAAAGCCAATATGGAAAACAAGTTCGATTTTTTTGAAAAAAATACAATTATCAATCTCAATGTTATAAAGGCTTGTATGGATAAAAAAGTACCTAATTTAATATCATTTATGAGTACCTGTATTTTTCCTGATGAATTAGCACAAAAAGGCAGGTTGCACGAAAAAATTCTACATTATGGCGAACCGCATACATCTAATTATGCGTATGCCTATGCCAAAAGAATGGTGGATGTAATGTCAAGAGTGGCAAGGGAGAAAGGATTTAATTATCAATGCTTAATACCTACAAATCTATATGGATTAAATGATAATTACGACCTAAATAGTTCACATTTAGTTCCTGCATTAATAAGAAAGGTTTGTGATGCTATACTTGGTGCTATTTATGACAATAAATTAGACGAAATAAAATTTGAAGTATGGGGAACAGGCACACCTATAAGAGAATTTTTATTTGCGAATGATATACCAAAAATTGTTGAGTTTATTATTGATAATGATTTGAAATTTGAAAATATGATTATAAGTAGTGTTAATTCTTATTCTATTTCAGATATTGTCGGAGTTATATGTTTATGCTTCTACGAATTAATAGGAACAAAAATTAATTTAGTGCCTGTTTACAATACCGAAATGCCTGATGGTCAGTACGCAAAACTTACCGATACAAGTAGGTTTCAAATACTTACACCTATTGAATTAACACCAATTAAAGAAGGGTTGAAAGAAACAATAAAGTTTTACCTGAAGAAAGTTATTTCTGAAAATAATACTCGAATAGATGTTCCAATCAACGAGAGATATAAAGATGAATTTAAAAATATAGAATAATATGAAAAGAGCATTTATTACAGGTATTAGCGGTCAAGATGGAAGCTATCTATCTGAATTACTATTAAATAAAGAGTATGAAGTACACGGATTAATTAGAAGGCAGTCGGTAGCTGAAAGTCAAACTATTAGAATTGAAGAAAATAGAAATAAGTTAAACCTTCATTATGGAGATTTAACTGATATGACTTCGCTAATGAAAATTTTCAGTAAATATAAATTTGATGAAGTATATAATTTAGGTGCTATGTCGAATGTTGGTATAAGTTATAAGATGCCTATTTATACACAGGAAGTTAATTATTTAGGATTTATTAATTTGATTGAGTGTATAATTAATACAGGGCAAAAACACACCTGTAAAGTTTATCAAGCAAGTTCTTCAGAAATGTTTGGTAATTGTGTTGATGAAGATGGATTTCAAAGGGAAGATACACCAATGATACCTGTTTCACCGTATGGTATATCGAAACTATCTGCACATCGCTACGCACAACATTGTAGAAGGGCTTATGGTATGTATATAAGTAGCGGTATTTTATTTAATCACGAAAGCCCTCGAAGGGGTACAAATTTCGTTACAGGTAAAATAACTAAAGCGGTTGCTATGATTGATTTAAAATTGCAGAAAAAACTTTATTTAGGAAATATAGATTCTTTTAGAGATTGGGGTCATTCAAAAGATTATGTTAAGGTAATGTGGCAAATGTTAAATGATGCCCCTGAACCTGATGATTTCATTTGTTGCACAGGAATAACTACATCTGTAAGAGATTTTTGTGATATGTCATTCAAGTTTATTAATCAAGATTATAAAAATTTTATTCATCAAGATAAAAAATATTTAAGGGATGAAGAATTAGATTATTTAAAAGGATGTAATGATAAAATAAATGACAAATTAAATATTAATTTTGAATATGATTTAAAATCAATGGTAATAGAAATGATTGAACACCATAAGAGTTTGATACACCATACACCCAACGATGAATATTTCGAAAAATTAGGTCATTAGTAAAATTAATTATCTTTAATGATAATTTGTGTTTATTTTTCCTATATTTGTGATACCACAATTTTAGGATATGAATATATTTGCTTTAGAACACACTCCACAGGAAATAGCTTTAAGCCACACAGACAAGCACATTGTTAAAATGCCTACTGAAATGGCACAAATGATTAGCTTTACCTATTACCACGAACAACATTGGAATAATGACAGAAGTGATTTATTAATGGGTTTTAATAAAGCACACGACAAACACCCTTGTTCAATATGGATAAAAGAAAGTTCTGAAAACTTTTTACTTGCTTGTGAAATAGGAATTGAATTAGTACAGGAATATAGATATAGATATAACTCTATGAAGCATCAAAGAGCATTAGATATATTTATTTATGGAATATTAAATACACCTGAATTTAATTCACATCAACAAACTAAATTTGCACTTGCTATGCCTGACGAATTTAAAGTAGATTGTCCGATTCAGAGTTATCGCAATTATTATCGTAATGATAAAAAACACTTACACAGTTGGAAAAAAAGAAGTAAACCTCTTTGGCTATGAAATACATAATAATAAATGAAAAATAAAGAAACGATTAATAAGGGTAAAGAGTGTTGGTATAATGATGAAAAACATTTTTTAGTCTATGAATCAGAAAATCTAAAATTAATTACTAAAAGAAAAGATTTAAAAAAAGTCTTTTGTGTAAACGCAAATAAAGTAAGCTATGTCAGAAAGAAAAATTAACAACCTTCAAGACCTAAAGAAGGTAAAGAAAGAATTTAGGCAATCAGACCTCGATAAAAAAGAATATCAGGAATATTGGAAAGATAACAAATACAATTTCCGAAAAATGGTTGCTAAAAAAAATAAGCGATGGTTAGAAGCTAACAAGGATGAAACGGAATTTCATCATTATAAAGCATCCCCTGAAGTTTATAACACTATTCAATCAATATTTAAAAACGAAAGAAGCAGAAAGTTTTTGATTCATACAATTTGTAATTTTTTTCCTTTAAATAATTGCAGACAAGTACCACGTTTATCAAAAGAAAATAACACCTGTGATATAACGAATAATAAACTCACAGATTTAGATGAAATAAAAACAGGCAAAAATGATGCTCGAAATAAACATATTGCTTACACAGGACATAAGACAACTGTTGTTTTATGTGGTATTGCGGTTCAAGAATTAGAGCGTTTTGTATTGAATTATATAAAAGATTTTGATACGCCTTTTGGTCATATTGTTAATCACGCTTTGGATGAAATAAGAAGTAAAAAATAGATGGGTTTTTTTTTAAAAATAGTAGAGAATAAATACAAAGGAAGTAGAACAAGATTTTATGCTCGAATCTCTTTAATATTAGGGGTTATGAACGCTTTTTTGTTGTTAATTATTTTTATTTATTTTTTTGTCTTTATGAATTAAATTAATTACGCAATATTTTAGATATATTTGTAATGGGGAAATGCACAAAATTAAAGTTGTTTTTGGTTAAAAATAAAATTAGCCAAAACAGGTTAGCTAAAGATACAGGGCTTCATAAAAATACTGTGAGCAAATTAATGCGAACAGGTGAAGCTACAAAATCTGTCAAAGAACTGACACGACTTTACTTGCAATTAGAAAAAAATGATTTTGATGGACTTTTAGAGTTGGAATAGACTTATGGCGAAAAAGAAAAAAGATAATGACGATGTAAAGAAAAAAAAGCCTACTAAAAAGAGGAAGGTTGGTAGACCAAAGAAAAGGGGTAGAAAGAAAAAGTATTATAAACCCAAGAAAAAGAAATCTACCGCTAATTCAAAGAAAAAAGGTTTTGGTTCTACTTCAGGCTACAATCGTGTTAGAAAACTTTTGTGGGCTTCTTATAAAGAAGATTTCACTTCTTACAGAGAATTTATAAGCAATAAATTTGATGAACAGGGTAATAAAATTCCAAAATCATCAGTACCGAGCATTATTTACGCTCAATGCAAAGATATTCAATGTACGGATGAAGATATTCTAAATATTTATTTAAGTACGAGAGGACAAGAACAGGGCGATATACCTTTAATTCCTGATAGTCTTTTTGCTCCACAACCTTATTGGACATTAATTACAGAAAACTTTTACGATGGATTAGATGAAAGGCTGTATATAGTTTCACCAATGCTTTTAAATGCACCACCTTTTTTTCTTGCTATTCTCGGAGAAGATAGGTGTTTAAATGCCAATAATGAAATAGTAGATTTATCTCAATGTGAGGAACGTGGAAATCGTTTAGTGCAAGGAAAAAAATACCGATTTAAAAGTTTTGTAGATTATTGTAATTTCTTGGCTACTTTAGGTGATGTTGAAATTGATTCATATAATGCTCCACATTGGAAATTTGTAGGAAATGAAGATAACCTTACACAGGCATATTGGAATGAAGAACTACAAAGGTGGGAAATAGAAATAGTGCCTTGTATAAATGATGAACTTGGAACGATAGATTCTTTTGGATTTAATCCTGATGATTTAACTCCTGAACCGCCTGACGATTTTGAATTACCTACACCGCCTGAACAACCTGACCCTGATGAACCTGATGAACCTGATGAACCAACAAGAACATTAGAACAAGTACAAATTGAGCAAGTTGAGAAAACAGGCAAATTAGAAAGATTAGAAATGAAAAAGGCAGGTATTTTAAAGGAATTAGACACTTATATTAATATGGGTGAGCGAGGAAATAGTTTACTTGAAGGTGCTATTGATAGATTAGAAAAGTTGAATGATGAAATTAATAGAATAGATTAATTATGTTAGAGTTTGAGGGAAAAGACTTGGAAATATATAAATCTAATTTATGTAAACGCAAGAAAACTTTTCAGATAGAATATAAAAGAAGTGATAAACAAATTTGTGTTAATGGTAAAAAGGTTGCTAAATTAAAACACAGAAACAGTATATCACCTCTTTTAAAAGATGATTCAAAAAAGGTTTTAAATCTATTTGCATCAGTTAAGAAATCTGTAAATGGCTATTTGGTAAAAAACGATTTTACTTTCAAAAAAATTAATAAGCAATATAATTCAAGTTTTAGAAATTCCATATTATTCAAGTCAATGCCTGAAGGTACTAAATTTGTCTATGTCGATGTAAAGCATTGTTATTGGCGAATAGCTTATTTGATGGGTTATATATCTCCTTATTTTTATGAAAAGATTGTTACCTCTCCTAATATGAAGTTATGGCGAAATATGGCTTTATCTTGTATAATAGCACCAAAAAAAGTTGAATATTATAAAGATGGTGAAAGTATAGGCTTGATAACTGAAGATACTTCATTATATGAACAGGTATATGAAAATATTAGATTTTACGCTTGGAATATTTTTGGTCGTCTTTGTTTTGAAAAAATAGGCAAAGAAAAATGTTTAGGATATTTTACCGATGGAATTATGGTATTTCCTGAAGATTTAACAAAAGTAAAAACAACATTGGCAAGAAATAAACTTCAATACAGAATAATACATTGTGAAAAAACATCACAAAATGAATTTACTGAAATTGAAAATGGGTTAATAAGAAAATTTTAATTGGCTTTTATTATTTTTGATTATGAAAACAAAAGAGAAGAATATATATACGGTTGTTTTAAATGACAGAATATATTATTTTGTCAATGGCAAAATTGTTAAGGTACGTTCTCTTGATTCTTCTGAAAAGCGTTTTTTTAAGTAGTGTTCGTTTCTGAACTAAAATCACATATCTAATATTTTTTTTTAATAGCTGTAACTCCCACCAACAGAGGGATTTATAGGTTATCAACATATCTTTGTTGAATTATCTTTGGAAATAATTTGGTAGTGTCATTGATAGCCCCTATATTTGAACTGTTGGTTCAATAAAAATACGTTCTTTACATACGCCAACAGGGGCAAACAGGATGCTACTATCCTTCCCTTAAACGCACAAGCACTATTGACATACAGGGTTGCACCCTTATTGCCAAGACTTGAAAATCGGAAGATGGATTTCAATATTGCGAAAAAGCCTGATGAAAACGACAGAGTACAATTCGGTTGGAAAATCACAGTAATCAGAAAATCTTTTGCGAGTTTAAAAAAGTGGCTCGGTCATAACTTATATAGGTGTCGAACTTATAAGGCAGACTTAAACGCTCTTTGACATAACGACTGAAGAATCACAAAAAGCTGATGAAACTTTTCCCTGATTTGATTTAATTGACAGAGTACGCTATTTATAGTTGGAAAATTAATTAATGAAAATCACATTAACATTATGGGGGCTTAAATATATGATGGAGTTACAATTAATTTTGTAGCGATTTTTCAGGATGGTAGACCTTGCGGAAGCATATATGTTATATAGGGTTTCTTTATTAATTTAAACAGACCTCTTTGCCAAGACCTATTGATTCGTTATTAACGATTATTTATTTAGCGATAATTAATTCTTGATAATTAAATTAATATGAGCGAATAAAACTAATGCGACCTCGACATAATTTCTTTTGCGAGAAATTAGATTGCTCTCTCACAGGTTGGGGGGAAGTGGAGTAACAGAAATTACTACCCAAAATCGTAAGTGGTTTTTAATTGGTTTAAAACAATAATTAATTTATTATTTATTTCAGGTTCGATTCCTGCACTTATGACAAAACAATAAAGTGGAAAAGATAGCCACTACTTTCTATCTCACAAATAAATCTAATTATGAAAAAAGTAATTAAATTTAATTTATCTCTTTCGAGCAATAAGCCGAATGAGATTTCAGAACGTCAGTATTTTATTGACGATGTAGAAGTAAGCGAATTAGTTTACTTTGATTTAGGGCATTTAGAAAATGCTGAATTACAGGACTTGCATATTGCTTTGCAAGATACTCGTAAAAATGAACCTGCTGATTTTTCAAAATTTGAAGATTGGAAAATGCAGGTTGGTTTAATCGAGGAATTGATTACTAAAAAAGTCGGACACAGATTTTGGTGTGATTTTATATCATAAATTAATTCATTTTTTACCCATTGGGGGCAGGGTGTTGCCCCCACTTTTATTTATTTATTAATACTATTTATTATGGCTACTACAAATATGGCTAACACGACAGAAATTTTAATTACATACATTGGTGATGTTCTTAAAAGAAATGATTTAAACGCAAGATTTTGTGCTTACAATCTTGAATTTACTTTTGGTAAAGAAATTCATAAAGCGATTGATGGTTTTATCACGTTTGCAAAGGCGAGTAATTTTGATTCTCACCAAATTAAAGCAACGCTTTGCCACGATTTAGGCGGTGGATTAAACCACGACAAATTAATGATGCCGAGAGTGTCAGAATATGGTGTTTATTCTATTAATCTTTAATTCTTTTAAAATGACTGTATCTAATTTTATTTCAGAGAAAGGCAACAAGGTTGCTAATCAATTTATCATTGAGCAAAATGACAATGGTAATAAAGTGCGAATTTTTCAATCTTACGAAAGTATTATTGCGAAAATAATATATGATGAATGGGGCGGTAAAGCCGAAATTTATCTTGATGAAGATACTTGGGATTATTCAAAAACCACAGGTAAATATCGCAATTTGTTTTTAGGAGAAACAAAAGCAGAAACGCAAAAGAATATAAATAAAGGTAATTACATTTTAACTGACTTAAATTAAAAGCGATGAAAATAAGAATAGAATTAAACAACGAGGATGTAAAAGAATTAATTCTTGATAGTTGTTGTAACGGTGGGCTACAAAGTTTAGCTTATTCAGGAATAAGAATTGATTGGGATAATCATATTAATAATCGCAATTATAAATTGGCGAAAGAATTATTGGTTAAAGAGAATCCTGAAAAAACATTTTGCTACGAAGATGTTTTAATTAAAGTCATTTTAGATAATGGTGTTTATTTTAAAGATTACGAAGGCTACGAAGATGATGAATTATTTCATTTTACTTTTGATATGGCTAAAGATAATTTGCAAAAAGCACTTGATAAAGATGATGATGGTAGTTTAGCAAAAATAATTCACAAAATAATTCCTGAATACAACGATGCTGATGGTTATGATTACGATGTAATTATGCAAACAGCTATGTATGGAGAATTAACTTATTCTTAACGATTAAAACCTAAAGGGGCAAGGTAATGTTGCCCCTATTTTTATTATTTAAAATTAGTACAATGAATAAATTTGAAGAATTTGAAAAAAGATTAAAAAGTCTTGAAAATGAATTAATGAAAACTTCTACCGATGGTGGAGTTTTAGCTGAAGAAATAAAAGATTTAAAAGCATCTTTAAAAGAATTGAATGAATCAGATATTGAAGATTCAGAAGAAAGAACTACCCTTATAATAGGGAACTTAACTGATTCAGAAATTGAAAAAGTATTTGAGCATAGTTATTCTTATTTTGAGAAAATATTTGAAACTGATTATCGCAGTTTCGATGGTGATGAAAGTCTTTCTAATCCTGAAATTCAAGATGCGAAATTTGAAGTAAAAGACGATTATGAAATTGTTTTAGAGGATGTAGAGGTTGATACTTCTGATTATGTAAATGCTGTAATTAAGAAAATAGAAAGTAATAATTTTCATTCTTTTATAGAAAGTGTTGAAAAAATCAACAACAGGCATTGGTCAGCTTTTATGCTTGAAGAAAAAAACCGTAATGATATTAATTACATATTTAATTATATCTCAAAAATTGTTATTCGAGAAATTAAAGAATATAGAGGTTTTTACAAATTAAATTTATTTTCTGATTCACAATGTTATAATTTAAAAATGAATTATTCCCACGAATTAGATGTTGAAGAATTAACTGTAAATGATTGGTACAACGATGTATTGATAAACGAATTTGATTTGTCTACTTGTCTTGATGATTTAGAGGTTGATTTGCTTGATAGAATTAATCAGCAAAGAGAAAGTGAAGAAGATGATAATACTTAAATGGATATGTGTTTTAGCTTGGGCAATTATAATGGGATTGCTCATTACAGGTACATTAATAAACCAAAACAAAGAAGATTAATTATTGAACCTATGGGGGTAGGGTAGTTATCCCCACAATTTTATAAAAAATTTTATAAGGCTATGAATTATTATGTTTTTTATCGCAGTACAACGTGGGCAGGTTCTTTAATAGAACAAGCCACAATAAAAGCGAGAAGTCGAAAAGATGCGTTAAAACAATTTCGCAAAAATCACCCTCGTATGGAAAGAGTGTTTTGTATAAAACGCAGTCAAATAAAATGTGTAAATAAAATTTATTGATATGAAAGAAAAAGAAATTTTGCGTGAGTTCATTGAATGGACAATCGTATGGAAGGACAAGCGAAGAAAAAAAACTAAACGCTTTCTTGAATTAAAAGAATTAAGGTTATTAAATCAATTCTTTGATTTTGAAATGATGGAGTGTATCGAAGTTCGAGTAAAGGAACATTTTGGTACAAGAACGGAATTTGAACAAATTAATTTTGGATGATATGAATACTTTTGAATTTAACGACCACACCCACGATTTAACGCCTGACGAATTACTTTTAGTTCCGTTGGTAATTAATGGTTTTAAGAAATACAAAAAAGACAATCCAATTAAAAGCGATGCTGTAATTAAAGGGTTTAATGTTTTTTTAAGTAATAACACTAAATATAAAATCAGAAAATTAAGCGGTGTAAGATTGCGTAAATTAATTAATTATATACGCAGTACAGGACAACAGCCAATTATAGGCTCGTCTAAAGGCTACTATGTATCTTTTGATGTAAAAGATATTCAAGAACAAATTAAATCATTAGAGGAACGAGCAAATAGCATTTTAGGATGCTCAAATGGTCTTTCTACATTTTTAAAAAAATAGATTATGAATATAGCAGAAAAAATAAGCAAGTACGAAAGATTAAATGAAATAACAGATGAATTAAATTCTTTATTTCAAGATTCTTTTGTTGAGGAAATTGATTCGACAACTTCTACTGATAGCCCATCTAATTTAATATATGAAGCGATGGAAATAATTGACCGAAAAGCTACGGAATTAGAAGAAGAAATTCTTATCCAAGAAGGTGTTGATAGTATTTACGATATAAAAATTTAATTATGGCAACTACTGAAGAAAAATTAAAAGTGTTTGCGAGTTGGTGTTTGAAGTACGATGAATATGCTGATTTGGAGAGTGAGGGAGCGTTGGAAACAGCAATTAGAAATTCAAGAGAACAAACAATTAATAATATAGGGCAAATGCTCGATGAAATTTTAAATTCTGATACGTTGGATTTAAAAAACGAAATTGAAAATTTAAAAACTGAATTTTAATTAAACGTAAATTGGGGTGTTACAAGGTGAACAGTAAATCTATGGAAATGTGGGAAATCTTATTTAAGAGGAACAACAATAGAGCCTTGTCGGTAAAATATGAATACTACCAACGTGGTTAATTGCGGATTCGACTTCCGCACACCCCACAATTATTAATCCCAAAGGAGCAGGGTAAGATGTTCCTATTTTTTTTATTTAAAATAAATAATTATGATTTATTCAGATTATGAAATGTTTACAAAGGCAGGAAATAAAGCCTGTCAAAGTTTAGTTAAAAAAGTAATTCGTAAAATTAAAGGTCAGCAAAAAGTGTCAGCCGAATTAATTACGGAAATGTGTAAAATAGGTTGCAGAAAAATTGAAGAAAAATTTGATGAAGTATATGACAGCGAACCCCCATACCACATAGCGTATTGTGTTAATAAAGCGTTAGAAAAAGAAGGATATGCGTTTCGTGTTGATAGTTACGATTTCTCTTAATTAATTAATTTTTAAAAAATAGTAAAATGGCAAAAAAATCAAAAAAAGAAAACCACAACAAAGTATATACTGAAATTGAAAACGACATAATTTTAGATGCTTTTGTAAATGAAGAAATGTGTCGTCAAGATATAGGCAATCTTATTGGTCGAGAAACCGACCCTGTGAAACAGCAACTTGATAAGTTGATTCGAGAAAAATTATCTATTTTATTAAATCAAGAAAGCTATTCGGATAAAGATTTGAAAGAGCGTGATGAAATAATAGAATCTTTACAATCGTATATATCTGATTTGAATAATAGAATCGGTCAGTTAGCTTATTTAGTGGATAGACAAATGTTAAGAGAGGGTAAAACAAAATTCGCTTTAAATAAATTCAGACAGAATATACATTTCTATTGTAAAGAAAAAGGCTATTTAGCTGATTTCTTTCACAAGGAATTTACGAATTGGATTGATTTATCAGTAACAGCAGAAACAACTGTTGTTTTTGATGATGTGATTAAATTTTATGATTCTGAAATAAAAAGAATGAAAAAGGAAAAATCATTGTCAGATGAAGAAAAACAATTTCAAGAAGTTTATCCAATACTTGTTAAACAATTAAATATAATAAATGAGCGTATAGTTAATTATGAAGAAGAAGTATTAAATAATGAATCTGTTTCGGAAGAAGATAAAAAGTTTCAGGAATTAATACAGCGTAATAAACAACACGAAAATTAATTAAATTATTTATTTCAAGGGGGTATTTATTTGCCCCCTTTTTTAAAACTAAAAAAAATGAAAAAAGTAAATATTCCAAAAGGTGCTTTAGAACTTAAAGTATCAATTATCGACAAAGATAAATTGTCAGAAAAAATTAGTAATGCAGTTGGTCAGAATTTTAATTTAATGATTGATTATGATGGTTTTTTAAAAACCGATGTAAATAGTTATTTAATAGACAACGAATGTTGCGGTGTGAAAGAATCGGAAATGAATTTTCTTTTTCAAGATGAAAATGCTAATTGTGTTTCTGCTAATTGTTTTAGAGAAGTACCGTTCAGAAGAAAAAAAGAAGAAAAAATAATTGATGGTCAAAAGGCTACAACAATTTCAATTTTTCCGAGTCATTATTTTGATATTGATTTTGATTTTTTAGAAGATTGTATCGTAGAAGAAATCCCCCTTTGTTTATTTATGGGAAGTCGATTTAATTACAACGACAGAATTAAAAGTAATTTACACAATATTTTAAGCGATGTTTTCTTTGACAAAAAAGAATATATCAACGAATCTGTTGAAGTAGATGATTGGAAATAATTTTGTTTTTTCAAATCTAATAAACTATATTTGAACCCACAGTTCAAAAAAGCCTAAAGGGGTAGGGCTATTTACCCCTATTATTTAATATATATACTATGTCTTTTAAGCCAAGTAAATTTCAGCAAAAAATCTATGACTTCATTACGGATGGTACAGGAAATGCAGTAGTTTCCGCAGTCGCAGGTTCAGGGAAAACAACAACATTGTTAAATGCCCTAAAATTAATTCCGAGCAATAAGCGTGTTTTGTTTTTAGCGTTTAATAAAAGTATCGCTAAAGAAATACAAGAGCGTATTCCTAATGTTCCTAATGTTCACGTTAAGACCGTACACGGTTTTGGCTATTCATCATTATTGCAAGATTATTCTATTGATATTTTTTCAGGAAAATATAGCAAAATGATTCGTGAAATATTTGAGTTCATTCATACAAGTAATTTAGATGTAATTAAAGACTACAAATTTTCAGGTAGTGATATGAAATTAGTTTACGAAATGGAAGTTGATTGGGTAGGTGAGGAAATAGATAACAAGAAATCTTATTTAAGCCGAGTTGTTCAATTATGCGATTTAGGTAGACTTAATTTAATTGATACAGATAATCGTGTTAAGGGAATTGATGAATTAAATTTAATCGCAAAAAAGCATAATGTCGAATTACAAAATGGCGAGTGTTTTAGAGCGTGGAATTTAATTCAATTAGGAATGTCATATTTTGCAAAAATGGATTTTACCGATATGATTTTCTTACCAATTAAATTTAACGTAAAAGTAAAGCAATATGATATTGTATTTATTGACGAGTGCCAAGACTTAAATGCTTGTCAGCGTACTTTAATGCAAAAAGCAATTAAGCCAAATACAGGTAGATTTGTTGCAGTTGGCGACCCTGCCCAAGCTATTTATGGTTTTGCAGGAGCAGATTCAGATTCTTTCAAAAAATTGTGTGCAATAAAAAATACAATTCAGTTACCACTTTCAGTTTGCTATCGGTGTGGAAAAAACATAATTGCTAAAGCAAAAAAGATTATAAGCCATATAGAAGCCTTTGATGGTGCAAAAGATGGCGAAGTAAAGGAAGATTGCAAATTAGCCGATATAAGCGATTCTGATATGGTATTATGTAGACAAACCTATCCTTTGGTTAGATTGTGTCTTAAATTCCTTTCAGAGGGCAAAAAAGCACGAATTATGGGCGGTGATATTGGTAGGTCATTAATTAAGATGGTTGAAGATACCAAGCGTAAGCGTGAAGAATGGTCTTTGGAAAATATGTTTAATCGTATTTATGCAGATTTAGAAAAGGTTAAAAAATCTATAATGCGAAAAGAGGGATTAAATTCTGATGAAGCAACGGAAACGCAAACCTACGAAACAGCAAAAGAAAAAATTTCTGTTATTGAAATGCTTTCTAAAAATGCAGACAAGCCAAGCGATTTAATTGCAAAGATTGATTTAATATTTTCTGATAACAATAAAGAGGGAATTGTTTTATCTACTATTCACAAATCAAAAGGTTTAGAAGCCGATAATGTTTTTATTATTCACCCTGAATTAATGCCGAGCAAATTTGCCGAGCAAGATTGGGAAATTCAGCAGGAAGAAAATTTACGTTATGTTGCATATACAAGAGCAAAAAATGTATTAGCGTTTATTCCTAAAAGCAATTTTGATGCGTGGGGTGATTCTGATTCAGAAAGTCAAGCCGATAATGTTAAGAAATTAATTAACTCAAAATGGGTAGGCGAAATTGGTGAAAAATATCCTGCGGAACTTGAAGTTACATTAGTAAAAGAAATAAGCAATAAATGGGGAGATACTTTTCTTTATGAAATGAAAGATGATAAGGGAAATCTATTTTCAAAATTCGGACAAATTAATGACCGATTTATTGTAAGCGACCACGAAGAAGTGGAGATAGGTTCTAAAGTGAAGTTTAGAGCAACTATCAAACAGCACAGAGAATTTAATGACGAAAAAATTAATGTTATTTCTACGTTAGCAAAATTTTAATTCCTTACAGGGGGCAGAGGTGTTTTTGCCCCCATTAATAATAAATAAAATGTTTACAAAAATATTTTCCAAAAAGAAAGAAGTTATGTTTTTTAATTTTAAAGATTTTCTAATTAAAAATGGTTGGCAAAAGAAATCTGATAATTTCTATGTACGAGGTTACAAGACAATTAAATTTGTTAATGGTTCAAAAATTATGATTGCCCTAAATAAAGATAAAAAAGTAAAATACAATCATATAGTTACTTGTCGTGTTCCTGATACATTTATTGAAGCAGACACATTAACAAATTTAACTTATTTAAAATAAAATATTGGGGATGCTGAAAACCATATAGAGTAGGCTTATTTAATTTAATCACAATGAATAATAATTATTCTTTAATCGAACCTGTGCTTTTAACCAAATTGCATATAATGAAAATTGGTTCTTTAAAATTGAGCCAAGTTCTACCATCACTAAAAATAGTTGCAGTCAATTACAATTTAAAATTAAATCGTGTTAGCGATTTTCGTGTAGCTGTTAAATTGTTAGAAGATTCTATTATTCAAAATTAATGGAGAAAGAACAATTTGCCTTGCAGATTTTTCAATCGCAAGATGAACGAGAAAAGAATGAAGAATGTTTTTTAGATTTATTAATATCCAAAGCTATTCTTGATTCTGATGATTCTGACGAATTTAAAAGTGAATTACATTATTGGTCTTACGAAATCGAAAAAGCTATTAATAAAGCTGAAGATTTAGAAGATGAAGATGATGATACTATTTATTTTAAAACATAAGCTATGAACAAAAATAATCATTGGTCTTTTGGTTGGGATAATATTAATTGGGAATTATATTCAAGAATATACATACAAAAAAAAGACAAGGATTCAACATTTTTAAATATAAACATTAATCGTTTAACGAGTTTTTTTGAAAATAGATTTAATTCAAATAAAATATTTTAATGGGGGGTGCGAAATCCTTAACGCACATTTAATTTAATTTTTAGTTATGGAAACGAAAACAGTTTCAAAAGCAGATTTGCTCCGTGAGTTAGAGCAAAAAGTACACGATTGGGTAAACACCCAATTTAATTTCATTCAATTAGAAGTGCTTGAAAAGGTAAGTGATGATATGTTAATAGACAATATTGTTACGCCTGATTTTCAAGATTCAATTATTGAATATTTAGATGATTGTGATGAAATCACGATTATTGAAGATTATTGCAATTCAACAGGTATTGACAACACTAAAGACCGTGTTGATAAATATGTTGCATTTAAAGGCAATATTGAAGATTCATTTATCACTTGTATAGATGAAGATTGGGATGGGTTTTTATCTTTCACAGAAAATGAATATGCAGATGATATTCAGGAGTATATAGACGAGCAAGAGAATTATCCCCTGTGGAATACTTTATTTGAATGGAGAGATTCATACTATAATTCTACTGATACAACTGATGTTGTTTTGTCTAAAGGTTGTGGAGTAATTGAAGAATTAGATGGTTTCAATAATCTGATATTTATGAAATCAGCAGGACATTCTTTTTATTCAAGTTATTGGATTCCGATTTATTTGGAATTATTCCCTGACGAGCAGGATAAATATTCTGACATAAATTACAAAGGGGCTTGATACCCCCTTTTTTTTAATCAATGAAAGTTGTATAGTAATTTATTTATGCTACTTTTGTTGAACTATTAATTCAAATAATAAATAATTAATTCTAATCACAATGGAAAAATTAAATCTTAAAAATTTGAGCATAACGGAAATCGTTCAGGCTCTACAAGAACAAAATCTACAAAAATATGATTTTGTAATCCCAAGTCGTTTTATCGAAATGGTAAAAGGCGATTTAAAAGTAATTAACAAAGATGATTTAGATTCTTTGACACAATTACTTATTGACACAGGTATAGCGGTTGATGATAGTGTTTATGATAAGCAAACTATTAATTTAGCTTCATTAGATACGCTTCATTCTCAAATATCTTCACGTTTGGATATTCCAAAAAGATATTATGATAAAATGAGAACTGATGATAACATTCACGCTTTAGATTTTAACGTGAATCATTGGCTGTCAAAAGTGAATAAAAATTATCTATTAAGAACTTTCGTGAACAAAGAAAAAAACGAAGGTATAGCAAGAGCCATTTTATCTGATAGATACAACGTAATAGACAATTATGATGTTATGTTAGCAACGCTTGATGCTATCCGTGAAAGTGGCTTAAACGTGCAAATAGAAAGCGGAGATATTACTGATAGGAAATTCTTTATGCGATTTACTTTGCCTGATATTGAAGTACAAGCCCCTGACATTTTGCAAAATTACCGAGTGCCTAAAGGTGGAAATCAAAATAATGGAATAATCACAGGTTTTGTCGTTTCCAATTCTGAAACAGGCTATGGTAAATTTTCTATATCACCAAGAGCAGTTGTATTAGCTTGTAGGAATGGAATGATATTTAAAAATGATGCGTTTGCAAAAACCCATTTAGGAGCAAAAATGGATGAATTTTCAACTATTGATTGGTCTGAAGATACAAGGCAAAAAAATTATGACCTTGTTATTTCACAAGTAAAAGATGCAATTAAAACCTATGCTTCGCAAGAATATTTAGGTGCGAAAATTCACGAATTAACTGAAAAGGGTAATCAACAATTAGAAAACCCTTTGGATTGCGTAAAAAATGTTACCAAGAGTTTAGCTATTCCTGAAGATAAGGAAAAAAATATCCTTAATTATTTTATTCAAGGTGGCGACACAAATGCTTTCGGAGTATCACAGGCACTTACTTATTATGCACAACACGATGCAACGCCTGAAGAAAGGTATGAAATTGAGCATAAATCAGTAACCATTTTGGATGATATTAAAACTTTCGACAAGACAGACTTGAAAGTTAAAACATCTAAAATGCCTTAATTAATATTTTTTTTTTAATCAGGGGGTGATTTATTTCACCCCCTTAATATTTTAAATTATGAAAGATTTAGATAAAATGAATCTCGCTATAAAATATATATGCGAATGTAATTGGACACCAAAAACAAAAGATTGTTATGGCGATAAAATTTCAATGGGAATAGATTTAGACACAACATATATTATTCGTGATTTGTCAATATTTATAGGTAAAGCACAAGTATATGTAGATAAAAAAGAATTTGCCAATTTTGATTTAATTAGACAGGCATTTTGGAATCTATTCGAAGATGAATCATTTGAAGTAAATGATTTTGATGATTGGTATGAAGATAATCTGCAAATTGATAATTATGAGTAAGCTATTAATTAATCAGTCGATGGTAAAAGACCTTGTGAAATATCAAAAGAAACAGTTATGTGGATTGTTATTTCAAAACAAATGGATTTTACAGCAATTTGGAAAAGGAAGTAAGGCTAATAATTTAGGACACTACTTTGAATACTTATGCACAGGTGCTTTAGCTAAAGGAGAAACTGAAGCACCAAAACCTGATACCACTAAAAAAGGAGAATTAACTTCAGATTTTAAAGTCGCTCAACAACAAGCAACTTATTTTAAAGAAGTAATTCAGAAATATGGAATTGAACTACTCACAGCAGGTGAAAAGGTTATTGCTGAAGAACAATGGGTAGGCACTTTGGATATTAAAGCAAGGTGGGATGAAGTTTTTGAGAATAAAGATGTTTTTCACGACCCAAACAATACTGAAAATGTCGTCATTATTGATTTAAAATATTCAGGCTTATTAGAAGATAAATGGAGTGAATTTGGTTGGCATTTAGATTTCCTTCCTAAAAAAGAAGGCACGATGCTTCAAGCAACACATTATAAATTTCTTTTTTGGAAAGAATATGGATATAATCCACCTTTTTTCTTTTTTGTTTTCGATTCTAAAAAAATAGGTACTTGCAAAATTATTTATGTTGATATTTCTACGGATGATTTAATTCAGCACGAAATATTTTTAAACAAGGCTAAAAACTATTTAACAAGAACTTTAGATAAAGGTTTTGAGCCTATACCTGAATATTCTATGTGTAGAAGTTGTGCCTATAATCAATGGTGTACTTTCAAACAAGATATACCGCCAATAAAAATTGTTAAACCTGAATAAATAAGTTGTTATGATACAAAGTGAAATTACCTCAATACAAAAAAAAGTAAAAGTAGATTTAATGTCGGTTCACGAAAACGTGAATCAATTAATAAAATCAGCAGAATTTATTATAGTAAAAGTGGATGATAAAGATTCCTACAAAGAAGCGGTTGAATTAAAAAAAGTAATAAAAAATACTCACGTTGCGGTTGAGAAAAAAAGAAAAGAATTAAAAGCACCGATAATCGAAGCAGGTAAATCATTAGATGCGTTTGCAAAATCTATTTATGTTCCATTAAAAGATGCTGAATCTATTTTAAAAGAAAAAATGCTACCCTACGAACAGGAGCAGGAAAAAATAAAAGAGCAAGAAAGAATTGCAAAAGAAAAGGAGCAACAGGAAAAAGATGCTTTAAATGAAAAATTAATGCACTTAAACTCTGTACTACCTGATATTAATTCTTGTAAAAACAAAAGTGAAATTCAGGAGATAGAAAATAAATTAGCAGAAATAAATCCCAAAGATTTTGGGGAGCGAAGTGATGAAGCAGGTTTTATTTTAACGAATTTGAAAACTACCTGTATGATGATTAAAAAATCTTTGCCTGAAGATACACAGGAAGTTCTAATAAAAAATGGTTTAGGTGAATATAAGGAAGCAAGTTTTCCAATAACTGAAGAACCTCAAAAACCTCAAACATCTTTAGCATTTGGTTTAGAGAAAAATATTGATTCAGAGGAAGTAATGATTCACGTTCAGAAGGAAAAGTTAGATATAAACATAACTTATCCTGTTAATTTACCTGCGTTAAAAAAAGAGATAGGTGCAATTAACAAACAGATAAATATTTTGCAAGAAAAAAAGATGTTTCTCGAAAAGAGATACGATGAATTAAATAAATAAATAAATAAATAAATAATAAAAACAGAAAAATGAAAAATCTATTAACCGTTTTAGCCATTGTTATAAGTGCAAATCTTTATGCACAGGATTCAATTACACAAAATTGTAATTATAGAACCCAAGAAGTTGATGAATTTACAGGTACAAGTAAATTAGTTTTAGAAAGTGATAATTTTATTGCTTTTACTGATTCGAGTTTAATGAAATATTATAAACGTAAAAAACACAGTTACGTTGAGTGTGATATTTATTGTGCCAAAATTAACGATATGAAAGTCGCTTATCTTTCTTGGCGTTTAGACACAAAATCGGCTTATAAATATTTTGGTGGTATTTATACTGATTCAAAGTTTATCTTAAAATTTACTGATGGCTCTACATTAACATTAGTATTTAGTAAAAGTGATTCAGGCGATACGAATTATGATTATGATTATACAACTTATTCAACCTATATAATTTTAAGTGATGAACAAATAAAAGATTTATCAACTAAAGAAATAGATAAAGTAAGGATGTATTGGTCAAAAGGTTACGAAAGTTATCCTGTAATAAATTCTAAATTATTTATTGAGCAAATTAAGTGTATAAAATAAAATCAATGGGGGAGTAAAATCCCCCTTTTAAAATTAAAAAAAATGTCAAAAAACGATTTAACAACAATTAATGGTTTTTCATCAGTTTTGAAAAACTATGAGCGTAGTATCGCTCAACTACTACAAGAAAAATATGGTATTGGTGTCGAGGAATTTTATGTTACTTGCGTTAATGCTGTAAAAAAGAATCCACGACTTCTTCAATGCGACCCAAAATCTTTGTTTGGTGCAATTTTATTAAGTGCGGAAGTTGGTTTAAGACCCAATACACCTGAACAACACGCATTTATTATTCCATATAAAGGTGAAGCTAAATTTCAAATAGGATATAAAGGTTTAGTAGAAATGATGTATCGTAATCCAAGAGTTCAATCTATTTATGCAGAAGCAGTTTTTCAAAAGGATGAATTTGATTATGGTTTTGGATTAAATCCATTTATGAATCATAAACCTTATAGAGGTGGTGATAGAGGTTCTTTACAATGTGTTTATGCAGTATGTAAACTAAAAGATGCTGACCCTATTTTTACGGTAGTGGAGCAAAGTGAATTAGTTAAATTGCGTAATTTTTCGCAATCAAGTGATTCGAAATATTCCCCATATAACAACGGAGCAGACATACATCATTATATGGAAATAAAATCAGCTATTAAAAAGCTATCAAAATTAATTCCAAAGGCAAGTGTAATTGAAATTTCGAAAGCAATCGAATATGATAGCAAATTTGAAGGTGGTGCGAGTGTTAAAGTAGACTTGTTAGACAATCCTGATGATACTACGATGCCTTTAGTAATGGATAAGAAAAATGGTGGGATTTCTAATGCCTTTGATGATATTGAATCTCAAAAACCTGAAGAAAAAGAACCAAAATTGGTTGAAAAAAAGACAGATGAACCAATTAAAGTAGAATATATATCTAAAAAAGATAATCCTGCTCTTAATTCAAAATTAGAAAGTGAGTTTAAATCTGATTCAGACGATGAACACCAACAAAACTCAACGCTTTTTTAAATGAATATCAAGGATTTAGAAAAAGAAGGTTTTATACTGAAGAATGGTAAGTGGGTAAAAAAACGTAGTTATAATAAGTATCGTAATACCAAAACTAAAATAGATGGTATTAATTTCGATTCTCAAAAAGAAGCTGACTACTATTCTAAATTAAAGCTACTTGAACGTGCAAAAGAAATACTAAAATTTGAACGACAAGTAAAAATGCCTATTGAAGTAAATAATATTCATATAGCATACTATGTTCTTGATTTTAAAGTCTACTATCCTAATGGAGATATTAAACACATTGATATTAAAGCGAAGGATAAGAAAACAAATAAGTGGATAACTACTGATGTTTTCAAATTGAAGAAAAAGTTAATAGAAGCGATTTATAAAATAAAAATAGAATTAATATGAGTTATAGATATACAAACTCTGATAAATGGACTGATTCGTGGTTTTCAGATTTATCTGCTAATGCAAAATTGCTTTTTATATTTCTTTACGAGAATTGTGATAATGCAGGGATATATGAAGTGAATAAGAAATTTATGTTGTTCTTATTGGGCTTTAGTGAAGTGGAATTAAAAAATGCAATTAAAGAAATAGGAAAAGCGTATATAAAATCAAATGATGGTGGTAAAATTTGGTTAAAGAATTTTTTAAAACATCAAAAATTAACTCCTTTAAATTGGAAGAATAATGCTCACAAACAAATAGTGATGATTCTTCGTGAAAATTTAGAGGATAAAGATAGATTTAAAGGTTGTAAAGAAATAGAAATGTTATTACCTGCGATTCCTGTTGAAAAACAGCCTGTTGTTAATGTAGAAAAACCAAAACCAAAACGTACTCGGAAAACAACAAAATTCGTAAAACCTACTCAACAGGAACTATTTGAATATATGAAGGAAAAAGAATTTGTACCTGCAAAAGTAGAAGCTGAACGATTTTGGAATTGGTTTGAATCGAATGGTTGGAAAGTAGGAAAGAATCCGATGAAGGTATGGAAAGGTGCTGTTAATACTTGGATTATTAATTGGTATGACAGAAACAACATAACAAGTAATGCTACTAAAATGGATAAAATTCGAGAAAGTAGTGAAAGTCTTGATGGTGTGGATTGGAATACTGTTTATAAACCTGAAGAAACAACATAAGCTATGTCAAATATTATTAAATCAGAAAACAATTTAATTGTTCAAAAGAATGATAAATTAGTGATTCCAAAAGAATTACCAATATCAAATAAACATCGAGAACTATTTCTTGCAGGAAAGAATTTTCCTAAAATATCAGAAATTCAGGATATGAATGTTGTTGTTAAACAAATACACACATTTGTTAATATGACAATAATGGACAAGGGTGTTAATATGCCACCTGAAGAACAAACCTATTTAAAGCAAAGAGTAACTGAAGATATACTTCGTGATTTTACACGATATACTTTGGAAGAAATTAAATTAGCTTTTTATTATGGGGTTCGTGAAGAAATGGGCGAATATTTTGGTTTAAATTCATCTACTTTTTATAAGTGGCTTAAAAACTTTCGTTATGAATTAATGCCACCTGCATATAAAAGTGTAGAGAAGTTTTTGCCGAAGCCTGAAGATGAAAAGGACAAAATGACTGAAAAACAATTTGACAGGTCAATCTCAAATACCCTTATTGAAGAATTTCTTAAATTAAAAGATAAAGGTGTTTATACCTATTATGATTTTGGAAATATTGGTTATCGGTTTTTAGAAAAATTCGGATTCATTAATTTAGATAATAAACAAAAATCTAAACTAATGAAAAAAAGCGAGGAACAATTTAGAGCGAACCTAATACAACGTAATAAAGATTTGACTATGCGTGGTAAAAGTATGGCTAAAGTTGATTTAGAGCGTTCCTTTAAGCAAATAGAAGAAGGTAGCAACCCTACATTTAAAAATCAAATTAGAATTGGTGCTATGCGTATTGCTGTGTATGATTTTATGAAAAATTGTGTAGAAAACAAAATAGATTTTGAAAGTAAAGTAAATAAAAAGATTAAAGATTATAAATATGATAGTAATAGATAATTCACCCCAAAATACATCCAAAGAATTTTTAGTAAAATTCGGTGAAGTAGTCAAACAAAAAAGATTAGACAAAAGCCTAACACAAAAACAACTTGCAGAAAAAGTAGGTGTTAGCCACGAATGGATTTGTAAAATCGAAAAGGCTAAAGCAAAAACAATATCCCTAACGCTGATATATAAAGTTAAAAAGTATTTGGATATTAAAGATATGTCAATATGAATATTTTCAGAAGTGTAGATGAAACAAATAACTTTATGATTTCAGGTATTGAATATGATGTACTAACAATAATCAACTCTGCACTTAAACATAAATTATCTGAAATAAAGTCAAGGGGTATTCGCACAAAAAAAATGAAAAATGAAACTACGAGTGCCGAAATGATAAAACAGCTTAATGACGAGATTCAGTATTGTAAATATATTCAATCGAAATTAGAAAATAGTTTGCAAAAATTACATCACGCTTTAACTGACATATAAAAGAAAGCCCTGATGGGGGTCAGGGCTTTCAAAAAACCTGTTTCCAACGAGCAATAGAAAACAGGCTATAAAATTATTGCAACAATTCCAACAGTAACACCGCTAATAATAGCTATCCATTTGTGTCTTTTCTGTCTTTTTATTTCTTTATTTAGAATATTCTTCTCTTGCTCACAAATATCCTGTAAATCATCCTTTCCTTTTATTATCTCTTTATACTTATCTTCGATAATATTAAATTCATTCAACTTCCCTTCTAAAGAATTAATTATAGTGTCCTTTTGATTAATCTCTATTTCCAACAAAATACTATTCTCCTTACAATATTTTCTTTCTTCATTCCATTGTGCAATTTTATTTGCCTGTTCTTGCGAAAAAATCAATACCGTATCTTCATCAATAACTGATGTTTTAGGATATTGCTGACTAAATGTTATGTAAGGAACAATTAAAAATAAAAAGCTAATTAGATAATTCATTTTTCCAATAATCGTTTAGTGAATTAGCATCTAATTCTTTAATTTCTTTTATTTTTTCTATGTAAATATATCTAATATTTACTTTTCTATTTTTCAAACTATCTATTGTTGAATTAGCTTTTTTAATTTCCAATTCATATTGCAAAATATTTCCTTTCAAAGAATCAATAAATTCATAATTTTTTTTTATCAATTCTTTTTTTTCATTTTTTAGTTCTTCCATACTATTATCACGAAATTTTTCTAAATCTCTTTTTTGTATGTAAACTGATATTAAAAAATAAAGGCACACAAGAAAAGCCATTGTGCTTAACCAAGCTAATATTTTGTCTTTAATTTGTATGCCCCCCATATTAGAATATTAACACCAAGCTAATCTAATTTTAGATTCAAAGTTTCCATCCCAACCAATAATTTGACCAAAACTATTACCAACAGAAGCCTTACCTGTAAAGCCCATTGATTTTCTATCAGCATTTTTATTATAGGTTTGTGTAATATCTCTTAAATTAGGAGTTCCATATCCTTTTGCCGATGTAACACCGTTCCAAGTTATTGCCCAAGCTACCTTTCCATCTTTAGGTGAAGTATTGTTAAAGTTGTTGTAAATATATAATTTACCATTACAAGCACCTTTCACTTCATTTACATAAGAAGGAACATATTTATTATGTGAATTATCTTGCGAGTATAAAGGTCTAAAATGTAGCACAAAGTAAGGTACTTTTGTTGTAGTAATAGAAGATGGCTTATTCCATTTAATCATAGCATCCTGAAATGCTTTTGTCATATCAATAGTTAAAACACCTGCATCTTTTTTCTCTTGTTCAGTTAATGATTTTGCATATTCCGTTCCGTATTTTTGATACGCTTTTCGAATATATGCGTTGTTATATTTACCTGTTGGGTCTAATTTCCAACCATTACCCATATTTTTTGCATAATCACTATAATTATCATTTACCCATTTTCTAAAAGCATTACCTTCAATCGCATCTTTAAATGGTGTTTCAGGATATACCTCTCTCGGTCTTGAATTATACGCAGGTTTTGAAACCTGTTGTTCATTCACATTATCTTTTGGGGGAGTTTCCCCTAAAGAACTTGAATCTTCATCATCCTTTGAATCATTCTCCTTTGCTAATTTCTTTTTTATCCTTTCTTCTTTGTTTGGTCTAAATAAAAAGTAAGCACCTACACCTGCACCTGCTACTATTAATCCACCGATAATCCACCATTTTTTATTTTTCATTTTATTTAATTTAGTCAGTTATTTTAATTTAGTTAATCCGTAAATTAATGCAACAGCACCACCACCAATAATATAGGGCTTTAACTTACTTTCTTTTTTAACCACATTTTCATTTATTGGTTTTGTAGTTGTTGATAAATTTGCATCAGCACTTCTTTTAGTTGAAGATACAATACCTTTATTTTCTTTATTTTGAGATTCCATTATTTTTTCAGCACCTTGAAATTTTGTTTGTTTTTCATAATGCACGATAAGAACTACTGTTTGTTTTGGGGCAAGTGTATAGTTAAGATAGCACTCACCACTTAATATCAAGTTGTTAGGCGATACGGAAGTCATATCTAATGCCTTTTGATAAACACTAACGAATGGATATAAAAATTGACCTTTATATTCTCCTGAAGCATCTTTACATTGAACACTTATCGGTTGTTCTGCCTGTTTTTGATTTCCTGATGCTCGAACTTCTATCATTGAAACTTTTTTAGGTTCATTGAGTAATGTTCGATTAAATTCAGATATTGAGGGGGTTATATTAACTTTTGGATTTTGAATATTTGAATAAGCATTAAATAATGGTACGTTTTGAGTTGTGTTTGTCGTGTTCGATAACGTGAACATAACTCTTTGACCAAATGGACTTCCATTAAAAGAACTTTTTTTATCAAGTATTTTTTTACCTGAAATTAATTTCCAATAAAGAAATCCTATTCCTGCAAGACCACCAATTATTAATAACTTTTTCTTATCCATTACAGCTTTTATTGAGCATCTGTTAAATCAGTTCGTATGATATTATTCCATAGTTCACCTTTAGTTTTAGAAGCCATTTTACTCGTATCGCCTAATTTTTCGTTTTGCTTTTTCATCTGAAATAATGCGTGTCCAATGTCAGATGCTTGTCCTGTAAGACCATTTGCATCACCCCATTTTGACGAATCTTTTGCTCTTTCTTCATTAATTAAACGTAGCCAACTTCTTAATCTGTATATATCTTCAGTAGAAAGGAGATTACTTAAATAACCTGCAATATTTTTATTTTCTATTTTAGATAACAAAGGACTTCGTGTATAATTATATCTTGGGTCGTCTGCACTTACTGAACCACTTGTAGATTTTTTTATTTCGTTTCCATCATCATCTACAACAACAGCATCAACATCAATAGTTTCAGTTTCAGATTCGGCTTTTCTTTTACGCCAAAAGTAAACACCGATACCGACAGCGAGTAATACGCCACCAATAATCATTAAATTCTTTTTATCCAATTTCATTTTTTTCTATTTTTTGAGCATCTTTAATGACTGATTTATTTCCGTAAGCATCACAATTAGTTGTTTTTTTACTTGCACAACCTATCAAAATTAACGCTAAAATTACGAATAAATATTTTTTCATTATAATTATTTCAATTTTAGTTTTTTATTTGCTATTTTAATTAAATAAAAAGCACCTAATAACATTAATGAAATACTACCATAATAAAGTAATTTATTATCTCGCAATTTCATCCCATTTTCATATCCCTTATACTTCCCATAAGGCATTAATTCCCAATTATATTCTTTTCCATCAGTTTTTAAAAGTTTGAATAACAGCCAATTATTGCCTTTAGATTTAGGAATATTATTTAATGCTTCCTCAACTGTATCAAACATTTTACCGCTTAATATTTTATAATTATCAGGGTCTATCCACGTTAATTTAATAGTACCTACCTGATAAGGTTTGTCAATGAATGGAATACATTCTTTTGGTATTTTAGACCCTGCTTCTGCCATTATTAATTTCTTAATTTTTTAACAATAAAATACGTTGCTGTTCCCATAACAATTAATACAATTCCACCAACTAAAATTCTTTTTTGCCAATTAATTTTAGGCGTTTTAAATCTTGGTGGCATTTTACATTCTTTAGTTGATTCTAAATATGTTCCACCCTTTTCTTTACATAATGTTGCGTTTGATTTTGCCTCAACCGTAACTGTATTTAATTGTTGAACAGCTTTTGCATAATCTAATTCTGCATTAATTAATTTTTGTCCTGAATTTTTTACTTTTTTTTCTTTATATGTATAATCACTTGGTCTTATTAAAATAGAATCATATTTAAAATTATCAGGTATTTTTAATATGTAATTACCATCAAAATCAGTCTTTGAACCAACTGAACCACCGCCAACAACATTACCTGCATCATTAATCGGAATTACAGATGTAAAGGGAATTGGCTCTTTACTTGTTGCATCTACTATTTTTCCTGTTATTTCCATTTACCATAATAATTTATCAGCATACCAACTATTAGTACCCTTTTTGTTTCTATTTTTATTGTGCCTTATCTTATAAAGTTTACGTCTTTGTTTTGCATAACCTTTAGGCTTTTTACCTTTTCTTTCTAATTCTAAATAAGTTGGATAATCATTATATCCTGTCGCTCCTACCGATGCTACCTTAACACCTTTTTTAAAAACATCAATCTTCTTGCCTTTATTTTTACTTGGCTTAACTGTTAGATTGTGTTTTTTTGCCTGTTGTTTTGTATAGTTTTTAATTCGGTAAGGCATCTTCTAAAATTATCTTATCTTCTTTTTTATTTAATCTATTTTTGATAGTTACCTCTACTTTTGGTATTCCATCCTTGTCTTTTTCGTCTATTGTATCAAAAGTATATGTAAATACAGGCTCTTTAAGTACAAAATTATCTTTTTCATCAGGTTTAGATGTAACTTCAACATATCTTAAACCTACATTCATCAAATACTTCTTGGATATTATTTTATCCCCCACTTTATCTTCAATAATTGAATTTATTTTAATACTGTGTTTTTTAACAAGAAAGAAGGCAAGTACAGTTACACCACCGATTATACCAATCGTGGCTAATGCTGTAATAGTCTTTTTTTTCTTTACTAATTTACCACTCATTATTTATTATTTTTAATTACGGTAAAATAACCACCATAACCTTTTTTATCTCTTGTTTTATCTATGTAACCCTTGCTATCTATTGGAACAATAGTTTTTGTAACGCTATTTCCAACATTACCACCAATGGTTACAGCTTCATTACCTTTTATTTCAGTAACAATATCACAATGGGATTTATATGCACTTAATGTGTCGTAACCAACATTTGATTGTCTTGGATAACATACAAGGTCGCCTACTTTTACTGTTGCTTCAGGCTCATTTACTTTATATGCTTTAAATGGATTTGAATTATTTTCTTTTCTATTTTTTACTGAAGCACGAATATATTTTGAGTGTGATGCTACTTTTGGAAATTGACCCTCTGCCCCACCTTTATTCATTACCCAAGAAATAAAAGCACTACTCCACGCTTCATCAATCATTTTTTGGTCTGACCAATCAAGGTTAGCACCTTCTCTCCAATAACTTCTTAACTTATCCATAGTTCTTGAATCGCCTTCTTTAATTCTTTGATTATTAGGATTCCATTCGTTCCATTCATTATTTGCTATTGAAAGAATAGATTTTTTAAAAGAAGATAATCCTGAAGCAACTCCTGATTTTATTTCTTTTCTATATAAAATAATAAGTGTTGCGAACCCAAGAGTTCCAATACTTAAACCTGCTAACCATATTTTTTCTTTTTCTGTCATTTTTGTCTTGTAAAATAATACATACCATAAGCGAATCCAACAACAGTTATAAAGATAGTAGCAAACCCTAATGCTTTTAATATTTTACCATTATTTGTTTCTCCTTTTTCATCTACATCATCAGATTCATCTAAAAATGTATCTCTTTTTTTATCGTAGGTGAAATGCCAATCTTCACTTGGGGCTTCCCCCCACCACCATCCGTACTTTTCACCGTTTTCTCTAATCCACTTTTTAGCACTACTTCCTTTTATATCAACAGCAATTCCGTAACCGTGATTACTTTTACATCCTTTTGTCGTAGTAGGATTTGAAGCAAGATTTCCTTTACCTGCTTTATATAGTTCCCAAGCATACCATTGTGTAAAAGCACCATTCGATAATCCTCTTGTATAATCCCCTCTTTCTCCACAAGGTCTAAAACCACTATAATTACCTGCTAATTTTAAATCTACTCCATCTTTTTTTGCATTATTTTTCATACGCATATAAGAAGTAGATGCAGGTATATATAATTTTTGACCTGTATCAATCGGTTTTAAGACCGAACCATCAAGTTTACCATTTTCACCTATGCCCTCTTTAAATGCCATTTATTTTTGTCTTGAAAAGTAATATAAACCATACGCAAAGCCAACTACACTAATAAACATTATCCCAAAACCTAATGCTTTTAATCCTTTTCCTTTTTTTTTATTCGATGTAACAATTTTAGATGATTCTTGTGGTGAAAATCCTTTTGTGGCTTTTATATTAACACTTGAATCATTTAAAACAGATAACCATTTATTATATAATTCTTCAGCTTCACGTTTACAACTTTCTCTTGAACATCCATTAACCCATCTTCTTGCACCTGTTAAATCTCCTTTTTTTACTAAATCAAAAGTGCTGTCTTTATTACTCCCTTTTTCCATAATTAAAAAATCCACCGAAGCATCATAACTAATTTTTGGATTTTTCATTATAAGTTCAGGGTCGTTAAATAAAGCATCGCCCATACCAAGATTTTTACCTCTTTTTTTATAATTCGATGGATTAGTAATCTGAATTAAACCCCTACCGAAATAAGGCAAACCTCTTTTATCTACACCTTTAGAATAATAGTCGCTTTTACCATCACTACTTCCGTAATAATTTAAAGCACTTTGGCAAGGCATATTATTGGGTAAATTACCTATATAGCTTATTCCTGTAAGACCTTTTCCATTTTTATCTTTACAAACGTAATCAGCTTCCCAACGAGATAGAGAATAACTTGATTCAACTTCAGCAGTAGCTAATAAATACGCCAACTCACGAACATCATTTATTCGATTGTCATTTTCTACATATCCAAAGATTTTTCTTAAATCATTTTCAAATTTGATTTTTCCACCTTTAGATTTATATAGACTAATTGCATTATTTTTGTCTACTTTAAATCCCATTATTTAAGCACCACATCCACAGGCACTTGATTTTTTAGTGTCTTTTGTTTCTTTATTTTTTAGAAAGTAATTTACAGCGATAAATCCAAGCACTCCTGCACCTATCATAAACATTGTATTTTTATCCATTTTCATAACTATTGTTTTTTATTTATTTATTTTATACAAATTTAGCCACTTCAGTCAAACTACACCAATGCGAAGGGCTACATTTGGGGGTTGGTGTTGAATTTTCAACAATACCCTTACCAACTGAATCATAAGTACCTGTAATTACATTTTTTTCAGGTACTCCTATTTCAACAGCTTTTCTAACTGATTTTGTAGCTGTACCGCCTTTGTGATAAGGCTCGATTATATAAATATTATCAAGACTACCACCAACTTCTTTTACTTTTTGTGCAACTTCTTTACTTTTAGAAGCACCTGCACTAAATAACATTATGGTATAATCAGGGTTTAGATTAATAGCATTTAAAATACCATCCAAATCATTGTACCTATATCCCTTAACATCTATATTATCTATTATTCCTTTTTTAACTAATTGAACCTGTTCATCTATTTTTTTATCACCGCTTCTATTATCCAATCCACCAAGTAATAAAATTCCTTTTTTCTTTTTAATTACTTTAGATTTATTTTTAAAACCATAATAAATAAGTGCAATAACCATTATTGCACTTGCTGTAATTATAGATATTTTAGCAATTTTACTCACCTTCTGTTTTAAATCTTTTCAAAATATTTCTAATCAATGAATGATTCAAATACCCTGCTCCAAAAGAAAAAATGCTTTTTGCAGGTGAACCATCGGATAATTGAATACCTAATGTATCACTTAAATCTTCAGCCATTAACATTAATGCTAATACTGAAGTAAGTGAAAGAGCAATTCTTACCCAATTCATTTTATCGGCAAAAAATACTTTAAAGCTAAAAGGATTAGATTTTTTATTTCCTCTTTCAGCAATTTTCATTAAAATATGTATAACCATACCAAGTACAGCTAATAATATATATTCCCAATTTAGATTTTCCATTTTATTTTATTTTAGTTTATGTTTAAATATTTGTTATTAACAAGGGCAATTTCATCCTTAACATCATTGTAGTTTTCTATATAAATGTCTTTCACTCCATCTATTCGACCATTATAAGCTAATTTATCACCACTTCTATAAAGACTAACCATCGCTTTTTCAGGAAGTCCAAAAGGATTGGCGAAAGGTTTAGTTATAATTCTTATATGACCATTATCTGCAAAGTTTAAATCATCAATACTATTTGGCATTGGAAATCCTCTTACACAGCTATCAGGATTATTATTATCACTACAATATTCAGTTCTACCTTCATATTGTTCAGGATTCAAAGGTTGTGTAGGTGCAGGTATTGTATTATTATCACTTTCTTTTAAATCTCCACCCTCTTTTACTCCGTATTTTTTTAATACTTCATCTATTTCTTCAAAAAAAAGAAAATAAAAAGCAGACATAAATAATCCTGCGACTACTACTGTTTCAAGAACTGCTGACTTACTTTTATTTTTTGGAACTTCAACCATTTAATCTTCTTTAATTATTTCAGGATTTGGTTCATTCCTTATCTTACGAATTTCAAGGTAATTTTTATAAATTCCTGTACCATAATACATAATCAGTAATACTGAAACTGCACCACCAATGGTGTATAAGTGTTTTAAACTTTTTTCTGTTATTCCTACTGTTTTACCTAATTTCATTTTCAATATTTATTATTTCATCACCTAATTCTTTACTTTTTTCTTTGGTATAATTAAATATCTTATATCTACGTTTAATTACATCCCAAATTATAACTGCTGAAATAGAAGCAACTACACCAATAGCAAAACCTTTTAAATCTTGATTATTGAATTTCATTTATCGTTGTAGTTTAGAGCGATTTTTTCCACCACTAAAATATCCACCTGTGTAAGCAACTCCTTCAATATAACATTTACGGTCATTTGAATCAAATGCACCCCCTACACTTTCGCAATATTGAGTACAAACTGTATCATCAGAAGAAGTACAAGAACTTTGACCATATTGATTATCACCAAATCTATCACCATCAGCACTTGAAGTTTTTTCCTTTTTGAAAAACTTTTGATAAATTAATACTGTTGCGATACCTACACCGACACCTATCCAATAATTTTTCTCTTTAAATATTGATTTATTATACATATTTTTTAATTTTTATCTATTATTAATCTTGCATCGAAATCAATTATTTTACTTTCGACAGGCAATCCATTTTTACTTATTGTTACTGAAACTTTTCCATTGTTTAAAGGTGTAGAAGTTAATCGGTATATTTTTTCATCAAAAGTTTTACCTGCTGTAAAATCACCTGAAACATATTCAGAAATTTTTATAGGTGAATTTCCAAATTTTGCTTCCAAAAACTTTTTATCCCATTCATAGCCTATTATTGAAAAACTCGGTTTTCTTTTTCTGTAAACAAGAAAATAAAATGCCCCATAAACTCCAATTACTGAAGCAATTCCAACAAATATTTTTACTTTTTTTGTCATTTACAAACTTATTAACATATCCATTAATTCCTGTTGTGGAAACATATCAAATTTTGTGGTTCTACAATTAGTATGCGACCATAATCCTCTTGTATTGTTACACATACTAACATCGCATATATTAAATGCTTCAGAACCCTTTTCTTTTATTAATTCAGGTAAACCTTTTCGATAGTCTATATCATCCCTTTCACCTATATATTTTATTGTATTTCCTAACTCTAAAAGCTGTTTATCAGAATACCTATGCCAAAACTTATGTCCTCTAAATTCTTCTTTTAATTCTACAATCTGACACCTACTTGCTTCAGTACCAACATAAGTATAAAATTTATTTGATTCTTTTGATATAAATGTTTTTTTACCATTTACTCTTTTGTAATATCCACCTTTAGTTAAATAGCCAAAATTATTACATTCAATACCTACTGATGCCCTGTGCATTATATTGTTACCAATACCTAAATGCCACCCATATCCACCATCAGGAAACGCTTGTGCAACAACACCATCAAATTCATTATTATTATCAGTTATTTTTTGACCGCCAATAACAAATTCAGTCGCAACCCTTCCTCTGTTATCTGCTCCCCAATGTTTTATGGTTTTGAATGGATTATTCCACCCTGCGGTATGATGAATAAAAATCCATCGCTTATATTCGGAAGAAGGATAGTATTCTCCTTTAGGTAAATATGATTTTACTATGTTTAAATCAAAATCTTCAGGAACAACAGGTTCTTCAGTTTCATCCGTAGTTATTATACCAAGTTCGTAGGCTTTTTCCCAAGTCTTATTACCTACAATACCATCAGCTATTAATCCATTTAATTTTTGAAATTCAATGGTAGAATTATGAGTTAGATTTCCAAAGTCATAATCAATTTCGTAAGAATACAAGTCAAGATTTTTTAAAAACTCCTGCCAATATCCTACAACTTCGCCTTGACTACCTTTTCTTAAAACTTCCATTATTTATTATTTAAGTCGGTTATAGCTTCTTTTAATGCTTTAATCATTATTTCTTGACCTTCAGTTTTAGCTTGGTCTACTTGCATTTTTGTTAATGTCCTAAAAATAGCTTTTACATCATCACGCACCTCATTTATTACAGCTTGATGCGTGTTTTCTAATTTATTTTTTGATTCTATCTCTGAATCTAATTTATCTTTTAAATAATCAATATCTTTTTTTAGTTCAGCAATAGCCACCCTCACAATTAAGTATGCACCAAAGACACCACCGACAAGTGATGCTAAAATTCCTATGTAATTGTTAATATCCATTATGAAAAATTTACAGGTTTTTGAAATATGCTTTGAATTAGAATACCTGCCTTACCTGTAAATGTTAAGGTAGTACCTGTATTATTGATAAGAGCAACATAAAACCCACCTGTTACAAATGGGTCAGATGCACTTGCTGTATATGTTTCTATTACCGATAAGCTACCTGTTGTATCAGGGTTTCTTAAAATCACTATTGTTGAACCTATTAAACTATCATCAGTAAACCTAAATAGTCCAAGTTCAGCATATTGAACCGAACCTGTAACAATATTAAAATTTGTACGAATAGTTTGATTAATTCTATAACCTTCATAAGGTGTGCCATCGTAAGGCACTAAAAAATGGTCAGGCTCGGCTTGATTTACATTTGTAAACAAATTAATTCTTGTTCCGTTTAAATCTCCTGTAAGAGTTGTTATTTGTACTGAATTACAAGCAGATTGACTTGCACAAAACCTAATTGTTTGATTTCCATTATTTACAGGGTTTAATGTGCTACCGCCATTATATAAAACATTAACACCTAAAGCCTTTAATGTTGCTCCGTGTGTTGCTATCCAATCTTGCGTTGTTGTTGGTAAATCAGTATTAAAAGTAGCCAAATAATTTACAATTCCACTTCCTGTATCTATTCCAATGTTAGCAGTTCCACTTGTGCCTGTTAAAGTTAAATCTATACCATACGCAATAGGAATTTCATTATAAGAAGTCGTTCCATCTGCATCTTTATCAGCAACAGGGTCAAAAAAAGTACACCCATTCGCTACGCCCCCTGTTATAAGTGGAACATTTGCACCTAATGTTTTACCAAATTGAGTAGATGCTGTAAGAATACTATTCAAATTACTTGCAGGTGCTTCATATAATTCGCTTTTATATACAGGTTCATCTACAACCGTTAAATTCCCAAATCTTGATGTATAAGTCATATTTTAATAATTTGCAGTTATTTCAACAGTTGTTCCTAATGCTCGTACTTGAATTTCAGGATATGGCTTTCCTAAATTACCAAAAGAGTATGCCTGTGTTGATATTAAAGTAACAGCACTTGAACTTTTACCGCCCCTACTTGAATCACCCACAAATGTAGCACTTGCTCCACCACTATTATACAAGTCAATAGTTCTCGCCCCTTCAGGAATTGTAAAAACTTCATTATTTAATGTGGTTGTAAATACCGATACGTTATCAACTAAACTCATACTAATTCTTTTATATCCAATGTGTCTATTACTTTTCCGCTATTGAATAAGTGTAATGTAGGTTCACCACTTGGATTAATTGCAGAAACCCTTACATTTATATTATTCATTTCTATTTTTTTATTTTTAGCCATAGCTTTTAATTTATCTTGAATATTGCTTACAATTAAACCTTTAAAAGCCATATATTTAATACCCAAAATTTTATTCCAAGACAGGCTACCAATAACTTCAGTCTTATTCATCGAATAACAATCTACTCCATTATTCGATAATTTCATTTGTATTCGTAGACTTCTTAAATCTACATTCATACTTTTACTTGTCGATAGTAATGCGTATTGCATTACTGTCTTTACTTGCTCGTTCATAATTTATCTTTTTTAATTATCCCCAAAGATAATATATTATTAATATTTTTTCTGTCTTACCTTACTTTCTTTTTATAAGGGTCGTCAGGACAAGGACAAATACTTGAAGTATAATATCTTGTTACTCCTAATTTACTACTTGGACAGGTGCAATAATGACCTGATGCAGATGATGTAGATTCTTTTTTCATATATTTATTATAAGCCCAATAACCTGCAAACCCAATTCCTAATCCCATTAAGAATTGTTTACTTTTTAATATCTCCGTTACGTTTTTCATTTTTTTTATTTTAAAATTTAATAATTTGTTATGTTATGAATATTATCTTCAAACTCAAAAGGAAATTTTTTAACTTCAAAAATTGATGTTTTTATTGTAAATGTTCCTTTACATAATAAGTTTAAATCTTTCCAATTTTCTTTATTGGTAAATAAAATAGCATTTTCAATACCTATTTTTGTTAGTTCTTTTGGTTCAAAAACTATATATGTTGGTATAAAAGATGTTGTATTAGGTTTAACTTCAACAGGTGCGGTATATCCAACTTTTTTTATAAAAGCATCATTTAAGTAAATGTCAAAATCTTGATTGCTAACGATAAAAGAAATATCGCTTTTATTAACAACTTTCCAAAAAAGAGTAATACTAATTTTTTGAAATGAAATTTCATTAATTTTTGCTTTACTAAATGTAAATTCAGTATTAACAAGTTTTCTAACTTGTTTAAGCAAATAATTTATTGTGTAACCAAATACACCAATCATTACAGCACCTATTCCTATTCTTTGTATCGTAGTTTTATCCATTACTTAATTGTAAATTCAACTCGTCTATTTTTTGCTCTACCTTCAGAAGTATCATTTGAAGCTATTGGCTCTGATTCTCCCTTACCGCTTGATATAATTCTTGTTGCTCCTACTCCTTGCTTTTCTAAATAGTCTTTAACCGCTTTTGCCCTGTTTTTAGATAATGTCAAATTATAAGATTCCATACCTTGACTATCTGTATGACCTATTAAGTTTAAATTAAATTGTGTATTTTCTTTTAACCATTTTGCTAATTGATTTAGCGAATTGTAAGAACTTTGAAGTATAAGTGATTTGCCTGTTTTAAAAAGTAAACTATCTTGTGCAATAGCTTCAACAGGTTTTTGCACAACAGGTTCAGGTTTTGGTTTGGGTGGTATGCAAGTTTTAGTTGATGAATCCCAAGTTCCACCACTATCTTCGCATTGTTTTTTTAACTTATTATATTTATATTTTCTATACAAACCATAACCTAAAACAGCAACTATAATAACGCCACCTATACCAAAAGCTATTTTTTGGTTTTTCGTCATTCCTCTATTTACTTTTTTAGACATTATTTTTGTTTTTATTTTTAGCTATAACTAATTCAGTACCAAATATTATTACACCTGTGGCAACAAGTATTGTAGATAAAAGTAATATGCTACTTGTTTTTGACATTATTAAATATCTAAATTATTCAAATTTGCTTCCCATCTATCTCCACCTATTCCACTAAATTTTGATATTGGGGCTAATGAAGGTTCTCTTGTTATCGTAGAAGGCTTTGTATAAATTGTAGGCTTTGAATCTACAATAGGTTTAGCCAATGGTGATGTTAATGTAGGTTTAACTGTGGGTAAAACAGCAGGTTTTGTTGTAGTTGTAGGTTTGATAGGTAGTGATGTTTCTGTTGTTTCTGTTGTTTCTGATATTTCTGTTTCAGTTGGTAAAGCACCACCGCCAAAACCACCGCCACCACCACCGCCACCGATGGATTTAGCTTCTGCTTCAGCTTCATCAACTATTTCCTCTACGCCTTGTGTAACTGTTTTTACTGCTTTATTCTTGGCAATATATTTGTAGTAAACATATCCTGAAACCGCACCGCCTACTAATCCTATTAATATTTTTTTTGTGTCCATTTTTTTACTTTTTTTATACTTTATAAATCAATCAAATCGTTTACTTCAAATCTTTGACCATTGAAGCTACTTTTATCATCGTAAGGTGTTATTTTAACATTTTCAGTATCAAATCCTGCTTCTTTCATAGAAACTAAAACAAGTTTCTGAATATATAATCCCATATTTTTCATTAAGCCTTCAAATCTTGCCCTATCCATATTAACAGCTTTAGCAAATTTTTTAATTGCTATTTCTTTTTCTTTTATGGTAACATCCATTTTGGAAATAACTTTACTATATTCAATAAAGGCTTCTGAACGCAAAAGTTTTCCCCAATCTTTTAAATCTTCAGGGCTTAAACTATCAAAATACTTATATATATATTTATCTCCTTCAGGGTCGGTTTTGTTACCTGCCTTATTTTGTAATTTTAGAAATAAATCTGCTACTGCTTTTTTATTATCAGACACATCGTTAGTTTCAGTTTTTGTATTTCCCTCATTTACTGAAACAGGTTCAGTATTAGTCGAAGGTGCTTTTGCAATACCTTTTTTGTTTTTTTGGTTTCTTTGATATAAATAATATGCTATACCACCACCAATAGCTATGTAAAATATATTTTTCATTTTATAAGTCTGTTAATGAATCATTTATTTCAAATTTCTGACCATTTATTCCTAAATAATCTTCTTCCCAATTTGAGTGCGGAAAAACACTTGCCCCAAGTTGATAAGAAGTATCATAAACCTGTACCATACCATCAAAATTACTTTTAATATCTGATAACTTTAAATCAACTCCAACAGCACCACAGGTCTGCTTATATTTTCTTGGATTACTACTTTTTTCGTTATTTAAAACTGTTTTTAAATCTCCTTGTGTTATAGAACCATCACCTTTACAATGAGATACTATTTGACATTTATCAGACCAACCAATATCTTTTCCTGAAAAGGTAACATTATCGGCTCTTACCCATCCATACCAAATCTTATCACAACCAAAGAAACCACCTGTATATCCTGAACAATCTTCTTTAGCTGAAGCAAATTTTACTTTAAACCAACGCATAGAAGGGCTTTGATTATCGTAGGATTCTGAAACAACTTTACCAATATATCCTGTGGCTTTAAATATTTTATTTGAAATATCAAATGTTCCTGTTTTATTATTTACCGCAGGAGAATTTCTAACATTGGCGTACCCAAGTCCATACTGACTTCCTTTTTCAGGGTCGTCTGATTTTCGAGCAACAGATAGGGCTACATTTTTAAGTTCGCTATATGGGTTTATAACTGAACCGTTTCTATCTCTATTCGGAATCCATCTATCTTTTTTAGAGCAATCAGGAGAAACACCTATTCCTGTTGATGTTGTGGTCAAATTTGCCTGTAAAGTTTCAAGGTCTTGCTTTTGTTTTTCAAGTCTATCTTCTTCCTCTCTTTTTTCTCTCCTTTTAACAATTATTTTTCTACCTACAAAAAATCCTGCACCTGCAACTGCTAATGAACCACCTATAATTAATCCTATTTTTAATCCTTTATTCATATTAAAATGGTTTATTTTCAACTTCTTTATTTAATTCATCCAAATAATCTTTGGTAAAATATCCACCTTCAAGAGCATCACCAATATCTTCAGATAAATCACCATTATCTCGACCACCACCAAGTAAAGCATTAGCATACGCATACGCTACCTGTGATAACTGACCTTGTGATTTTAAATTCTTAACTTGCTGAATTACAGTATCTTCATCTTCTGTCGCACCGAACCAATCGTTGTCGTGAATTGCATCATATATATCTCTTGCTTTATCTCTCGCATCCATATCCCTAAATAACAAGCTAACATCAGGATTAACTCCATTTTTTCCGTTTTTCCAAAATAGAGGGTCAAATCCTACAAGGGCTTTGTGTCTATCTTTATCAGATAATGTTGCTTGATTACCTGCAACAGATTTAGTATCGTTTAAAGAGTTGTATATCTTTTCTTTTATTTTCTTTTTACGAACAAGACCATAAACTATACCGCCCCCTATACCAAATACAGTTGTTGCACCCACTACCATTAATATTTTACCTTTTGTATTTGCCATATTTATTTATTTAGGTAATGATTTCATAGCTTTTGCTCCTTTCAAAGCCCTTCCCTGTGGTGCTAAAGCAATAGCTGTTCCAATGGTTTTATTAGGGTTTCTGAATAATTGAATTAAAATGAATATCATAACAACCCCTGCAATACCTAAAGGAATAATAATCATCCATTTACCAATCGTAAAAATACCTGACTGAAAATCAGAAATACCTTCACCAATGCTATCTAACGTACTTCTCTCGATGTCAATACCATTTTTCTCTAAATAGTTAGATAATTCATTGGTATTAGCATCATTATCAATACCCCCTCTTTTCGACCAAGCGTATAGCCAAATCTTATTAGCTTCCTTTTTCCCAAACATTTGTTTTAGGCTTTTATGCCAAACAATCCATTCGGAAGGGGAAGAACGAGCAGTAGGTATATTTTGTGAAGGATTATTTGCCATTTATTATTGTTTTAATTACATATCCATTAATCAAGCTAAAAACCGCAACTACGCCACCAATTTTGATTAAATCATTAGTTGGTGGCAATTTGAATTTTTTATCTTCAGTATGTTTATGACTTCCAAAATTGTAATGAACAATCGCTTCAGTCATAAATACGCTGAAAGTAATTAATGCAATTTTTGTTTGCTTATTCACTTTTTAAACTTAAAAAGAAACATCCATATATTCTCTTGGATTATCTTCTTCAACTTGTCCAAAAGGCGTTATATATCCAACTTCAGGATTAAATGCTTCACCGCTTTTAGGCTTTGTTGGTATTAGTGTAGCTTCAACATCAGTTTCAACTTGCTCCATATAGTCTTTTACTTCTTGCTGATTTTTGTCGATTTTTTGCTGACGACTTTTCAACATAGTATGTGCAACTATACCGCCACCAAGACCAAAAGCCATTAGCACTAAAGGGTTTTTACTTTTAAAAACAAAATGTCCAAGTATTACGCCTGTACCTACACCTGCGATATTTTTTAAATTCATTAATTCTTTCATTTTTTTGGTTTTGGTAATTTATGAAATAGCATAACACCATAAGAAATAAATAATACTCCATACATAACAGCGAATATTTTTTCTTTTTTAGTCATTAACTTCTTCTTTCGTTATATTTAATTCGTCTTGTCATAGGTCGCCTTGCATCAGCGTTTGTAGGAAGTCCATCATTTCTGTAACCACCCCACATAGCACCACTTTGACGATTAGTAACTTCATCAGCAAAACCACCTGTTCCTCTTGCTTCTTTTCTTTCCTGACGTTTATCTTTTCTGTCATTCCTACGTTCACGTTTTGCCTTTCTTTGGGCTTGGATTTCTGAACGATAAGCTATTCTTTGGTCTTTAGACATTCCCTGCATAGCCTTTCTCTGTTTCATCTTACGAATAACGCCTTTTTTCCAATTACGAGATTTAGATAATGCTTTTACATCATTTAATTTTTCACGAATGATTCCTCTAAATAATTTTTTACCATCTTCATCAAGTTTAGCAATTTTAATTATTTCATCATCGGTGAGTTTTCTGTTTTTCGCCCTCATTCTTGCGATTCTGAAAGCAACATTCAATTCTCTTGCAGTTAAACCATCTAAAATTGCTTCTGCTTCTTCAACAGGATTATCTGTTTCTTCACCATCCGCATTAAAGAATACTTCCTGTGCTAAATTACCTTCTCTCGGCAACACCATTTCTCCACCTGCTGACTGTGTTCTAACAGTTCCACTTGGTAGTGAGTAACCTAATCTTGCATCATATTGAAATCTTTCACCTGAAAAACCTGTGGACACCTCTGTATCATTAGCTTCAATATTTTCAACGATATAGGCTATTTTATCTTCTCTTGATAAATCTTCTGCATTAGCATTAGTTATAGCAGGAGTATTAGAAGTGGTAGCCGACTTTTTTCTTGTCAGCCACCACGCAATTCCACCACCAACAGCTAATCCTAAAATTATTTTATGATTATTATTGAGTTTCATTTTTTTTGTTTTTTATTTAAACTATTTTCTTGGTCTACCTCGTCTTTTCATTTTTGGCTTACGAACACGCTTTTTAAGTGCGTACCCACCAACAAGTCTTGAACGAGTTAATTTGCCACCACAATCACCTAATCCAAGTTTTCTTGCAGTTTTCTTTTTAGCGGTTGTCTTTTTAGCAACAGTCTTTTTAGCAACAGTTTTTGCTTTTGCAGGTCGCCCTCTTTTAGCAACAGTTTTTGCTTTTGCAGGTCGCCCTCTTTTAGCTACTGTCTTTTTCTTTGCAGGTCGCCCTCTTTTAGCTACTGTCTTTTTCTTTGCAGGTCGCCCTCTTTTTGCTCCTGTCTTTTTTGCAGGTGTACTTGTAGATTTTCTTGGTCTACCTCGTCTTTTTTTTACAGCCATTTTTTTTTATTTTTTAATTTATAATAAATTATTAGTTGGTCGAACACACGACAATTTTTTTATTTAAAATTTTCTTCAATATCTTTTTCAATTCCTTCCTTGTGGGATTTCCATAAATAATATCCGACACCAATCATAGCACCGAAAATTATAATAGTAGTTCCATAGTTTTGAATAATACCTTTTTTCATTATTAATAGATATTGCTTTTATAATTATTATTATCGAGATTGTTTTTAAGATAATCACGATAGTTATATTTTTTATGGTTAATTCGTTTTTTATTACCGCCAACTTTATTTTTAGTCGTGGATATAAATGGGTTATTTTTATTTTCCCCATTAAAACTTACAGAAAAGACTTGTTCAGTTCCAAAATTAATGTTTTTTTCTGTATTTTTTAAATTATTTCCAATAGTCTTTTTATTATTAGATTTTTTACTTACTTCATTAAAGTATTCTATTTCTTCAGCAAACCCCATTCCGTTAGAAAATATTGGCTTTTTTAATTTAGTAAAAAAATGTTTTTGTAGAAATAAAGAACGATGAAATTCCCTATAATAAAGAATAAAAGAAACAGTAGTATTAGGTAATATATTATAACTCGCAAATGTTGTATATCCATCTAAAATCAGATTATTTGTTTTTACAATAACTCTGTTGCCTTGCTCTTGCGTACTTGCAACTTTATTAATAGGAAAATGCTGATATGTAATGCTATCTCCATTTGCATCATCTGTTTTTACAGAAACAGGTAAGGTTAATTGATTTTGGTCAGAAGAAACAATTTCCACAGCATTTAAAACTAATGGACTTTCTCTTAACTGTTGAACAAGAAAATTATACGCATCTACATCTGCAAAATTAACTGAAGGTGTATTAATTATTAATTGATTTTGATTTGCCTGAAACAAATTAAATGTTGATGAATTTGCAGTATTGTTTGATATAGAAATATCAATAATAATACTGTCTTTTATTATTTCGAATTTAGATTCATCATCACCGCTTTCTTTTTTATCTCTTTCTATTATTTTATTTTCTATTTTTTCCTTTTCTTGTTTAGCAATAGGTTTTAATGATGTAAATAATTCAGGGTGTTCTCCAAAGCAAAATTGATTTAATTGCTCGTAACATAATTCAAAAACCACCGTTTCACCTGCATTAACTTTATATTGAGAAAAAAATGTTCTACCATCTAAAATAATACCGCCCATTGGTATTGACGACCTATTTCCTTGCTCCTGCCACGCAGAAACATCTAAAATAGGAAACGTAGGTTTTTGGTTAGAGTGTCCATCGGCATCCGTTTTGCTAATTGTTATTGCGTTGCTTAATTGGTCTTGCGTTGAACTTATAATATCCATACAATCAAGTTTAATAGGCTGACCTTCAAGACTATTTACGAAAAAGTTGTAATCGGCACTACCGCTTACATATATAGGTGTTGATACTGATGTTCCTTCATAAGTATAAGTTGTAGCTCCTGCAAATCCAAGCAAGTTAGTTGTTCCAATGGGAATAGCAACTATCCCTCTTGCTGTTGCACCTGCAACTAATTGCTCTTGTATTACACCGCTTGTATCAATACCGTAAACAACTCCATTAAGACTATCGTAAGCATATACTCTATCCCAATAATCAACATACAACCAATTACCCCTGTAAATCGAACCTATGGCAGGTAAAACTTTGTCTGTCGTACCATCGGTAGCGGTATCATAAATAATAAATCTATTAGTGTTTCTACCGCCTATCCATATTTCATCATTTACAACACCGCAAGAAACAGGATTAGACATAGCTGTTGCAGTTTGTAATAAAAGGGTTTGTGTATTAGGGTCTATTTTCCATATTGCAGATATAGAATTACACGCAATATAAATTAAATCGAGTGGTGCATAATAACAAATACCTTCAGGCGTACAAGGGGGTAATGCAGGTGTTCCACCTAAAACATCTGTAACTACATTAAGTACCTGACAAGGAATTGCAGGGTCAGTAGTTAAAACCCAAACTTCATCTGAACTTGGAATGTATAAACAATTTCTTAACTGAAAACCAACACCGATTATGGTAGGATTCGCTATTACTGTATTTGTAGTTGTATCAATTATCGTTACGGTACGACCACTAAAATCAGGTATATATAATTTATTTTGTGTTGGACAGAATGTGCCACCTGCATAGCAATTTACACCTATCGGTATATTTGTAACGAAAGTGCCATCGGCAAGACGAACATCAACAGAACAATTTATACCTACTTTTATAAAATAATAAATTTCATTTGTATTTGTATTTCTTTCAATCCAAGCTGTTTCGCTGAAGCCTATTGCTGTATTGGACAAAGCTAATGGCGGTGAAGAAACTCCGCTATCCGTTGTTGGTGTTGTTGTAATACCTTGTTCAAAAAGATTAAAGAATATAGGGTTTGACGTTGTATTAACAATATCAAACTGAACATTCTTTTTTTTACTTTTTATATCACAACTCATAATTAAACCTTCATACGTTCAACTTTCCCTCTATCATACTTTTCAATAAAATCTCTGATGATTTTATATCTTTTATGATTCATTTTATTATTAGAACTTTTAAATACCTTTAAAAACGATTTATGTGCTTCTAAAGGCGACCATCCTTTTCCAAGATAAATATATAAACCCTGAATATCTGCTCCTGTTTCATATTCGATTTTCCTACTTATTTTGGGATTCAAATATTTATGAGCGTATTCGTGTAAAAGAATAACCAAACGCATCGGTACTGTGTAGTCAAGAAATTTAGCTTTCGAAACTTCAATAATTCCTGAATTATGACCAATTCTCGCAGGTGTGCTTAATCTTTTATTTGTATTTCTATCTATAATAATATTATAATAATCTATCGTAAATTTTCCATCGTCAGAACGGTAAATATGTGGCTTATTCTCTCCTGATGATAATATACTTGCGTTTTCACTAAATTCCACAGCAAACTTGTAAAAGTTTTTAGTGTCTTGATTCCACCAAACATCATATTCTTTTAATTTTTGAACTTTCATATCCAATAACTTAAAAGAAACATCCTCACCATAAGGTAAGTTTCCAAATTCAGGATTAAATATTTTTAATTTTAATCTTTTTGGTGATACAGGAAATCTTAAAGTGAAAATACGTTTACCATCTACCTTCCCACCAATATCTCCATAACGAGTTGCAGGTTTATTAGGGTCATAAGCAACCATTCGCACCAAAACAGGTTTTTTACTCTCTACTGTTACAGAAAGTTGAAATGGGAAGTGATTAGATGGAATATCCACGTTCATTTTTTTACGAATTACTTTTTTGTCATTTTTCTTATCAACAATATAATCCCTACTGCACCAACGCCAATTAATCCATAAAATAAATATTGATTCATACCAAATATTTCACCCTTATATGCACCTGTTATTGGGTCTATAACCTTTCCTGTCGCAGGGTCTATCCATTCACCTGTATTTGGGTCTAATTGTGGTTCATTTGGGTCAAGTGGTGGTAATTCATCTGTTGCACTCTTACTTTGATTCCAATCATCAGGTGCTTCACCATCTAAATATGGGTCTTTAGGTACTTTGTTTTGTACTAAAATAGCAATAAGAGAAACTAAAGCTGTAATACCTGTTCCAATTAAAGTTGCTGTTGCAGGGTCTATTGCATTAGAAAAATTAGAAACAGTAAATTTTGTATAGCCATCTGCTGAAGATTCCTTCTCTACTTTAGTGGCTTTCTTTTTATATCCTTTAAGTATTGCTTCTTCCAATTTTTTAGGATTTCCACCTAAATTTCTAAAAGCGTTTTGTATCTTTTTCCAAGCCTTTTTACCATTCTTTATAGCAACACCTTTAAATAGTTTTTTAGATTCACCTTCAGGTAAAATTGATGGTGCTACTCTTGTTGAAAAACCAAAAGCGTTCATTCTTGCAAGAATTAATACACCACCCCTTGCTGATGCTGTTAAAGGAAATACTTTAGCAAAACCTCTACCAACTCTTGCCAAGAAACTACCACCTGCTTCTTTTATTCTTTCTTTTTTTATTTTCTTTTGCTCTTTTTTACAGGCTTTTAAATCCTTTTTTGAAATATTACCTGATTTAACTTCAGCTTTACAATCCTTTATTGCTTTTCTCTTATCTTGTCGAGCATCTTTTCTTTCTTCACGATTTTCTTTTCTTTCTGTTCTCCTTTCACCTTGCTTATCCCTTCTTTCTTCTTGTTTTTGAGAAGGTGGATGTTTCTTATCGCAATCGGTAAAACATCCTGCTCTTTTTGATTTTCTCTTAAAATTACACCCAAAACGACAAGTTGCATTTTTACCTGCACTTGCATTAGAAAAATCCTCTCCATAACCCAATTTTTCTTGAACAGCGTAAATTGTATCTAATTCCCCTTCAACATTATCGTATTCTTCCTCATATAATTCAATTAAATTATCAACAACATCCTCTGAATCATCATTAAAAGCACTAAAACGAGAAATATCTTCAGATGAATAAAATCCCACCATATCCATTACATCTTCACCTTCACCTTCAGCACTTGCATATAATTCTGTATCAAAAATTGTTGTAGGAAAGTATAAGTTTAAAGCAGGGTCAAAAGTCATTCCTAATTTAGACTTTGTAATTATTTTATGATTCGCAGAACCAACTACATTTGGTTCAGGAACATAACCTTTTATTGCAGGATTACGAGCCATACCTTTCATATAGCTTAAATCCCTGTTTTCTTTGTCGTAAGATACTGATTGACCAATAGGGGTGTAATAACCCATTGATGGAAATAAAACACCACAATCGTAACCTTTTTGTCCAAGCCATTTTGCAAGAGTTATTTTCTTGCCTTTTGTTTCATTTACAAATTCTTCAAGAAGTTTAATTCTTAAACCAATTTTTTGAAGTTTGGTATTACAGGCTCTTTCTTTATTCCTTAATGATGAAAGTATTCTTCTCGCCTTATTTTTTTGTGGAGTTTGCGTAGTTTCTTTTTTCATCAGATTATTTTTTAGGAGTTTTTCCTCTTTTCATTAATAGTACGGTAACTATTGCCAATGTAGTAACAGTACCTAAAGCAACAAGGGTAAATACCAAAGGTTTCATACCCAAAATTCTTGGGTCTGCATCAGGCAAAGGGTCGTCATTTCTGAAGTCATTATTATTATTATTATTATTGCCTGTATTTTGAGTATTATTTTTATTCAAATTCTCACTAACTTGATTTACAGTTCCTATTAATGTATTCCAAAAATTTGCGTTTTTAGATTTCCTTAATTCTCTCTTTTTTGTTTTATCAATATATGATTTAACACACGCTTCTAATTCTGCTTCTTTTGTAGGAAGTGTTACGGATGAATCTGATTTGAATTGAGAACACTCTTTACTTGATAGGGCTTCCTTTCGAAGTTCTTCATCAGTAATATTTGAATATTTACCTGCAACTTCAAGCATCATATTATCTACCGCCCTCTTTGAAATACCCTTCCCTGAAGCGTATCTTACAACTCTTGGGTATATATCTACTCTTTCACTTTCGGATTTATTTAAAATATCATTATTTAATCCGTTAAAATCTATATCTAAATCTAAATTTGCCATTTTATTCACTAATTGGTTTTACAATATTATTTCCTTCTTTTGATTTATTTAATCTGTGTGATACATACCCACCAATAGCTACACCTAATAAACCTAACATCCAAACGCTCTTTTTTAAATAAAGAGCAAGTAAAACACCACTTCCTAAACCGATTAAAGCACCATTTTTATATGCTTTCGATTCTTTATCTAATTTCACTTTTGTTTTACCTTCAACGACTTCTTTGACGTTTTCACCAAATTTGTCTATTTCTTGTTCTTGTTTTTCGCTCATTAAAACTGATTGTTCCTTTATTCTACTAATGGATTCATCAAATTTGCTATCCTTTTTTAAATATGGAAACTTTTCAGTTTTCTCAACATAATCCAAAGGAATAATAAACCTATCCTCTACAATTATTTTTGTTTTTTGATATGGTTCACCAATAATCATTTCACCTTCTTCAAAAAACTGCGTAACAATTTTACCTGCTCGTTCAGATTTTATTAAATCAGGTGCTTCATAACTAAATGATAATTCATATACGGTTTTACGAGCCACTTACTTTTAATTTTGACTTCTTTTATATAAAAAATAACCGCCAACTCCTAAAGCAACAATTCCTAAAGCAATTCCTACTTTTGCTGTCGTAGACATTCCTGTTGGTTGTGGTTGTGGGGTATAAACAGGCATTTGTTGTTCTTGCTGTGTACCGCCTGACTTAAATCCACCGCTTCCCATATAAAACTCCTTTTTACAGGCTTCGTATTTATCTTTTTTATCTCTACAACGGTTTTTACCAATACAAAAAGGTTTACCACCACATACATTTTTTAATTCTCTTTTAGATGTATCTCTATTTGCATATAGTTGAGAACCTACCGATACTGCTGTTGTCAATGCACCTGCGAGAGCGTTTGGGTCTATTCCTTGTCTTGTTTGTTCCGTTGGTGGGGGAGTTGTTGTTTTTGCATCATCAACACCTGACCAAACATCAAATGTGTTTTCAGGAGAAGGGTATTCATCCATAATTGGAACTAACATACCCTCTGAATTATGAAAAATTTCCCATTCCGTACTATTCATATCTAATTCTTCGAAAGCCATATTTCTTATTTTAATTTATTATTTTTTTTCTTCATTATCTTCGGAATTTCCTTTATTAATTCCTTTAATAATAAAATACGTTCCTACACCTAATCCAACTGCAAGAATACTACCTAATATAATCCACTTTTTAGACATATTTTTTAATTTTCAATTATACCGCCTGTTTCTACTGATTTATTAAACATACCTTTTTTATATGCGTAATAAACTCCACCTACCGCAACAGCTAATAAAACCCATTTCCACTTATTGCTTTTCTTTTTAGGCTTTGGCGATTCACCCTCTACTTTAGAATATGCTTGTGAAGAAAAATTAGGTGCTTTATTATTTGTTTGTTGTTGTAGTTTTGTTTTAAATGAATTTAAGGATTTTCCTTTTAAATCATTAATTAATAAATTAAGAGAATTAGCTATATATGTAACCGTATCTGCTGACTTCTCATAATTAATTTTTTCTTCCTTTTGTTTATTGCCTTTATCTCCTTTGCTACGATTATTTTTTACTGAAGTAGCAAGTAGGTCATTATTTTTTGCAATTAAAAAAGATAATCCTGCTCTTAATTTTACATTTACCTTAATGTTTAAAATAATTAAGTTTACAATTTCTTCATTTGAAGGATTAGCACTTGTCCTTACACCTGATTTTTGAAACAATTCCAATAATTCTCCCCTATGTTTTGCAATTATATTAGATAATTGGTCTACAAACATTGTTCTCAAAGATTGGTCGTCATTAGATTTTACCGCACCTTGAAAATTAGAATAAAAATCATTTTCTACATAAATCATAACTCGTTATTTTGTTTTATTAATATATCTCGGTAGCCACCCCAACAAACCGAAGAAAAGAACATAGCTTAATGTTTTTTTATTATCTGCTCCTGTTCTTTTTGCTATTTGATAACCAACTACGCCACCTATTATTGGTAGTCCGTAATTAATTAAATAATTCTTTTTTGTTCTTTTTTTAACAGCTTCTTTTTCACCAAAAGAAGTTTCTTTTACAGGTGTGCCATCTTTGTTTTTAGCTTCACCTTCATAATTTGCAAAAGTGCTTATATACAAATTTACAACTTGTGGTGAAATATAACCTTTTTTATTTTCTAATTCTATAAATTTATATGCTACTTTTTCTCCATTTATATTAACAACCCTTGTTTTAAGCAAACCATTTACAACCGTTCCTTTGACTAATTTTTTGCCTGAATCTTCTACCTTGCTTCCCTTCAATGAAAGTATTGGTGCGTTTTCAGTTAAAACAAATGATAGGTTATTTTTTATACCTGTTTCCATTTATTTACGACTAATCGAAGTTATAGCAAGAGCAAAAATACCTGCAATAGCAATCATAGGCATATACTCTTTTATAGTATCTACTTTAGTTTCTAATTTATTATTATTCCCTTCTACATCAATGTAATCATCTGCTAAATCAAAATTAGAATATCTTTTTCCTATTCTTTTTCTAATTTTTTCAGGTTTTTGACAATCACATTCAGGTCTTTGGAAATAATTTAAAATTAAGTCTTTATGTGGATGCAATTCAGCTAAATCTTTTAATGCTTCCTTTTTATAATCTTTAGTTAATCTGAAAAGTTTATAAACTAAATCCTCATAGTTTTGTGCAGGGTCATAACCGTATCGGCTAATTAATGCTTTTGCCTTTGGTGTATTGTTTATCGCTATTAGTTCTTGTAAAGATATTTTTTCCATTATTTTTTTAAAAAAGAAAGGCAAACAACATAAGTCATTTGCCTTTCACAATTATCTATTCGGTTAATTATTGAGCGAAAGGCTCTTAATTACCTTCCAAGTCTTTTTCTAACTCGACCACCTAAAGAAGCAGGTCTTTTAGGGAAAGTCATACCACCCAAGTTTACTTGTGGGTTTCCGTAAATCTGAACAGGTTTCTTACCTGCAAGACCTTTAGAAACATTTACTTTCTCCGCAGGGAAGAATGTATAAGTAACCGTTGTGTTTGCAAGAATCGGTGAAGTAATAGATGTATTAGAATCAACTTTAAGGTTGTAAGGAACATCTAAAATTCCTGATTGTTGCTGATATGAACTGAAGTAAGACTGCGTAATAATTGGCAAAGTAGCACTTTGTCCATTCGCATCTTTTACAGTTACAGTCAAAATTTGAGTTACCTGTGAAGCATTTGAAGATTGCACTCTCAAAAGTGAAGTTTCAAATGGTTGGTCAGCAGATTGCTGAAGCAATTCAAGGTAAGTTACATTTGCCTGTGAAGGTGTTACAATTAATCCTGTCGCAGAACCAAAGTTCGTTGAAAGAAGAAATTGGTTTTTACCAAACAATACAACTGTCAAACTACCTGCTGTGGTATTTTGAACTGTAAGTTGGTAAGGTGAAGGTGCTTTAAGCATATTCACTCCACCGCCTGAAGCCATTGAGTAGTCGCCATCAACTCCATCCCAATCTTCATCCATATCCCAATCGTCATAATCATCTACACCATCAAAACCTGAAAATCTTTCTTCAGCTTCCAACAGGTACGCATCAATGTCAAAATTGTTTTTTGTCATTTTTTCTGTTATTAGTTATTAATTATTAAAAAAATCACCTGTTTGCCTATGCTTCTTCATCCATTACAGGAGCAGGAGCAGGAGCAGGAGCAGGTGAAGGCGTTGAATCGTTACTTTGCATCATTTTTGGTCGTACAAATTTATCGTGAACAGCAAGACCTACCATTACGACACCAAGAGTAACAACTGCATTAATCATCATTTCTTTCGTGAAAATATCTTTTAACATTTTTATTGTTTTTAAATTTCTTATTTATTTTTTTAATATTATCTCAAATATTATTCTCACCAAAAGTAAATCTTTTTTCTAATATAAAAAGCATTATAAAAAGTGCTATAATTTACATCTCGTTGTAAATTTTATAAACATCACCCTTATTTTTTAGAGTATTGTGGTTGTAAATAATAAATTTTAATTATTTTTGATATAATATTAATTATAGAAAAAAAATGAAAAAAATACTTGTAGCTTGTCCTGTTGCGGATGTAAAAGACTATTGTTTTAATGAATGGATTATTAAAGCGAATAATTTAACTTATCAAAATAAAGACATTTTTGTAGTAGATAATTCTGAAGGTAGAGAATATTACGATTCAATACGGAAAAAATATACAGATGTTAAATTTGCGAGAGTTAATCCTGAACATTTTAATTCATTTAAAAAGGCTTTGGCTAAATCTCACGAAACAATAAGACAAAAAGCATTAAAAGGTAACTATGATTATTTACTTCATTTAGAATCTGATGTTTTTCCACCTATTGATATTATTGAAAGATTATTAGAAAAGAAAAAAAAGATTATCGGTGGATTATACCATATAGAACTTGGTGAGCAATCTAAATTAATGATACAGGAATTAGAATCTTTTGGTATTGAGCATAGAGAAACATTTAATCTTGATGAAACTGATTTAAGTTTTGTTGATGGTAAAGTTAAAAGAGTTTTTAGTTGTGGATTAGGGGCTGTTTTAATTCATAAGTCTGTTTTAACAGATATTAAATTTAGATATGAAGAAGGTTCGCCTGTTCACCCTGATAGTTTTTTCTATGCAGATTTAAACCAAAAGGGATATTCTGTTTTTTGCGATACTGATATTTACTGTGAGCATAAAAATATACCTCTTAAAAGATTTTAATATGGAAAAGGTTAGTGTTATAATGCCTGTATATTTAGGTGAATATGAAGGGTGTGCTGAAGATAGAGAAGAAAAGTTTGTTAGGGCAATTAATTCTTTTTTAAATAATGATTACGAAAATAAAGAATTAGTTATTGTAGGGGATGCCTGTGCTAAATCATTAAGTATATTATATGAAAAGTTTACTGATGAACTAAAGTTAAAAAAAATAAAGTTTTATAATATGCCTAAAAAACAAAAACTATTTTCAGGTAGATTAAGAACGACAGGTTTAAAAATATGTGATGGAGATTATATTATGTATCTTGATTCCGATGATATGTTAGGAGATAGGCACATAACAAATGTTTACTCTCAAATGAAATATAATTTATTAGATTGGTGTTACTACAATGACTTTTTACTTCCTGATGGTGGCAAGTTAATTAAAAAAGAAGTTGATTTAGAACACGGAAGTATTGGAACTTCAAGTATAGCACATATAAATAACAAAAAAATTAATTGGCGTTGGTGTAATGGATATGGACACGATTGGAAATTTGTAAAAAAACTAATGCGTTTTTCAAATAATTATGAAAAAATTTATGGTGCTACTTACATAATATGCCACATACCTAAAACTATGGATAACTAAAAAGGGGCAATAAAGCCCCCTTATATTATTATTTTTTCTTTGAATGTTTTTTATGATTTAGTATCTCTTGATTCAAATATAAATAGAACTCTATTTTTTCTTGAATTTCAAGGTGTTCTTCAGATTCCCACTTTTTAATTGTTTCCATAAGTCTAATGTTTTTACTAATGGATTTTGCTTCTTCAAGTGTCTTGTCAAAATTAGAAGAAACTTCTATTGACATTTCATCCAAGAAGTTTTCATATTTCTTTTTTCTACCTAAATAAGATTCATAAATCTTTTGTTTATTTATAATTGAATTTTTCAAATCAACTATTTTAATCTTTTCTTCTGCTCTTTTTACTTTAGATATAAAAGGATTATTTTTTCTTGACCGATATATGTTTAATAATTCGCCTTCAGCTATAATAACTTCTTTATAGTGTTCAGTCTTATTTATTGCTTCAGGAAGTATTTTACTTACTTCGGTTGCTAATTGTACCTTTCTTTCGTGTTCTTGCTCGTTATTCGTCATAATAAATTTATTTAGTTACAAAAATAATTAATTTTTAGGTGTTATATATATAATTCCACGTTTTGCTCCTACCGATTCAGAGTTATAATAATATTTATATTCTTTCTCTCCATAAATGGAATCAAAATCATTTTTTAGCCACTCATAAGTAAAGGGCTGACCATTAATAGAATCAAATCCTAATTCAGGTCGATTCGGTACAACAAAATCGTGAATTGCAATTACAGGTTTTATTTTGGATTCCTTTATTTGTTTTAATTCCTCTTTTAAAGGACAATGTTGCCCCCAATGTGCATCAAGAAATATAAATACGTTTTCCTGTTCAGGTAAATCTTTAATCATTTTAATTAAAGTATTAGCACTACTACCAATATACACTAAAACATTATCTCTTTTATTTAGTCTATTGTTTAAAGCGAAGTTTAAATATTTTTCGTTTATTTCTATGGTATGTACTTTTTCATAATTATCACAAAGAAAATCAGTTGTATATCCAAGACAAGTACCTGTTTCGATTGCATATTTTAATCCAAACTTATTTTTCAAATTAATAAATTCTTTTTGTGCAAAAGTGTCTTGATTTAAAGCACCTTCTTGATTCTGCATTAATAATGGTTCATTCATAATTAAAATGTATAATTAAATTTATTCAAAGACCAATGAAAAGCACCCTCAACCATAGCCCTTGATTTATCCGTATAATATTTTCTGTAATTTTTATCTCTATTTGGATTTACATTAACTGTTGGTGCTTTTGATATAGGGATATTTAATTTTGCGAAAATCAATTTTATATCATCATCCATAGTTTCTAATTTTCCTACATAATCCATTATATCGTTTCCTTCTTCATCAATTAACCAATCTTGAAATGTAACTACCTTATTTGAGCCAATAGGTCTAATCGAAGGGTTTTTATGTTGTAATCGAATATTCATATAGTATGGAACAAATTCTTCCATAGTCATATTTTTTTCAATTATAGCATTGTGCATAAAGTGATTAGGGTATGATTTTCCATAAAAATATGTGCTAACTAAAAAGTCAAAAGGATTTCTTATAAAAGTGAATTTATAGTAATCATTAAATTTATCAATCTGTTTAAGTGCTTTATAATTTGTTTTTACATCCAAAGGTAGTCCGTGAACACCTTCCCATTCATTAGTTGGTATTTTCAAATCAGTTATTACTTTTCTGAAACTTGTTCCACCGCATTTATAAAGATGAAAAAATATAAACTTTTTATTATCGCTTATTAAAGACATTATATTAATTTATCTGAATTACTAAAATAAACCCATTCTCTATTTGGTGAGTGAGCGTGATATTGTGTTTTATTATATGTTACAGGCATATTATTATCTCCAACAATATCTGATTTAATGAAAATCATATTTGTAGTAGCTACTTGATGAACGAGAGTATATCCTGCTTGATTTAAAAGTGTTTTAAACGCTTGAAATGATGCACCATAATAATCATTATTATCCCAAGAATGATTTGGATTATATTTCATTACCTGCAAAAGGTGTTCCTGTAAACATCCATTAAACTCATTTATAATTACTCTTGGTGAGTATTTACTTTTAAGTATTTCTTTTAGTACCCAAAAATCATTTCCATCAATGTCAATAGATAATAAATCAAATCCTTCAGGTACATTGTATTTGCTTAATAAAGAAACTATATTTTCTGCTGTTATAAATTCTTTCTTAATTATATCGTTTTCTTCTTCAGGGTTTCCATCCATTAATAATCCATTCCAACCACTTTCAATTAGATAACGACTATTAGATAAACCTGAATTTAATGTTCCTGCTCCAAAATCCACAATAAATTTATTATTCTTGCCAATGTTATTGAATATGTAATCAAAAATAGCTTCTTCACCAAATTGAGCATACATTTTATTTAATGGAATATCTTTTATTCCGTAAACCCATTTATTATCTATTGTTGTTTTCATAATATGTGTTTTTTCAATTCTATCATTCTTTTATCCCAAGTGCAATTTTCAAGAACAAATTTACAACCTTCTTTTGCAATCAGTTCTCTTTTATAATCATTTGACCAATAATCATTTATTTTAGTTATTAGTTGGTCAAGATTACTCCAAGTATCTAAATGTTTTTTTATTTTAAAATCATTTTCTATTCCATCGTAATTATGAGATAAACAAAATGCACCGCTACCCATCAATCTTAAAATTCTATCTGAAGAATATCTACCATAATTAAAGTGAGAAAGATTTATAGCTACCTTACAGCTTCTATAAGCTAATGATTCTTCATTTGTAGTTAAGTATCTTGAATTAGGTACGAAATGCTCCCAATTACCGCCATACACATTAAAATCATCGCCATAATAATCGTGCAATTTTCTAACAAGGTCTATCCTAAATTGCGATAAAGGAAATGAATGACTATTTATGTAATTAGAACCCATAAATATTATTGCAGGTGTCTTATTAATTAATCCCCCACAATTAAAAATTTCAGGGTCATATCCTACTTGTAAAAAATCTGAATTAATTCCTTCTTTTCTTGATAGTTCAACATCTTTCATATTACTAAACAAAGTAATTGAAATATTTTTACCTAAATCTACAAACCATTTTGGTAAAGGGTATCTAACATCACCTGTCCAATTAATTGTAAAACTTTGATTAGTTAATATTTTTGCTGTTTCATTTGAAATTACTCCTGCTTTTTGAATTTGCATAAAAACAACATCAGGCTTCCACCATTTATGTAATTCAAGTATTTTCTTATTGACTTTTTCAATGTCCTTTGAATCTTCAGACCAATCATAATGAAATGTATTAAAATGAGTATCAAAAGCCTTCCATAAGCCTGTGTTATGATTTCCTAAAGCAATATGTAATAATTTCTTTTTCATCATTTAGTTGGTTTTACTCTTAAATATGGCGGTGGCAATCTTTCTATGTGAGAACGATTAATATAATTTCTGACATTTGAATTATGTAGATGATAGCTTTTTATAGAATAGCAGGGATTTGTTAATTTATATCCTCTCTGTTCAAATAAGTAAGCTATTCTATTATCGCAACCTGCTATACCAAGTGTAAAATTAGCATCCGAAATATCGACAAAACTTCCTTTTTTAATCCAACAATCCTGACTATCGCTCCTGTCGTGAATTACTGACTGTGATAAATCATCAATATCATTTACATCCCAACGTGAAAGAGCAATACAAGAATTAATACCATATTCATATTTCTTTAACTTTAATACTTCTTCATTAGTAAAGAAAATATCAGAATTTGAAATACAAGAAATACATTCATTATTACTATATTTTCTTGTCATTGAAAACCAATCACGATAACTTGGTCTGTGTTCGGCAAGAACTACTTTTATTTTTTTAGAATAAGATTGTAAATCATTTCTTAAAAGCATTTGAACAAAGTGCATTTGATGTGATGCAGACATTAAAATAATAATTTCATCTATTTCCCAACACTTAATATTTCTAATAAAACATTGTTCTATTTCGTATTGTCTATTTGCTGTCCTATCAACGTAGTAATTATTATATAACTGAAACTGCATCTTTAAACACTTTTAAATCATTCTTCCAATAGCTTAAAGATTTCATATTCAATTCGTCTTTTTCATAATAACCCCATTTAGGGTGAACGTATTTATGTATTGCATTTTCGATTATTGAATCTGTTATTAATTGATATTCTTTTTTTATTTCATATTCAAGCAATTCATAATGAAAATTACCCATTAATACAGGATTAAAAACATATTTATTTTCACAATAAAAAGAATAAGGAACAACATATACATAGTTTTTTTCTATTCCATTATTATTTTTTGAGCCTATCTTTAAGGCTGTTTTTTCAGCAGGATAATTTTTAGAATTTTCAAGTTGTTTTAAAATCCAATCGTCAAATCCTTTTTTTATTATTTCAATATAGTCAGTTACAAATAAAACATAATCCCAATGTAAAGAATCCAAATCCCTGTTTAATGCGTTTATTTTATTAAAGCTATTTGACAACATTACTTTAACATTATTTATGTAAGGTTTAATTTCTATAAGTTTATCATTATCGTATATAGAATTATCATCTTTATCAATAGATAATAAAATTTTTGTTTCAGAATTTATAATATTATTATTTAATTGCTTTAAGTTTTTTTTAAGCATATTAAATCTACTTCTACAAGGATATTTAATTAACAATTTCATATTCCACGATAGTATTTTTGAAACAACTCTTTTATTAATATAGTTCTTGCTTGTTCCCTTGCTTTTACTCCTGTTCCAAATCTTTTTGAATAATCTGAAATTCGTTTTGGATTTCTTTCAAGATATTCTACACACGCAATTTGAAAATCTTTTTTAGTGAAATTACCTGTAATATAATTATCATCTGAAGCTATATACACAAAAAATCTTCTATCGCCTACTTTTAAGTATTTGTAATCAACCAAGCATTGTGCTATTTTGAACATTTCAAAATTTGGTATTCTTTGGTGATACCTTTTAATATCATCTATTTGATAATGAAATCTCACAAAAGCAGTATTTTGCCACATTCGAGGGTCGAGTGCTGACAATGACTGAAAATGACAAATAATATCTAAATCCCTGTGTCTATTTGTTGCTAATAAACCAATTACATCGGTAGTTTTAGATTGAACAAGGTATCTATTAATATCTTCAAGTATTAACATACCACCACGATAGCTATGAATAATTTTTGATAAAATTTCTAACATATCCGTAAGCGATGCCATTTTACCATCATCTAAAATTGGCAAAATCCTTCTTACTTCTACTTTTGATTGTTTCGAAAATTTACTAATATGCTTTACTTCAATAGCTTTATATTGAGTATATTCCATATTAATATCATATATAAGGACTTTTCTTGCTTTTTTACGAGCCTTTCTATTTCCTTTTGTATATGTATCTATTAACAGGTTAGTAGTAAATGTTTTTCCAACACCCTTCTTACCTGTTGCACACATTAATATTGGTTCTCTTTTATTACCTATCATAAAAAAAAGATTTAATCTTCATCAATAAAATCCTCTGTTACTTCTACGTTTGGGTCGTGTTCAGCATCTATAACTCCATCATCATCTTGATTTATTTCTTTCATTAATTCATCCACAGCTTCTCTGTCATTACCTGTAATTCTATCATCAGGAACTACTGTATTTCTTGGTTCAGGAACAGGCTGTTCCGTTGTTGGGTCTTGATATTGAGGATTAGTTTTACGCATATTAGAGTGGAATTTCTCAAATGATTCCAATGCCATTTTATTGTTTTGAGATAATTGATAAGCAGAAAACCCCATTTGAACAACGTGGCTACCAACCGCAATCATTAACCTTTGAGTTGGTGTAAGTGCAATTTCTTGCTCTAATAAAACATCAACTAAAGGGTCTTTAATTTCTTGTTGTGTTTCTTCCGAAACTTCAAATATTTCTTCTACCTGTTCGTTTGTTCCATCTATGTAGTCTTTAACGGTAACACCATTTTCTAACTGCATATTCATATCAAGCCTACCATCAATAACCATTTTTTGTATGGTCGTATCTTTAAATGAAGCCCAAGACTTAAATGGTGTAGGAGAGAACTTACAATACATTTGAAGTATTGCATCTGCTGTTTTTTCTGCTGACTTTCTTTTTTGTGCAGGTGATAAATCATCTAAATTACCTTCTCCAAGTTTTTCAGAATCCTCACCTTCTTCATCATCATAATCCTCACCTTCTTCATCATCATAATCCTCGCCTTCAGATTCACTATGATTACTCCACGCAGGTTCAGGAATATCTTCGTCTACTGATTGTTCAGAATTAATTTCTTCAGCGACACTTTCCCCACCTTCAGGTCGCTCAAAATCGTTTTCATCAAACTCTACTCCATCCTGTTCTTCTTGCTCGTTGGAAATATTAATACCTTTTGTGTAACCTCGTTCTATTACAGGTTCGCTAAATGGGTCAAAGCCTATCGCATCTTTATTCCTGCCACTTATATTACTGAAATCACTATCGGTTTTTATTTCTGTTTCTATTTCAACATCTTGAATATCATCTTCATATTCTTTTTCAATATTATTTTCAGAATTTTCTTCTTCTCCTGTATATAACTTTTGATTTTTACGCTGTACTTCTTCTCCTGTTAGATACGAATACATATCTTGTAATTCATCTAAATTTGAAGGCATACCATCGGTGTCAATCAACTGACTAATTTCACTTTCAGATACCTCTCCTGAATTAACTAATTTATTTATTTTTTTACATAAGTCAGCTTCATCTTTTGATGGTCTGCCCTTTTTACCGAAATATGGGTATTTACTCATAGTTTTATATTTTAATCTCGTAGCTGTTCACATAAAAAAGAACATCTGTACTTAATTCTATAAATTCTTTTACAAAAACTTCTTCTTTTTTGTTTTTGTACTTGTCTTTATTTATTGGTAATGAACTTAATTGATTATTAACGAATTGTCTTGCTTTACCACCAAAATAACCCCCTATTTCTTCATCGGTAATGTTTAAATGTTCTTTCATTAATGCAAAACACATTTTTCTTGCTCTTGATACATTTCCTCTCTTATTAGAAAACATTAATTCATCTGTGGTAATTCTATATTTATTAGAAGCTACTATAAGAATGTAATTACAAACATCCTTTGTGTAAACATCATCACTATCAAGATGTAGTTTTCTAATTTGATTAAGAACTTTATCTGCTCCAAATTTTGAAATAACTCGATGCAACTCTTTTAAGAAATTAACTATTTCTTTTTCGCCCTGCATTTAAAATTACTTTAATCTATATTCTGACGACATAAATACTTTACGCAAAGTAATTTTATTTACCTTCTGTTCAGGGTAGTCAGGCTCTTTTCCGATAATAGACTTTAATTCACCAATTCTAATTCTTCCATTACTATTTGACTTTAATTTAGTAAGGACTTTCTTTTCCATAACAAGATTTCCGAAAAATGATTTTTCTGAAGAAACTTTTGTCGGCTCTTTACCTTCAGGCTTTTCTTTAGGCTTTGCTTCAGGCTTTTTTGCTTCAGGATTTGCTTCAGGCTTTGCTTCAGGCTTTGCTTCAGGCTTTGCTTCAGGCTTTGCTTCAGATTCATCTTGATAATCTGTTTCAATAAAATCCTGAATCCTGTCAGCTATTTCTATTGACTTTCTTTGAACACTTCTAAAAAGGGTTTCATCATCGCTTTTTTTAAGTTTAGCGTAAAGAAGATTCCATCCTTTAATTTTAGCTTTAATTGTTTTAGGTAAATCAACCAATTTAATTCCTTCTTGCTCTAATAGTTCTTCGTGAACTTTATCTATACTTTCCGAAAGGCTCATAGTTTAAATTTTAATAACGATTTTTAACTTCTTGAATATTAATTACTAAATTTTCAAAAACATCCTTGAAAGCCCACCTTCTTCTCGAAACAGAACGCAGGTGAAAACCGCCCTTTAAAGTAAAAAAGGAAAGAAACTCCAAACTAAAATTTAAAATGGCTGTAATAAATTGTAATGGTGCTACAATGCTCGTTACGAAAAGTGCGTTTATAATTATCAACAAATATTTCATCAACAACAAAAATAACAAAATTTGTTGTCAATTATAATTTTTTGTAAATTTTATTTAAACAATTTCGTTTTCTTCTGTTTTATCAGATTGAGATAATTGTTTACGAGTTAATTCTGCCTGTAATTGACGAAGTTTATGGTTCTCTCTAATATTCCATAGTGATACTGCAACATTGAGTACAAATACTCCTACAAATATTCCATAAAGTTGTTTATATTGTTTTTCAGTCATTTTATTTTTTTTTTAATATTCTACAATACCATCCCAATACTCATTCAAATTACCTCTATTAGAATACCTATCATCAATACCTATTGAAGGGGTGTCAATTTCACTACCTAATGCTTCTCTGAACATTCCTTCCCAATCCTCTATTCCTACTCTTGCTTCGTAATAATCTATTTCTTCATCCGTTAATCTATCGGATAAATCAATTTTTAATTTTACACCTTCATTATCTAAAGACATTACTTCTCCGTATTCTTCAAGTGCATCTTTTATTTTGCCATAGTAGTAAGACAGCATAGCACCTTCTTCTGAAGCGGTTAAACTTTGGGCTATACTCGTTTTAATATTATCGAAATCATCTTCATATTCATCATCAAGAAGATAATACTCAATACCTTCTTCTTCAATATCTTCTTCAGTTAAATCAGAATTTTCAACCATATAATCAATAATATCCTGTTGATTATCTTTATTTAATTCTTCAATAAAATTCCCAATATCCTCATAATAATAATCGTAAGAACCATCAAACCAATGGTAGGTATCTTCACCTGTTATCATATTTTGTAGGGTATCGTTTGAATAATCAGAACTAAATAACCTCGACAAATCATCTATGTCATATTCAATTTCAAATGTTAAATCAGGTGCATCAAAAACGCCTTCTTCCGCA
>Ga0209223_10000152_pt1 | contig 79403 bp, 89 predicted proteins | sample COG_06_FD_184750 | JGI IMG/M metagenome (GOLD analysis project Ga0209223, IMG submission 184750) | Pelagic Microbial community sample from North Sea - COGITO 998_met_06 (SPAdes) (version 2) | ecosystem: Environmental > Aquatic > Marine > Neritic zone/Coastal water | place: Helgoland, sampling... | reverse complement strand
ATTCCCGAGTTGCACGAAAGGCTAAAAAAATGTTACATTTAAAATAAATTACTTTTTTTTTTTTTTAATAGGACTATAAAACAATATGAAGAATGTATTATTTTATGGAAATTGTCAATTATTTGCTATTAAGGAAATTTTGAATTTACCAATAAAAAAATTCAACATAAGTTATGTGGAATGCTTTACTACAAATATTTCAGAACTAGATTTTAAAAAGTTAATTATAAAAAGTGATATTATAATTTGTAATCCAATTCAAACAAAATATAGAGAGAAAAATTATTTAGGAACTGATTTTATTTTAAAAAATGTAAAAATCCATTGTGCAATTATTATTATTGAATCTTGTTATTTTAATGGATATTATCCTGATTTATCCTATCATTCGATAAATAATCAACTTTTAAAGGAACCAATAGATTATCATTATAAAACAATGATATCTTATTATAAAAATGGAAAATCAGAAGAAGAGTTTATAAATGAAGTAGTTGAAAATGAAAATTTTTACAATAAAGAATCTTTAGAAGATAATGTAAATAAAAGTTTGCACGAGTTAAAAATTAGATGTGATAACAATAAAAAAAAATATTTACAACAAAGAAATGTTTTTATTCTCTCAATTTGGGAATTTATAAAAGATAATTATAAAAATAAACTACTTTTTTATTCAATGAATCATCCTACCAATATTTTATTACAATTTATTGTTGAACAAATTTTTAAAATTATGAATATACGGAATTTGAAAAGAGAATTTAGATTGGAAATTGATCCTTTAAATAATCCAAAATGTTTAATTTATAAAGGTATCCAGAAAATAGTAAATTTTGATCTTAATAAACATGAACCATTAATGAAGAATAAATCAAATTTGAGAGAAATTACAAAATTATACTTTGAAACATATAACAAAGTCAATTTATAATTAATTAGTATAATAAAGTAATAAAGTTAAAAAATATAATTTATGTATGAGTTATTATTTAATAAATTTCAATCATAATGTGATTGAACCACAAGATTTTTCCGTAAAAATGGAAAATAATATACAATCCAATAAATTACCTATTTTCATTTCTCCTTCACTTCATAAATATTTAACCAAAATCAAAGAGGAAATAGATAAATATATTATACAATGGGATAGTGCAAAAAAAATAATAAATCCATATGAGTTTATCCATTCCCATATTTATAACCAAAAACAGGCAGTAGCAAAAACCAGACCTATATCACGATCTTATTTTAAATTTATTGAAATTTCTCAGATGCTTTCTATTTTAGATAAATTTATTTCGAAACCTATTACATCCTTTCATCTTGCCGAAGGTCCTGGAGGATTTATTGAAGCAATTTCCCATTTAAGAAAAAGAAATGACGATCAATATTATGGAATGACGCTGTTGAGTGAAAATAATAATGTTCCTGGTTGGAAGAAAAGTCAGCACTTTATAGGAAAACACCCAAATGTTACAATTGTTGAGGGAGAAGGAAAGGATGGAGATTTATTGAACCCAGTAAATTTAAGGTATTGTGCAAATAAATTTGGTAATTCAATGGAAATAATAACAGGAGATGGAGGATTTGATTATTCAATTGATTTTAATAAGCAGGAATTGTTATCAACTAAATTAATTTTTAGTCAAATGTGTTATGCTTTAGTATTACAAAAAAAAGGAGGTAATTTTATTTTAAAAATGTTTGATATATTCTTTCATGTTTCGTGTCAGATGATATATGTATTAAATTGTTTTTATGAAAAGGTTTATATTGTGAAACCAAACACGAGTCGGTTTGCAAACTCAGAAAGATATATAGTTGCAAAGCATTTTAAATTTTCAAATACACAACATTATGTAGAACGCTTCACAGATTTGATTAAACAAATGCAACATAAGACTTTTTTAATAGAATTCCCAAAAATTTCTATTCCTTGCTGTTTATTTATAAAACTAGAAGAAATAAATGGAATAATTGGGCAACAACAATTAGATGCTATCTCAAGTACATTGGCATTAATAGAAAAAAATTCTAGCGAGTCAATGGATTCAATTATATATAATCATGTACAGAAATGTATTCAGTGGTGTTTAAAACATAAGGTACCATTTAACAAATTAAATTTTGAAGTTCAAGCTGATAAAGGTAGGATTTCTAAGGTTACTAATGTAAATGAAGAGGAAGAACATGTTGTGAATAATTTATAAATTTTAAAAATATTCTGTACAAAAATGTTTTATCGAACATTGATTCTATTTGATCAATATTAATTTTTTTGTTTTTTTTTTGAATCAAATATGAATTTACCTTTTTATTAAACCTAGATATATTTCTCAAAATAAATGGTAAAATATTATTATTACAGAAACATGTCAAAGCAAACATATCAAGGTGATTTAATAATTCATGAAATATCAAAAAGGGAAATAAATAACAAATCCCATGGTTATCATTAACTTGTAAATTTGGTCCATAATAATTATATATTTCTGTACTTTCATAATGTAAGTAAATAGGTAAATGTTTATTAAGTACAGAGATAAAATTATTCATAACAACATTATCCAGAGGAATATCAAATTGAATATTTTTTGATCTAAATTGAGAAATATATAGATCAAATTCTTTATTATCAAGAAGATCGTGACCATGAGGATTAAAATAGTATGTATTATAACTTCCATGAACATTTGGATACATTATACATGAGGTTGAATGACTATTATAGGAAATACGATCATTTTTTTCAACAAATTCCTCATTTAAAATATAATCATACATATCCAAATAAATATAAATGATTTTACCTTGTTCCATGTAAGAAGGTAATACATTTATTAATAAATCTTCATTTTTTTCACCTTTATTAAAATATCCACACCACTGATCCAAAATAATATTTTCAATTGACTTAGGATCATTAATTTTTGATATAATATGTGGGATTGGAAGAGTAACATGAATTATTTCAATATTATTACCAAGTTTCTTCATTTTTAAAAATGAAGATAGAGAAGTGATTTTATTTTCCAAAAAATCGGTAGTTGCTAAGTTAAATTGATCTGATAATGTCAGTAATTTTTTATAACTAACAGATTTTGCTGAGTTTGAATAAAGAGATTTCATTTTTAATGTTGAAAATGAAATTTCTATTTAAAAAAAATCAATTTTATTTTTTTAATTTATTCCATAAGGACTTCGTGTAGGGGACCCTGTTCCATAAGTGAAGACATTTGGACTTTGTCGTTGAGAATAAAACAAAGTATTTCCCTTTTCATTTCTAAAACATGAAGTAACCCTATTACCTGTACCTCCTTTATAGTATCTACGAGTGTTGATACCAGCGGGATGTCTAGCATAAAGAGCTTTACTACAATTATTAAATTTGGCTTTAATAGTGTATGGTGCTTCAGGCCTACCACTATAAGCAAACGCATTAGGAAGAGCTTCTCCCAAATTAAAATTACCATTATCGGAAAAGTTTGCTGCCTTATTAATAGTATTTAATTTTAATCGTAAAATACGACTACTTGAATCAACGGCTCCTTGTTGTGCAAATTGAATGTTACTTGGTTTGTAATGACTGGTTTTACATTGGGTGGATGTTGGAGTACAATTTGCCTGATAATTTTGTTTGTAGGGAAGCCCTTGAATATTTGCAGTAAGTGGATTTGTATAATAAAACTGTTTTTGTTCAAATAATTTACATCTTGATCGTAAGTAAGCCTTAGATGTTTGATAAAAAATAGGTTTAGTAGGATCAGTATTTACATAACTTGGGTATTGTATTAATTTGCGTGCATTATAAGGGATATCACAAACAGAAACACATTTTTGATAAGGTTCATAATATGTGGATTCATGTGGAGCGAATCGTCCAGTTTTATTAATTTTGCCTATGTCTGAATTAGGATAAGTTAAAACTGTGCCGGAACAATCTTTGCAAATATTATTATTTTTTGTGTTGGTAAAACCTCCTGGACGATCGTAGGATTCAAGTAAATACCTATTTGCTGAAACAGTATTTTTATTACCATATTGTTTTCTCCAATGTTTAATAGGTCTAGCCCGGAATGCATTAGGGTCTTTATTAGTTTCACTATCGTAATATGCTAAATTGTATTGTTTATTATGATCAGGGCGATGTTTTCCAGGTACATATGAAAAAACAGTTGGGGCTCTTTTTGAATTAACATCTGTTCTAGATTTAATAATATTAAAAGCAGGAGAACTAAAACTAGCTCTCCTACTATTTCTCATATTTAATGGAATTCCAGGCATTATATATTTAAGATAGAAAATAAAACCTCATAGTATAGTAAATGATAGATATTTTAGTCAAATATTTATTTTTAATTTTGTTAATTTTGGTATGTTATCAAATTTTTACAATTTTTTCTTTTAAAGAGCCATTTGAAACTAATGATGACAAGAAAGACAAAGAAATAGCTCCTTATGATAATACCTCTTATATGTTGGCCCAAAAAAATGCAGCCAATATTCAAATTTTAGATGAAAAATTAAAAGAATTGAGCAATTTGACTTCCAAAGTAAATGACATAGAAACTAATGTTAATACAAATTCTAATACTTTAGACGCCTTTATTAAGCAACAAGAGAATGACCTAATAGCTGGTTCTCTTGATACTGATACAACTAATTAAATAAAAAACCTTATTATATATTATATAATATGTCTAATTTATTTGATCAAATAGAAGAAAATGCTAGTGAGGTTAAGAATAATTTATTGGGACCATCTTATCCTTATTATAAAAATATTAATAATCCTCAAGCAATAGGTATGAGTAGTAGGGGTACATTAAGAAATTTAACAAATGATGTAAATGGTTTAATTGCATATACAGAATTATTGGTGACAGGAACAGGAAAAGCATCAAAAACAGGACAACCATTAGGAAATAAATTCTTTTTACAAAGTGGTGGTAAGTGTAAAGATGTTAATACAGGAGCAAAGGAAGATAGATATTCTTATATTAATAATGTGCCTTTGGGAAATATACCTTTTATAAGTAGTGCATTGGATCAAAATTTTACAACATTCCGTGGATTAATTCCAGGAGCGATGAGTAATTTAAATTCTCTAAATCCATTTAGTCTTTTCAGTGGATTCAAACAAGGAGCTACTCCAGATTGTCAAAGTTTAACAATGGAGACAATTAATGATAAAAATGAAAAAAATTCTGAAACTCAATTTGTTACATTAAGTGATATAAAAAATATGGATCCTTGTGCATTTACCTTAAATAATAAAGTTAATCCAATAACAAAACAAGCTTGTATAGAAGCTTTTTCAAATAAAAATAAATCAAAGTTGCCAAAAGATGTTATTATTCAAGCTTTTATTGGATCGTTGGGAATATTGGGAATCTTATTATTATTAAAATTAAATAATAGGATTTCGAAGTAATTTATTTTTTATGTAGATCTAAAAAACTTTTAATGGTAAAAATATAAATAATTAAAAGCCCTAAGACAGATAAAAATGGTATAAATCGTAAATTACTTGCAATTAATTTTTCTTCTGGGTGCTCTTTAAAATATATATTAAGATCGTATAATAAAATTAAATTTACTCCTAGAGCAATAGTCAAAAAGAGTAAAGAGGTAGAATATGTTACAATACCTCTAAAGTTTTCTTTTTCTTTTACTTTAATTGCATACAAGATGATGGCAATACTTGTAGAGGTATAAAGTCCAATTGTCCTTAACGCACTATGAATATATAAATGTATATCGGAATCAGGAATTTTTAATGAATTCAATGAATGCATTTATATATTTAACTATTTATTTTTTTTGTTTTTTAGTTGGTTTCCTTTTTTTAGTTGGTTTCCTTTTTTTTGTAAGTTTCTTTTTTTTAGTTGGTTTCCTTTTTTTATTTTTATATTTTTTACCTCCTTCCATTGATGTGTCATTATTAGAGTCTAATGACGCATCATTTTCAATTTGTTGAACTGGTTCAGTATTTGAAAGAGCGGAATAAGAAGCGACTGATGCCACTGGTTCGTTTTTTTTAGTTGAAAAAAGACTAGTTATGGAATCAAAAATACTACCACCTGTTTGTTTTACCATTTATATTATATTCCAATATTATTTATTGAATTAACAATTGCACAAAGTATAATTATTATAGGATACATTGGTGCTACGAATTTGTCGGTTTCCTCCTGATCCAAAATAACTACCATTTGGAAGACCACTTCCCCCAATCAGTCCCTTTTTCTTAGGGGCAACAGCTCCTCCACTTCTTGTGTATTGTCTGCGACTGTTTACATAACTTTTTTGTGCCCCTGAAAATCCTAAATAGCCTGTTGTGTTAGAAGATTTACCAATAGCATTAATTTTTCTAGCATAGGTATAAGATGATGAGTCGTTAGGACCAAGACATTTTTTAATTCCAGGATTGGGTAAGTTATTGTTAGTTCGTGCTCCTGCTCTTCCATAATTAAAATGATCATGTGAAACGCGATTACGCTGAACACTGATTGCTAAACCAGCCTTTGCTGACGCACATAAATTAGTACCTGATAAGGTCGTTCTTCGGTATGTATTTCTGGCAGCTGCAAAAATACTACCTCCTCCTTCTCTATAAGAATAAAATTGTTGTGGCATTGCACCAGGTCCTTTTAGAATTCCGTTATCTCCCATTATATTAATACATAGATTTAAATATATTCTATCTATTAATATTATGTTTAGTCTTATATTTATTTTATTTTTATTAAAAAATGTAAATTCAAAAAAAAAAAAATCTTGCATTAGAGTTGAATGTGATTGTATATTAGAAAATAATACAGGTGTTTGTGAAGAAAATCCATGGATTGATGCTTCACAAGATTGTCATATTATCCCCGATCATTGTGGAAATAAATGTCAAGGCAAATGGTGTGAATTTACAGAGAGTGTTCCTTCTTCTATGCCAAATGTTGTTCCAACCAACAAACCTACTACTATTCCAACAACCAAACCAAGTCCTTTGCCTTCTAATGTTCCATCCAACAAACCTACTAATGTACCAACTTCTAAACCAAGTTCCGAACCTACTACAATTCCTACAATAAAACCAAGTTCTAAACCAAGTTCAGCACCTACTACAAATCCTACAACCAATCCAAGTTCTAATCCAAGTTCTTTACCTTCCAATGTTCCAACAACAAAACCAAGTTCAGAACCTACTACAAATCCTACAACCAAACCAAGTCCTTTACCTACTACAAATCCTACAACAAAACCAAGTTCAGAACCTACTACAAGTCCTACAATAAAACCAAGTACTAATCCAAGTTCCAAACCTACAACCAAACCAAGTTCCGAACCTACAACAAAACCAAGTTCTGAACCTACTACAAGTCCTACAATAAAACCAAGTACTAATCCAAGTTCAGAACCTACTACAAGTCCTACAATAAAACCAAGTACTAATCCAAGTTCAGAACCTACTACTATTCCAACAACCAAACCAAGTTCTAAACCAAGTTCAGAACCTACTACAAATCCTACAACCAAACCAAGTTCAGAACCTACTACAAATCCTACCACAAAACCAAGTTCTAAACCAAGTTATTTACCTTCAAATGTTCCAACAACCAAACCAAGTTATATTCCTACATTTACACCTAATTCTGAACCTACTGCAATTCCATCATCTAAACCTAGTTCCATTCCTACAACTAAACCAAGTGCTATTCCTACAACCAAACCAAATGCCATCCCTTCAAACAAACCCAGTACAGAACCTACTGCTATTCCTACATCCAAACCAAGTTCTATTCCTACAAATAAACCAAGTTCTATTCCTACATCTTTACCTAGTTCAGAATCTACTGCTATTCCTACAACTAAACCAAGTTCTATTCCTACAACCAAACCAGCTGCAATTCCATCATCCAAACCAAGTTCAGTACCTACTGCTATTCCTTCATCAAAACCAAGTTCTATTCCTACATCTTTACCTAGTTCAGAATCTACTGCTATTCCTACAACCAAACCAAGTTCTATTCCTACAAATAAACCAAGTTCTATTCCTACATCTTTACCTAGTTCATTTCCAACATCCAAACCAAGTTCATTTCCAACATCTATACCTAGTTCAGAACCAAGTGCTATTCCTACAACCAAACCAAGTTCTATTCCTACATCTATACCTAGTTCAGAACCAAGTGCTATTCCTACAACCAAACCAAGTTCTATTCCTACATCTATACCTAGTTCAGAACCAAGTGCTATTCCTACAACCAAACCAACTGCAAATCCAACAACCAAACCGAGTTCATTTCCAACATCCAAACCCAGTGCTAATCCTACATCTATACCTAGTTCATTTCCAACATCCAAACCAAGTTCGTTTCCAACATCCAAACCAAGTTCTATTCCTACATCTATACCTAGTTCAGAACCAAGTGCTATTCCTACAACCAAACCAAGTGTTATTCCTACAACCAAACCAAGTTCTATTCCAACATCCAAACCATGTTCATTTCCAACATCCAAACCCAGTGCTAATCCTACATCCAAACCAAGTTCTATTCCTACATCCAAACCAAGTTCTATTCCTACATCTATACCTAGTTCAGAACCAAGTGCTATTCCAACATCCAAACCAAGTTCCGAACCTACTACAAATCCTACAATAAAACCAAGTTCTAAACCAAGTTCAGAACCTACTACAAATCCAACAACCAAACCAAGTTCATTTCCAACAACCAAACCAAGTTCAGAACCTACAACCAAACCAAGTTCTTTACCTTCAAATGTTCCAACAACCAAACCAAGTTCCGAACCTACTACAAATCCTACAATAAAACCAAGTTCTAAACCAAGTTCAGCACCTACTACTATTCCAACTACAAATCCAGCTATAAAACCAAGTTCTATTCCTACATCCATGCCAAGTTCAAAACCAAGTTATATTCCATCATCTAAACCAAGTTATATTCCTACATCTATACCTAGTTCTGAACCTACTGCAATTCCATCATCTAAACCCAATTCTATTCCAACAAGCGTTCCTACTTCAAAACCAAGTTATATTCCTACATCAAATCCAAGTTCTATTCCATTATCCAAACCAAGTTCAGAACCTAGTGCTATTCCATCATCAAATCCAAGTTCTATTCCTACATCTATACCTAGTTCAGAACCTACTGCTATTCCTACAACCAAACCAACTGCAATTCCATCATCCAAACCAAGTTCAGTACCTAGTGCTATTCCATCATTTAAACCTAGTTCCATTCCTACAACTAAACCAAGTTATATTCCTACATATATACCTAGTTCTGAACCTAGTGCTATTCCATCATCAAAACCAAGTGCTATTCCTACAACCAAACCAACTGCAAATCCAACAACCAAACCAAGTTCTATTCCTACATCTATACCTAGTTCAGAACCAAGTGCTATTCCTACATCTATACCTAGTTCTGAACCTACTGCTATTCCATCATCCAAACCAAGTCCTATTCCAACATCAGAACCAAGTGCTATTCCTACAACCAAACCAAGTTCTATTCCTACATCAAAACCAACTGCAATTCCTTCAACCAAACCCAGTACAGAACCTACTGCTATTCCATCATCCAAACCAAGTTCTATTCCTACATCTATACCTAGTTCAGAACCAAGTGCTATTCCTACATCTATACCTAGTTCTGAACCTACTGCTATTCCATCATCCAAACCAAGTTCTATTCCTACATCTATACCTAGTTCAGAACCAAGTTCTATTCCTACATCAAAACCAAGTCCTATTCCAACATCAGAACCTAGTGCTATTCCGTCATCTAAACCCAGTGCTAATCCTACATCAAAACCAAGTCCTATTCCAACATCAGAACCTAGTGCTATTCCATCATCAAAACCAAGTTCTATTCCTACATCAAAACCAAGTTCAGTTCCGACATCCAAACCAAGTTCTATTCCTACATCCAAACCAAGTCCTATTCCTACATCAAAACCAAGTCCTATTCCAACATCAGAACCTAGTGCTATTCCATCATCAAAACCAAGTTCTATTCCTACATCAAAACCTAGTTCAGTTCCGACATCCAAACCAAGTTCATTTCCAACATCCAAACCAAGTTCAGTTCCAACATCCAAACCAAGTTCAGAACCTACTGGTAATCCATCGTCAAATCCAAGTGCTAATCCTACATCAAACCCAAGTTATATTCCATCATCTAATCCAAGTTATATTCCATCATCTAATCCAAGTTATATTCCTACAACAAAACCAAGTTCTATTCCTACATCAAAACCAAGTGCTAATCCTACCTCTAAACCAAGTTATAATCCTACAACCAAACCAAGTTCAAGACCAACAACTAAACCAAGTTCAAACCCTACCAATATTCCTTCTAATCAACCTCAATCTGTTCCAACATTTTTACCTACATTGCAACCATATTCTTTTCCAAGCGGTAACCCATCTTCAACTCCCTCGACCATCCCAACATTACAACCTAGTTCTACTCCATCTACCAATCCATCTTATCAGCCAAGTACGAATCCTACCTCTCAACCGTCTTCTCAACCAACATCTTTTCCCTCTTCCTTTCCAACAATACAACCCACTATTGCCATTGTATCAATCCCGCCACCTACATATTTTAATAGATTTATTGAAAATAATCTTATTGATGGATCATCTTCTATTTCCAAACAATTTAGTATAGGTGAAATTGAATTAACTACCTTCATTACATGGAAAGTTTCATCATTAACAAATATAATAACTCAAAATCAACTTTATGAAAGTTTTTTTATTGATAAAATGGAATATGTAAAAGATAAATCTCCATCATTATTTGCTTATTGGGAGTATATACATAAATCTAATGAAGATTATTCGATAATAAAAGCAACCTGTAATGAAACAGATAAAATTACGATTCTTCATAATTTATTCAATAATTTCTCTCAATTTAATAATATATCTTCCTATGAATTTGAATGTAATAATTATGTTTGGAATTTTAACAAAAATAATAATCAACTAATTGTTTTTAATCTGATCCGTAGATTAAAAGAAACAATCAATTATTTATCTCATAGTTTGCCAATTTCTTATTATAATTCTGTAGAAAGAACTGGTTTTATGGGATTTAAATATGATGACTCAATAAATGGAGGTGGTGAAGTTTCAATTGACAATCTACAGTTAGGAACAAGTCAGTTTGAAATTTTGGAACAAGTGAATGATTACACACAAGAATCCATTTCTATAGGAATGTTTATAATACCAATTTTAATTTTTTTGGGTTGGGCTTTTATGAAAAGTTGGGATAAATTTGATCACAATGAAAAAAATAATTTATCTTCAAACAATTCTATTTTTGGTTTTAATTTACAGCGTTTATTTGGTATTAATTTAAATTATAATAATAAATCAACTTCGCTATTTAATACAAATTCTGAATCATACCGATTCAAAAACATTTTATGTCGCGAACATGCTCTTATTAGTATGTTCTTTCATGCATCAACAATTTTTCCTCGTCATATAAGATATTTAATGATTTGGTACAGATTAATAACTTGTGCCTTTATAACTATTTGTTTTCTTTTAATGTTTGACTTACAATATCAAATTTATATTATTTTAGTTTCAAGTTTTTTTTCTTGTGTGTGTGTAAGTTTTGTCAATATTTTTATATGGAGATTATGTTCGAAATCAATAACACTGGAAAATATCAAAGGAGAAGCTCGATTCGATAGTTTAGGTTACATTTATAAAGAATCAAAATCATTGTTTTTTACAAATAGCAAAAAGGAGGCTACTTTTTTAATTAAAGAATCAATAAAACAACAACAACATAATCTATGTCCAGAGTCCAAAAACAATATTAAGAATTTAATACACATGAATTCATTGGGTCAGCCCAATTCTTTAAACTTTGTACAATGGATTATGTATGGTAACAGAAAAAAATATCTACAAAATAAGATAGACAAAAGTATTTTAAAAGCAAGTGAAATTATATATGAACTACAAAAAATAGGGTATCAAAACGAAGATTGTCAAAATATATATTTATTACAAGAATTTATAATTGATCAATTTTCTAACCTTAAACAATTTTTAGTTAAGAGAGAACTCACACAATATGAACATGTACAATCTGATAATATAAAACCAATAATATTTGCATTATCATGGTTTTTAATTTTATTTTCATCTTCATTTATGATTGTTAGTATTTCAACCTATATTTGGTTAAATAAAAAAAATGATCATTTTTTACAATTATTTTACAAATTATTTCAACTAGTTTTTCTTTATGAAGTTTTGTGTATTGAAACTATTAAATGTTATATAGTAAATGTAGAATTCATGAAATCTTGTAAAAAACAATTAAAAAATATAAAATGGGTCTTGGAATCAATTTCGGTTAATAATTATTATTCTTTTAACAAAGAAAAACCAATCTATAATGGTCTTACCAATTATATACATAAGCATTTACTGGGTTCAGTAAGAGCTTGTTATTTACCCAAAGTGGAAAATTTACAAAGTGTAAAAATTATTAAACAATTAACAGATACTGATATTGTTGAATGTAGAAAATATAAAAATAATTTCCATAATTATTATACAAATATATTTTTGTTACTACCTTCAAAGTTAGCAAATATTGATATAGATTTGGGAATTTACAGTTTAGAAATATTAAATGTAATCCAAGTTAATCTTTTATTTTTAGTAGTTGTATTATTAAAAAATAATATTTTCTGGATGACTATCTCATTAGCAACTGGGATTAGTATATATTCCTTTTATTCATGGTTTAATTTAAATAAAAAAAAAAGCAGTAATACTAGTAATATATCGATTGTTAAAAGGACTTTTAAAAAAATGACTTATTCATCAAAAGAAAATTGTATAAAAAACTGGAAAAATATGAATAAACCACAATATCAACAAGGAAAATTAAATATCAACAATAATATTAATTATTTTAAAATTTTAAATTCCAAACCAACAAGGATTGAAGAATTAAAATATGAATATAATAATGAGTATTTAAAATGGATAAATAAAAGAAAATTACCTTATTTAAAATATAGATATGGATTTTTAACGGGAAATGAAAAGATATTACATTTACCGAGACCTGACAATATTAATAACTATTCATGCTCAGATTCAGAATTGTCTTCTTGGGATTCAGATTTTAACACAACTTATTTTGATTATGAAACAGGTTCAGATAAATATGGTAGTTCAGACTATTGTAGTAGTTATGATTATGATACAAGTTATAGTAGCTATGATACAAGTTATAGTAGTTATGATACAAGTTATAGTAGTTCTGAAAATACTACCTTAATTTCATATTATAGTGATGATTCAACTTATAGTTTATTAAGTTCTACTACAATTAATAGTTTAAATTCTAATTATGATCTATCAACAATTTCTGAGGAGATGAGTAATGTAACGCGAATTTCAATTACTGATTCTATAAGTAATAAAGCAACAATGTAATGTAAAATTAAATAGTATTATTTTACATTAAATTAATTATCTAATAGGCTTTTACACGGCGGAAGGCGACTTGGGCTCCATTATTAGCTCCTCCATCTGAATAGTCATTATAATTACGGTTAATAGCTAACTCACGCTTAAATTTGATATAATTGGAACTATCATAGACATATTTCACATTGCAAGTAGAAGGAGGAATTCCTGTTCCATCACATTGGCTACTTGATGGTCCGCCTCTTGATCGGACATAAGGAATACGCCAATTATTGGCAGCATTTGAAACTTGGTTAGGTCCTCCACATGAATAATTTTTTCTACTTAATAAATCACCTGCATTATTTACTGCACGGAAAGTACCAATTTTAGTTTTTCCAGATAAAACAAATGGATTAGTATTCCATGCTTCTCTTACAGTAAAACGGAATCTACTTCTTTGTGATGCACCTAGAGTATCAGAACCCCCCAATGTGGGTCGAGAAATTTGAGGAGAAACTCCTTTCCCTCTATAACTACCAGAATAACACTGTGGCATAATATAATATATACAGTTAAAAAAAGATTTTTAATATTGAAATAGGAACTTATTCTGTATGGATCCTTGGAACCACATTCATAGTAGTTAATTCTTGAAATAATAATTTACATGCATAAGGAATTTTTACTAAAGCAAACCTAGTTCTATTATCACACACATTACACTGATGAATATGCAATTTATCGTTATAAGAACAGAATAATCCACAATCTTTGCATACATATGCTTCAAATCTATCCGAAGCATCATAAATTCTTCCTTGAGTAAATCTTGATGCTCCATGTGATATCATACAATCACGCTCCATTTCACCAAACCGAAGACCACCGTCTCTACTTCTACCTTCCGCAGGTTGCCTAGTTAGATTTACCATTGGCCCAATTGATCTACTATGTTGTTTATCAGATACCATATGTTTTAATCTTTGGTAAAAGCATGGTCCAATATAAACAGAAGATTCCATTTGTTCTCCCGATAGACCATTATACATTAACTCATTTCCATTCATTTCATAACCTAGTTTAAGGAGTTCTTTGCTAATATCTTTAATGTCAAGATCACCAAAACTAGTACCATCTCCAAATAATCCAAGTTCTAACAATACTTTGCCTAAAAGTGTTTCTTTAAGTTGAGCAATTGTCATTCTACTAGGAATGGCATGAGGATTAATAATAATATCGGGTCGTAGTCCTGAGCTAGTATAGGGCATATTTTCCTCTGGAATTATATTACCTATTGTTCCTTTTTGACCATGACGACTTGAAAATTTATCCCCAATCACAGGTTTCCTGACAGCTCGTACTTTCACTTTACAAAAGTTATAACCATCTCCATTACGGTGAATATAATTTTTATCAACGAATGACTCTTCATCAGTTCGATAGCTTCTACTTTGGTCTTCATATTTAATTACCTTAGTATTATCATTTCGATTTTCTTTGATTGGAATAATTTTTGAAATAATTATATCACGATTTTCAATAAGAGTGTTTTCATCCATCACGCCCTTAGAATTTATCTTATTGTAATTACCAAATTTCATACATTTTGTTTTAGATGGATCAGGTTTGCATCGAATTTCTTCATCACCTTGAATTTTTTTGTCTTCATCCTTTTCCGTATGATAAATTGTAGCTTGAAATAAACCTCTATCAACAGAGCCCTGATTAAATAATATACTGTCTTCTTGATTATAACCTGTATGAGTCATAATGGCTACAATTACAGGACATCCAGAAGGTATTTCGTTCAATTGAATCATATTCATTACACGGGTATCTACCAAAGGACGAGCCGGATAGCTTAAAACATATGCTGTTTTATCCATTCGATTGTGAAAATTGGTTACATAAACTCCCATTGCTTGCTTACCCATAGCACATTGATAGGTATTTCTAGGAGATTGATTATGTTCAGGAAAGGGAATACAAGATGCTAAAATACCAAAAATTGTACTGGGGTGAATTTCACAATGGGTAAATTTTTTGCAATTATTAGAAAGATTTTCCGATTTCATAGCAATCATACTGTGATTTTGTTCTACAGGATCTATATATTCAATAATAGAATCTTGATCATTTGTAGCAACAATTAATTCATCCCATGATAATTGATTATTATGAACTTTGTTAATAATGGATGGTGTTACTAGCAATTTGTTGTTTTTTACTTTAAACACAGGACGCATTAAACGACCCGCATCATTACAAACTTTAATCTCTTTATTTCCAATATCAAATATAACTGAGGTGTAAATATTAATAATTCCTTTATATTTTTTTTCCTTAAGCGAATTATATAAATTGACTGGATCTTTTGCGATTCCTATCCAACAACCATTTATAAAAACTTTTACTTTATTTTCCAATTCTTCGATTTTTGAAGAACCGATTGAAATAACATCCTTTTCGATAAATTCATATAAACTAGAAGGATTTGATGGAATTGTTAAATGGGACATATAACTTAAATTTTTAACAACTCCTACTGATTGACCTTCTGGAGTTTCAGCTGGACATAAAAATCCCCATGTAGTTCCATGTAATTTTCGGGGCGGAATGAGCTTTCCACTCTTATCTATTGGTGTATTAATTCTTCTAAGGTGACTTAGACTTGAAATATATGTCAATCTGTTTAAAACTTGAGCGACACCAACTTTATTGCTATTAACTTGTTTAATTCCAAAATCACCAGTGGCCAAAGCTCGTTTAATACCATTTTCAATAGTAGTAGATTTTATTATTTTATAAATATTTGTCATATTCACAATATTGATGAAATCTTCAGTCGAACGCCAGGAACCATTATTTATTTCTCTAATAATTTGTTTTTGCATATCTTTTACAAGTTTATTGAAGTAATTACGGAACAGATTATTAAGTAAAATTCCACATGTATCAATTCTTTTATTAACATAAGAATCTCTATCATCTATATTTCGGAAACCCAATGATGTTTTGATTAACTTATGAGTCATATATCCGAGGAAATATATTTTTTGTGATAATAGTTGACAATGAGGAAATAAATCATTTGTAAGTATTTCTACCGCAAACTCTCTTTTTTTTTGACGACCTGTTTCAACAGTCATATTGATAGGAGTGTATTGCACTACATTGGTAATATATTGTAGAGCACATTCTTTAGTCATAAATTGATTTGAATCAATAATTGATGCTTGTAAGAAATTTAATACTTTTTTAAATTTTGGATTTTCGGTATTTAATATAATCATTTCACAAATTTCCTTATCTGAAATTACACCCAAAGCACGAAACAAAATGAATAATGGGATTGGTTGCTTTGTTCTGGGAATTTGTACATAGATACCATTTCCAAATCCATTACTTTTAGCAGAAATCATCATATTAATTTGTTTTGGACTAATTTGTTTGTAATCAGGAACAGACTTTACTTCGGCCATCCATCCCCATTTGCTACTATTTTTGGAAACATTAAAACAAGATACCATATTTTCAGCAGCGCGCTCTTGTCCTAGGACTGTTTTTTCTGAACCATTTATTATAAAATAACCCCCCGCATCATATTTACATTCTCCTGTAATATCACTATTTACATGTTTGTATTGTTTTAATATACATATATTTGATTTTAGCATAATTGGAAGCTTCCCAATATGTATTTTAGGAATATTTTTCATAATTATTTGACAATTTTCTAAGTTATCCCCGGAACGAACGAGGTATTTAAGTTGTAAATCAATCGTCATGTTTGATGAATAAGTAAAATTGCGTAATCTTGCTTCATTAGGAAACATTATTTTTGTAGCTCCATTATTTTCATGGATTTGAGGACGATAGATACTGAAGTTTTTAAAATTTATATAGATTTCTAATTTATATTTTTGTGTTTCATGGTTGTAGTCTTGGTCTGAATGAATTATAACAGGATTAAACATTTCTATTGTTTTTTGAATTTGACTATTTACAAAATCATTATATGACTCTAATTGATGACGGACTAACTGTTCTAAATGACAGTTTTTAAAGTAAGATTCAACAATTGACCAAATAGATTCAATTCCGATGGGTTCCATTTTATTAATATGAAACATATCGTGAATTATTTATTATTTCAATTTTATCTTTAAATATTTTCTATATATATGAAAGAACAAATTCGTAAATTAATAGTAAATATAGATAATAATAAAAATCATAAATATTCTACTCAAAGAGACCACTCTGAATTTCTAACATATCTAACTAATATATTAAATGAAACCTATTATAATCTTTATTATTTTGAAAATTATGCTGTAATTACTAAACCAAAAATAAAAAATAAGGATCCAAACATTGATGATATCGAACCAATCATTAAACAAAAAATGCAAATACGAGGCGATGTAAATAATATTGAAGAATTAATTAAATTAATTGAACTACATCCAAAAGTGGAAAATTTAGAATACGATTTAACTAATATGGAAAATTTATATTTAATAAAAGATGATTTGATTGAGTTAAATAATATGATTGGAATGAAGCAATTGAAAAATCAAATTTTGGACCAAATATTATATTTTTCACAAGGATTACACAAATTTTCAAATGATTTTTTGCATACGGTGATTTACGGAGCTCCCGGTACAGGAAAAACTGAAATTGCAAAAATAATGGGAAAGATTTATAGCAAACTAGGAATTCTTAAAAAAGGTATTTTCAAGAAGGCAACGCGATCAGATTTTGTTGCTGGATATTTAGGTCAAACTGCTATAAAGACCAAGGAATTAATTGAAAGTTGTTTGGGTGGTGTATTATTTATTGATGAAGCTTATGCTCTGGGAAATCCTGAAAAAAAAGATAGTTTTGCAAAAGAGGCGTTAGATACCTTGTGTGAAGCATTAAGTGATCATAAAAACGAATTAATGGTTATAATAGCAGGATATGAAGAAGAGTTAGATACATGTTTTTTTGATTATAATCAGGGACTAGAATCTCGTTTTATATGGAGATTCAAAACAGATAAATATACGGCTGATGATTTGAAACGAATTTTCTTAAAAATGATTGGTGATGCCAAATGGAAAATAGATGAATCTATTTTTCCTGATGATTGGTTTGAAATTAAAATGAGTTATTTTAGGTATTATGGAAGAGATATGGAAACGCTTTTTACCAAAATAAAAATAGCTCATGGAAAACGAATTTTTGGAAAAGAAAGTTCATTAAAAACAATTTTAACTTTAGAAGATTTAGATAATGGTTTTAATAATTTTATAGATAATGAAAAAATGAAGAAAAGGAAAGAAAAGTTGGAAACACAATCAACTATTTACAAAAATTTATATATTTAATTATATTATAATGCAAGATTTAGCTAATTATTTCTTTGGACCTATTGGTGTTCAATATTGTAACTATTTTTACATATTAACAGTTCTCACATTTTTTATCCTTGTTATTGCTTTAGTTCAACTTGTTTTTGATCTTTTAACAAAGGGAAAAATTAATTATCTTTTAAGATTTGGTATAATATTCCAAGCACTCTTGTTATATTTTGTGAATCGTTTGTTTTATACAATGTGTGTTAGTGCATTAATGGTTTAAAAATTTTGTTTTTTTTGTAGTTAATATTTAATGTCTTCAAAAAAAACCATAGAAATAAATCCCGAATTATTTATGCTTTCTCCAAGTAAAAAAAAAAATAATGTCAAACGACCAAATATGAAAAATTTAATAAAACCAAATAGTTTGAAACGCCAATTGCTTAATAAAATGAGAGAACATTCTCTCAAGAATAGAAATAAACTAGATAAAGATTTACAATTCCATAACGAATTTAAAACACATATTGATTATTTAGAAAAACTAGGTAAAAGAAGAACAGTTAAAAAAAGTGTGAATGCTCATGTCGAACTTCCTGACGATCTTTCACAAACAGAAGAGGTTAATGTTAAAGAACCTCCTTATGGGTGTTTAAAAGCCGGTGATAAACCTACATTTAGACAGTGGAAACGAATAACACAAAAAAAAATTACTAATAATGAAAATGAAAATGAAAATAAAGTTTCATTATCAAAACCTGAAGAACCTATTTTATTGAATATTAAAAAGGAAGAACCAAGTGAAAAAATTTTACCTACAAGCGATATTATTAAAAAATTTAATTCCTCTGCATCAATTGAAACTTCTCAAAATGCACCAATTATTTTAAAACCTATTAGAAAAAATCCAGGAAAAAATAAAACAATTAAACAGACTTATGGAAAATCTGGTAGAAAAGTAGCGGTGAATATTAAAAATTCTTTTACTAGAAAGAAAATTGATAATGATTGTAACATTTTGAAAAAAACCGCTCTACATGATGTAAAAAAATATTTAAAAAATAAAAATTTGATTAAGACAGGTTCAAACGCGCCTCCAGATGTGTTAAGAAAAATGTATATAGATTCCCATTTGGCAGGTGATATTGAAAATAAAAGTATAACAAATCTAGTTCATAATTATATTAATGATAAGTAAATAAAGATTTCTCTCTAATTATTTTTATGTCTCTCATTGAATTATATTTTAAATATACGAAAGAATTAATAAATACATATGGTGCGCAAAGTGTTGTTTTAATGGAAGTTGGTTCCTTTTATGAAATATATGGGATGCTTGATGATAATAATAAAATAATTGGAAGTCCAATTGAAGAAATTGCACTACAATGTGAGCTAATAATTGCGCATAAAAAAAGTTGTGTTGGGAAAAAACAAGTGGTAATGGCTGGTTTTGGAAATAGAGATTATATTCTAGAGAAATATATAAAAAAGATTCAAAATATTGGTTATACAGTAGCAGTTTATAATCAAGATCAAAAGGGGTCAAATACTACAAGAAGCCTTACAAATATAATAAGTCCTGGTACCTATTTTACAAGTGATACGCAAAATATTTCCAATAATGTATCTTGTATATGGGTAATTGGAAATAAGTTAAATTTAATCATTGGGTTTTCTAATATTGATATATTTACAGGTAAATCGTTTGTATATGAATATACAGAAGAAAATGTAACTAAAAAATCATGCTTTGATGATTTGGAAAGAAATTTATCAATTTACAATCCAAATGAGGTAATTTTAATTTATGAAATAGATAGAATTGAAATTTTAGGTAATTTAAAACAATTAGTGAATAACCATAGCCAGTGCATACATATGAAAGATTTTAAGGAGGGAAGTAAAGAATTAATTAATTGTGAGAAACAAATTTATCAATTGGAGATACTAAAACATTTTTTTAAAATGGATGATTTTACAAAAATAGAATTATTTTATCAATATGAAATTGCATGTAGATCATTTTGCTATTTATGCAACTTTATTAAATTACACAATCAACATTTATTAGATAAACTACATTTACCAATTTTTCAAAATATTTCAGAAAGAACCAATTTAGGTAATGATTCTTTGAATCAATTAAATATTATTAATAAAATCAATGATGGACCTCTTTCTTCGGTTGAGAAATTTATTAATAAATGTCTCACAACAATGGGAAAACGAAAATTATATTATCAAATAACAAATCCCACCACCAATATTGAATTTTTAGAAAAAGAATACAATATGATTGAATATATGATTAAAAAGAATATGTTTTTATATTTTCGAGATAGACTAAGAAATATAAAAGACATTGAAAAATTAAATAGGAAAGTATTATTAAAGAAGATAACACCACACGAATTATATTTACTTTATTCTAACTTTCCAGAAATAATAAAATGCGAACAATTAATTCAAGAAGACGAAAAAATGAAAACATATTTTAATGATGAAAATATATTAGAAAAAGTGGAAGAAGTGGAAAAAATTTTAGATTATTATTTAGAAATTGAAAAATGTAATAATATAACTTCTCTCGACTTTGATGACAATATTATAAAACAAGGATGTTTTCCCAATCATGATAAATTGGTAATGTCGCATATTGAAATTCATGATAAAATAAAAGCAATTCAAACTTATTTCAATTCGATTTTGGAAAATATAGAAAACAAAAAAAATGAATATGTAAAAATACATTCTACTGAAAAAAGTGGAGTAACTTTACAGATTACAGAGCGTAGATGTACAATTTTATTAGAACAATTAAAAAAAGTGAAGAGTCCAATTAAATTAAAATTTATTTCCTCATATGATCAAAAAAATACTAGTTTCTCTCTATCATTAGAAAACATTTGTAAATTAAAGACAGGTTCGGTATGTTCTATAGAATCAACTGAAATAAAAGAACTAAGAAAACAATTAATTGATAAAAAAAACAAAATGACTGATTCATTAAATATACATTATTTTCAAATAATAGATGAGGTAAAAAATCATTACGAAAATATTGAAACATTAGTCCAATTTATATCAAAATTAGATGTTATTATGTGTAAAACCTTTATAAGTAAAAAACAAAATTATTGTAAGCCTGAATTAGATAAAAAAAATAAAATATCTCATATGGTTGTTGAAGGGTTACGACATCCACTAATCGAAGAATTATTAATTAATGAAACTTATAAAGGAAATGATATTTATTTTAACGAATCAAGAATAGGAATGCTTTTATATGGTACTAATGCAGTAGGAAAGAGCAGTTTTATAAAATCAATAGGAATTGCTGTAATAATGGCCCAGGCAGGTTTTTATGTTCCGTGTCAATCATTTACATTTTACCCCTATAAACAAATTTTTACACGAATATTGGGGAATGATAATATTTTTAAAGGTTTATCTTCTTTTGCGGTTGAAATGATTGAATTAAAGAATATTTTAAGATTAGCGGATGAAAGTAGTTTAATATTGGGAGATGAACTGTGTTCAGGAACCGAATCAAGTTCAGCTATGGCAATTTTTCTCTCTGGAATTGAAAATTTATATAAGTCTAATTCTCATTTTATCTTTGCAACTCACATTCATGAAATTATTAACTATGAAGAAATAACATCGAAAGAAAAATTACAAATTTCTCATATGTCTGTAGTATTTGATAATGAGACACAAGAATTAATTTATAATAGGAAATTAGAAGATGGAGCAGGTACTAATAATTACGGATTGGAAGTATGTAAGTCATTATTTTTACCAAATGAATTTTTAAAAAAAGCTTATGAAATTAGAAATAAATATACAAATAATAAAAGTATTTTAGAATATAAAAAAAGTGCTTACAATAGCAAAAAAATAAAAGGGAAATGTGAAATGTGTGGAAAAGAGGAAATAGAGATAGATGTACATCATTTACAATATCAACAAGATGCAAATAATGATGGAATAATTGAAAAAAGTTTTCATAAAAATCATGTTGCTAATTTATTAAATGTATGTAATACTTGTCATGACAAAATACATAAACAAAAACAAAGGGGTAAAAGAATAAAAACAGAAAAAGGGTATGTTGTAAAAACAATATAAAGTTAAATAAATAAATAAAATTATAATGTCTGGACTAGAAGCTGAGAAAGAAACTCAAGTTCCTAAAGATGAAAAGAGTATGGAGCAAAGTCTATTAAATTTTGCCATTACCGATGAAAATAGCGCATTGACGGCACTTGTTGGATTTGTTAATTTGGCACAACGCCGAGGTGCATTTAGTATTCCTGAGAGTTCAAAAGTATGGGAATGTATTCAAAAGTTTCAAAAATCAGCTAACTAATGTGGTTCCACCTGGTCTAATAATGGCGATTTTTTCAGGACGATATTTACCTAAAATGTAGGCATTTCTAGCCAAATTTGATCTGCTTTGAATAAAAAACCAATGTTGTCTTGTGACTCCAATAGAAGATGCTAGACCTTGTTTTTTCATTCCCCCATTATCTCTAGCATCCGTTCTAGCAATTAAAGACGGAACATTATTGAATAATCTACTTCCTCCTGTGCGACGCATTATATACTATATAAATATATTAAAAAAATTGATATAATTTAAATATATAAATAATTAATATATATAATGATTATTCCTATCAAATGCTTTACATGTGGAAAGGTTTTAGCAGACAAATATTCTTACTATATTGAAAAAGTACGACAAAAAAAGATATCCCACAATATGGAAGTGGATAAAGTAAAATATTTAACAAAAGAATATATGGACAAAACACCTGAGGGTGAAGTTATGGACGAACTAAAATTAAACAAAATGTGTTGTAGAAGACATATGTTAACCCATGTAGATATTATTTAGCTTAAATAATTATCTAAGTTTTATATTGCGTTAATATATATAAATGAAATCAACAGTAAAGACAGGGGGAAGTCGTTATCCATGTAATGTATTAGTAGGAGAACCATGGACTGCGACAAATTGGCCTTCAGAAAATAATGCCAATCACTATAAGTATGATACTTTATCTACATTAAATCCACGAGATTTATATACAGATACAGATGTTTTTTATAGTTATGCGGGGGAAAATTTTAGCGGAGGTCGAAAAATGAGAAAAAAGACAATTAAAAAAATGAAAATAAACAGAATGAAAATGAAAGGAAAAAAAAATAAAACAATTAAAAATAAAAAAATAAATAAGAAAACGAAAATGAAAAAAGTATATAAAAAAAAATCAAAAAAAATGATTGCCATTTCATCAAAAAAAAAGAACCAATCAAAGAAAAAAAATAAAAAACTTGTTTTTAAGATTAAAAAGGGAGGTTTTGGTGGATTAGGGGCTGCAACTGGCGCCTCGTTAGGATCAAGCTTAGTTGTTAATAACCCTGATGTTTATTATGGTCAAGGAAATACAATTTTACCTGGGTCAGTAACGGATTTAGGAAATTATATTACGGATAATATTATGGATATTAATGCTGCTGTGAAAGGACAACCTCAATCAATAAGTTCAGAAGTTACCGACCAGCCAATTGATTCAAATAAAATTAAAAATACTTATCAACCAGTTAACATTAACGAAATTCGTCAAAATGTAGAGAACAAAATATCAAAAATATAAATTATATTATTTCATAATAAACATACTGGTTATGATATAATATATTATAAAATGGAACATATCGATACAGGAAGTCTTTTTATGTTTGGAAGTTTAATCAAAAATAATGATTCAAATTACATTATTTATTTTATGTTTTTTAATTTTTTTGTTACCTATCTATTTAAATACATTGATAAATCAAAGTTTGAATCGGATATTCGTGACAAAATACAACATTTTACCTCATATTTTTTTTATTCTCCAATTATCTCTATTGAGTTAGTTTCTCATAATGTCGAATATACAAATGGATATTCAGATAAATCAATTCATAAGAATATATTTAGTCCTTATTTTCTTGGAATTTTACATTTTATTAAAATAAATAAAAAGAATATTATTGGATTAAAAAATACTACAGAGATCTTAATTAATAAAATAAGCGATGTTTCGAGGCCATATTGGAGTAAAGATGAATCTAATGAGGAAAAATTTTTATTTATACCAGAAAATAATGAACAAGTGTGCCTGGATGAAAAATTAAATATATATTTAAAAATATCAATTACAACCAATGTTGATGAAAAATTAAATTATAAATTTTATACAATGAAAATATACACTTATTCAAATCAATTAAATTACCAGGATCAAAAGAATAAATTAAATTTATTTATAGAAGAAAAAAAAAAAGAATATGAAATGATATCTGAAACAAAAGATAACAATTTGTATATTTTTGAATATAAGGGAAACGAAACCTGCGATGAGGAAGTTTCTTTAAAATACAATGAATTTATCATGGAACATAATAAGAATCTGAAAAAAAATATATTTTTTGATGAAAAGCAAAAATTATTGAATTATATTGAACCATTTATTTATAACAAAGAAGAAACAATAAATGAAGGAGAAGAATGTTATAAAAATGCTGGAATGACCTTTAAAGCAGGATTATTATTTCACGGATACCCTGGGTGTGGAAAAACTAGTACAATTAAAGGAATTCTTAAACATTGTAACCGTCATGCCATAATTATCAATTTATCAAATATTAAATCAAATGATGAAATTGAACGAGTATTTCGAAACGGAAAAATAAATGGAAAAAAATATTCTGGAAAAGAACTTTGTTTTATACTAGAAGACTGTGATGCAACAAAATTATCTTCTCTTAAAGAAAGAAAAGAAGATGTCCCTGTGGTCGTTAATAATAATAACAGCGTATCCAATAGTAATAATAATAATGTAATTGATTTGGGTAAAATTCTCGAATCTTCTAAGGGGTTTGATTTATCTTGTTTTTTAAATGTATTGGATGGTTTAATTGAACTACATGGTGTAATGATCATTATAACAACAAATCATCCTGATAAATTAGATAAGGCACTAATTCGCCCAGGAAGGATAGATTTCATACATGAATTTAAGAAGGCAAATAAAAATATAATAATTGCAATGTTAAAATTGAAATATAATAAAACGGATGAGGAAATATATCTAATTAAAAATATTAAAAATATAAAAGATTATGTTTTAAGTCCAGCTCATATTCAATCAATTTGTTTTAAAAATAATGAAATTGAAGAGTGTGTTAAAGAAATTATTTTAGATTCTCAAATCCTTTGATTTATACTTCATCTTTAGGTAACCTTACTGATATACCAAATATTACAAAAAACACTTTTTTATTAATTCGTAAATTAAAAAGATCAAAAAAATATAATTTTCTTTTTTAAATATATAATGCTCAAACAGCTCAAACAGTTAGAAAAGCTCTGCACTCCCGCTCTACTTTACTTTGTTTTTTCAATTGTTGCTTATGTAGCAATGTTAACCCAAAATTTTGGTAACAAAAAGAAATATTGCTTTGGTCCCTATGAATGCAATGTTCCTAATACCGGTCTTGTTTTCTTTGGTAAATTATTGTATATATTGTTTTTTACTTGGTTATTGAATGTTTTATGTAAAAAAGGATATTCGGGAATTTCTTGGTTTTTAGTCTTCTTACCTATTATCCTAATGTTTTTACTTATTCTTAGTTTAATGGCTATGCAATAAACAGATAGTTAGTTAGTTATTATATCATAATAAAAATATCATTTTATGATATAATATATATTTATGGAAAATCAATATACTTGGGATATAATTAATTCATTTTTTAAAGAAGATTCAAGTACTTTAGTTTCTCATCATTTACAATCTTTCAATTTATTTTGGAAAGAAGGCCTCATGCGTATTTTTAGAGAGAAGAATCCTATTCAAATTTTAAAACAACAAGATGAAAAAACTAAAGAATATAAATCATCGTGTAAATTGTTCTTGGGAGGAAAAAATGGAAAAATGATTTATTTTGGAAAACCAATTATTTACGATGAAAATAAAACTCAATATTTATATCCAAATGATGCAAGATTACGCAATATGACATATGGTATGAGTGTCCATTATGATGTTGAAGTAGAATTTGAGGTTGAAAACGATGAAAAAGTAATGATCAAAAAAACCATTAAATTGGAACAAATATATTTGGGAAGGTTTCCTATTATGATACAATCAGATTTTTGTATTTTGAAAGGCCTACATCGAGATGTTAGATTTAATATGGGAGAATGTAGAAACGATCCAGGAGGATATTTTATTATTGATGGAAAGGAAAAGGTAATTGTAAGTCAAGAAAAATTTGCGGATAATATGCTTTACATTCGTGAATCTAGTGATGAAAGTTATAGTTTTTCTGCAGATATTAGAACTGCATCAGAGGATACATCAAAACCAGTTAGGACACTTTCTGTGCGTATTGTGAAACCTTCAACAACTTTAACAAATAATCAAATTGTTGTTTTGGTACCAAATGTTCGAAAGCCTATTCCTTTATTTATATTGTTCCGAGCGCTTGGAGTATTATCAGATAAAGAAATTATTGAACATATATTATTAGATATTGAAGAAAATAAATCATATATGGAATTATTAATTCCATCAATCCATGATGCTAGCAAATTTTTTACTCAAGAATTAGCTTTAAATTTTATTAAAACTTTTACTAAGGGAAAAACAATGGCCCATATTCATGAAATCTTATCTAATTTTTTCTTACCGAATGTAGGTGAATTAAATTATAGAGATAAAGCTTTGTTTTTAGGAAAAATGGTATTTGATTTATTAAAAGTATCTTTGAACCAAGAAAAACCAACAGATAGAGATAATTTTAAATTCAAAAGAGTGGAAGTATCGGGAATTTTAATTGGACAGCTTTTTCGGGAATATTATTCATTAATGTTTCAAAATATTTTTAAAAAGATTGATAAAGAATATTATTATCATCCAGGACAATACCAAGGTTTCGATTTAGACGGTAATCCTAATATGATTAAATTAATTTATAATAATTATGGGGATTATTTTCGTGAAAGGGATGTAGAAGACGGTTTCAAAAAAGCATTCAAGGGAAATTGGGGTGCCCAAAGTCACACTAAAAGATTAGGTGTTGTTCAAGATTTAAATCGTTTATCATACAATTCGTTTATATCTCATCTAAGAAAAATAAATCTTCCTTTAGATGCTAGTGCTAAAGTTATAGGCCCAAGATTATTAAATGGATCACAATGGGGAATAATCGATCCTTTAGATACACCAGATGGAGGGAATGTTGGACTTCACAAGCATATGACTATTATGGCAAAAATTTCTACTTCCATTTCTGGTAAAGAAATTTTTCAGTTAATAAGAAAACAGAAAAGTATAAACTTGATAAGTGAAAGTTCATTACCGTATTTAAATAGATCAATCAAGATTTCGATAAATGGAACATGGGTTGCCGTTACGAGCGAGCCAAAAATAATAATTGATTTAATAAAATTTAACAAACATACTGGAAAATTACCAATTATGACGAGTATTTCATGGGACCGTGAAAATAAACATATTGAAATTTTCAGCGACGGTGGAAGACTTTGCCGACCAATTTATTATAAATCGGATAAAAACAAATGGAGTTTTGAAAGAAAAGAATTAAGCAAAATAATTAAAGAAAAATCATGGATGGATTTATTGGAGGGATTTGATGAAAAAAATATAAAACAACAAGCTATTCTAGAATTTATGGATTCGTCCGAAGCAAACACAGCTTTAATTAGTATAAGTCCTGAGAAAAAAGATAATTATACCAATCTGGAAATCCATCCTTCATTAATATTAGGCGTAATGGGAAATATGATTGCTTATCCAGAAAATAATCAATTACCTAGAAATTTATTTTCATGTGGTCAAAGTAAGCAGGCTGTTTCTTTATATCATTCCAACTACCTAAATAGAATTGATAAAATGGGTGTTGTTTTAAATAATGGTGAAATTCCATTAGTCAAATCAAGATATTTGGAATTGATAAATAGAGAGGAACATCCTTACGGTGAAAATGTAATTGTTGCAATTGCTTGTTATAGTGGATATAATGTTGAAGATTCTATTTTATTTAATAAGGCCTCGGTAGATAGAGGGCTATTTCGAACAACCTATTACAATATGTATGAATCTCAAGAAGAAAGTACCCAAGTTGCAACTTCTTTAATTGATTCTAAATTTGTTAATATTTTAGATCAAGTCAATGTAAGTGGAGTAAAACCAGAATTTGATTATAGCTATCTAGATAAAAATGGATTAATTGAGGAAAATACAAAAATAGATGACAGAATTTCTCTCATTGGAAAAATAACCTATAGCATTGATCAACCTGATGTTTCACTAGATGCATCTTCTTTCCCTAAAAAAGGAGCACAGGGATTTGTTGATAAAGCATTTATTACTGAGGGAGAAGAAGGATTTAGAATTGCAAAAGTAAGAATTCGTGAAGAAAGAGTTCCCGCAATTGGGGATAAATTTTGCTCAAGAGTCGGACAAAAAGGAACCGTTGGTTTAATTATTGAAGAAGAAAATATGCCTTTTACAAAAGATGGAATCAGACCTGATATTATTATAAATCCCCATGCCTTTCCTAGTAGAATGACTATTGGCCAATTGATTGAACAATTGGTAGGCAAATCTTGTTTATTTTACGGTACATTTGGCGATTGTACCGCATTTGAAACAGGAAGGGATAAAGAAAAAATATTTGGAGATTTATTGACCGAGGTAGGATACCATAATAGTGGTCAGGAGGTTTTATACAATGGGATGACCGGAGAACAAATTGATACATCAATTTACATCGGGCCTACTTACTACATGAGACTAAAACATATGGTTAAAGATAAAATTAATTATAGGGCAAAAGGTCCAAGAACTATGTTAACTCGTCAAGCAGTCCAAGGAAGGGCAAATGATGGAGGTTTAAGAATAGGTGAAATGGAGAGAGATGGATTGATAGCCCATGGAGCTGCATCCTTTTTACAAGAGTCATTTTTAACAAGAGGAGATATCTATTATATGGCAGTTTGTAATAAATCGGGTATGATATCAATTTTTAATAAAGAACAAAATTTATTTTTAAGTCCAGCTGTCGATGGCCCAGTCAATTTTACCTATTCGGCAGAACAAACATTAAATATAGATAATATAAGTAAATTTGGAAGGAGTTTTAGTATTGTAGAGGTTCCTTATTCATTTAAATTATTGTTACATGAATTGATGTCAATGAATATACAAATGAGAATAATTACTGAAGACAATATTAATCAAATTGAAAGTTTATCGTTTTCAAATAATTTAAATATTTTGACTCAAAAAGAAGATATAAGAAGATTAAAATTCCAAGATAGAAATAAAATAAATGCTCCAATTCCAGATGTTTTAAAAGAAACTCCTGATTCTTTAGAAAAAGAAGATCCTGTTTGGACACCTATTGCTGAGGAAAAAAATACACCCATGTATGCTTCAGAGGTTAATTATGAAAAAGGAGATCAAGTTGGTTATTCATTAGACGACAATAAAGAAAGAGTCTGGTTAATAGGGCACATTGGTCCAACCAAAATGGTATTATATACATATGATTTATTAGATTTACCTCCAAATTTATTAGAAAAAACAGAAAATAAAGCTTTAGTATCAGTTGATAAATCAGAAATTTTTAAATTTAATTGGTCTGAAGATTCTCCTCCTTTTTCATCTGTTGAACAATTTCCAGTTCAAAATATTCCGATTCCAACTGAAAATAAAGAACTAAGCCCTGGATTTCAATTAAGTCCTTCTCCAGTTCCAGTGATTGAAACAGAACCTTTGACTAATATTGAAGAAAAATTAACGATTTTAACAGATGTTCCTGAAGGTGAATTAAAAAAAGAAGAGGATGAAGAAGTAGTTTCTGAAAAAAAGTCTATAATAATAAATTAAATTGATTTATAAAAATATAAATATAATATAATAAATAATAATATGAGCGGATTCCAACCAAGTAGCATTGTATCAACAATTTATAAATCTAGGAAAAATTTATTGGCGCAATTACAAAAACAAGGATATGATATTTCAAATTATGATGAATTTAGTTCTCATGAAGTACATATTATGGTAGAAAATAAACAATTAGATTTATTGTTGGAAAAAGAGGACCAAAAAATATATATTAAATATTTTATTACCAAATCATTGAGAAATCCTAATGTATTGGAAATGATTGATGAGTTATTTAATTTGGAACAAGTTTTATCAAAAAATGATAGACTTTTGATTATTTCAAAAGATGAGCCTAACGATACTCTTACAAACCTAATGAAACATTTATATTCAGAGGACAATATTTATGTAACTATTAATTCATTAAAAAGTTTGATGTATAATGTCTTAGATCATGAAATTGTCCCAACCCATATAATATTATCTAATAAACAAAAAGAAGAATTCAGACAACGATATAATATTTTACACGATACGCAAATTCCTCAAATTTCAAGGTTTGATCCTGTTGCTTTAGCTATAGGTATTCGGCCAGGTCAAGTTTGTTCAATAATAAGAAAAAGTTCAACCTCGATAAGTGGAATTTATTATAGAATCTGTATAAATAATTAAATACAATATTATATATATATGATTAAAAATCCTATTTATATAAAAGATAAAAATGAAGAATATGAAAATAATTTTACTATGTTTTTTAATGATATGAAAAAGAATTTAAAAAAATTAAATGAATATACCAACGATCAAAACCGCAAAGTTGTAGAGAGAGATTTATCATCTATCAATAACAATATTGTCAAATCAAATGTTTTTTTAAATGAATTAAGAAATTCGGTAAAATATATTTCAGAAAATAACAAAGGGTTAGATGATCAAATAATTGATGCGAGAGAAAATAATATTCGATACAAAATTAAACTTAAAAATTTAAAACAATCCGAAAATGCCTCTATACAAATGAAAGAGGACCAAGAGAATATATATAAAATTATGTTTTTATATGGAACATTAATGTTATTGGGAACTATTTCTCTCTTGTTAGAATTTTATAAAATAGGCCAATACTCATCAAACGATTTATCTACCACCAAGTATTATATAATATTATTCTTGATAGTTGGTTTTTTTTTAATTTTTTATCTTGTGAAAATTTATCGTACATATTTATATAATGACTTTAAACCAAGGTAATTTATTCATTGAATCAAATACCAATAATAAACAAAAATGTTCATTTAACAATGTTATAGAAACTTTAGATAATATGAATAAAATAAAAATTACAGTTAATTATTCTGAACAAAAACCAAATTTGAGAGAAAAAGAAAATAAATATAACAAAGCTCTTGCAAAATACAGCAATTATAATCTTCAAAGTAATGAAGAAATGTTAAAACAATATCCTAGAACAAAAGTTTTTGATAAATACATAATTAATCAAGAAACCCGTGATATTGCCTTTGTAGATAATAAAGGTAAAAAACATAAAGTGAAAGATCTAGTATTTGCACCTAGTGAAACATTGTTATTAAGTGAATTAGAATATAATATGATTCCTAATGGAAAACCTTTAACTAAGGAAGAACTAAAAAAACAAGTAGAGAGAATAAATGAAGAAGAGAGAAAAATAGTTGATTATGGAAGAGATTATTCAAAAGAAATGGAAAAATATAAACCATTGCAACCAATTGAAACCCAGTCTAATGAAATACCAACAAATATTATTCCTACTAATGAACAAACAATGAGTGATTTGCAAGCTAAAATGAAAACAATGATTCCGATGAATAATAAAGTTAAATTAGAAAATAATACAAGTCCTATCGGTCAATTAAATAAATTGATGGAGGATAAAGAATTTAATACAAATGAACCTACCTCATTAGTAGCCTCTATGGAACCTTCCCTAGAGGACTCTATGGAGGAACCTGATCCAATAATTGATTCTACAAATCTTGGATCAAATAGTTCTCAATCAATGATGATGGAAAATGAAAATAATATGGTAGAAACACTTAAAAATTATTCAAGCGACTCATTTTATTATTCATCTCTCGGACTAGGTGGAATTCTTATTTTAATTTTTCTTTTAAACTCATTTTCTAAAAAATAAGTAATCCATTTAGTAAAAATTATATACAAAATATATATATGTTGCTTCAAATTAAAAAATTAGAAAAGGAATATGATATATTAGAAAGTAAATATAAATCGACTTTCAAATCTTACATGAATGATCTTGAACATATGTTATCAAAACAATTTATTATAGAAAATAATGTAAATATAAAAAACAAAGAAACCAAATTTACATTTGATAAGAATGCAACCATAGACAAATGTGTCCAAAGTTGTGACAACGACCCAGAATGTAAATATATGTTATTTTCAGAAGATGACTATAATCGTTGTTTATTATATACAAAAGAGGCTGGAGGATTGATTAATAAAAAAAATGATGCAATAAGTTACAAGGGGTGGGAGAAACCTCAATGGGTAAAAAAGAAAAATGTTGCCTATTATAACGGACAATACACAGATAAAATCAAATCTAATAATCCTACATCTTTGGAGGATTGCTTAAAATCAAATAATGATAATTATTCATCTATTATATATTTAAATGATAAACAAGGAAGAAACTTTTGTATTGGAACTCCAGAAGAAAATAAACTTGATAAAATCTATAAAAAAAGGGAAAAAGATAATTATTTAGAAACTGCAATAAACTATAAAAATATTGAAGAATTAATGGAATTACAAAGTAAAATGTTTAATTTACAAAATTTAAATAAATTACTTATTGAAAAATCTAAAATTTTAAATAAAACAATTAGTCAATATGTAAGTAAAAATACACTTTCAAATAATGAAAAAGAAAAAATATTAAGCAAACTAAAAATGAAAGAAAATAAATTAGAGAGAGAAAGAGAAAAAATTGAAGAATTAAACAATGAATTGCAAAGTATTGAAGAGAAAAAATCGAATTCTAAAATTGATTATACAAAATACAAATATCAAAATGCTATTTTTACGGTTTGTGCTTTAGGTATGTTAATATTAACCATTAGAATTGCTGTTCAATAATTTTTTATCTAAATACATAATAATATGGATCAAGGAATTATGTATTTGGAAAATAAACTAAAAAAAAGTAACATTGAAGGGTTTTCAAATGAATTATCTTTATTAAAAAGAAAACAAAGTGAAGTAGATCGATGTATTTCCAAATATTCAACCGCCTCCAAAAATCTCTTAGAAGCTACGCAAAAATCATTATCTAAACCCAATAATGCCAAAAATTACTTGGCGGCTTATCCTGCTATTGACCAAGAATCTTCTTATGAAGGATGTTATTCATTACCAGAATCTTTAAAGTCACAAAATAATGATTTTTATTCAGAATCAGAATGTTCGATGGAGGCCCAGCGTATAGGAGCCTCTTTATTTGGATTATATAAAAAAGATGAATCTACCGGATTAGGAAAATGTTGGACTGGAGATATGGATAAGTTACCCAACTTAAAAAAAAAAGGTACCAAATTAAAAACATATTGGAAAGCTAAACAAAATGGTATTTCGGAATCTTTTGATTCTTTAACTTTACTACACAATGGTAATTTAATTTTGTCCAAAGGTGTTCCATTGCCTGATAAATCAAATTGGTATTGGAATACTAATAGTGCAATTAATCAAATTAATACCAGTTCTCAAAGTACAACTGATCCAATTATGTTAAATAAGAAAGAAACCTTAAAAAATATTCAAGAAGCAATATCAAAAGTAAAATGTGGAAATGATTCTGTATTACAAGGTTTAAAATATAGTCCAAGTGATAATGTGGCACAATTTTCATATACTTGTGGAAACCTCGAAACATCTGAATCTGTTGAAAATACAAATGATAATGACTTTACATGTGATGTAAATGAATATATTTCTTCTATAAATATGCAGACAGGATCTTTTAATTGTAAAAAAGCAATAGGGGAAGGGGATTGTTCAAATGAAAAAAAGGATCAAAATATAGTTAAGTGTGCAGAAAATCAGGCTTTAAATTCATTAAAAGTAAAAATTGATGAAAATAATAATATTCTATACGATTATAAATGTTGTAATAATAATGTAAATAGAAAGAATAAATTAATTCTTACTGATTCTGGAAACTTAGAAATTCAAAATGAAAATGAAACAATATGGAGCACCAATTATAAAGAATCGACAACTACTTTTCCAGTCAAAAAATGGAAACAATTAGGAAAAAAATTACTAGAGTCAGGTAATACATTAAATTTGAATGATTGGATTGTATCAGATTCATCAAATTACATAGCTTTATTATGTGATAAGGAGTTTAAATTAGTAAAGTGTATTTCTAGGTGTTCTGAGGGTAGTGGAGGAAATCAATATGGTGAAGAAAATGGATTGGCTTTATATAGTATTGAAAAACAAGATGTGTCCAACTTAAATAAAATAGCATTAATAGAAGATCAAAATTATTATACCTACTCTTCTTCTTCGAAAACGAATTCTTTTGATAATTTACCTAATTTAAATTCTTCAGGTTATACGATTGAAACAAAAAACCAAGGATTGGAACAATGTAAGGTAGATTGTTTTAATGATAATAAATGTAAGGGATTTGTAGTAGATAAACAAACTAACTCATGTGAATTGAAAAGAAAAATTTATCCAAATGTGCCAGGGAAGGAAGATCCAAATAGTACAATTTATTATTTGAACAAAAAGGTGGAAGGAGAAAACGGATGTCCAAATGAAGTGGAAAATGTTTCTCTCAATAAATTTAATGAATTAATAGGAGGATTAAATTATAAAGGAAATGTTACAAAAGAACTTAATTGTGGAGTGAAAAAGGATTCAAACGATGAAATAAAAGAATTAAGAAAAATTAAAGATGAACTTAGATTTAAGCTAACAAGTTTAGTAGAAGAAATGGATATCTTAGTAAAACAAAATAAAAAATATAAGGAAGGTCAAATTGAAAATTCGAGAGAATTAGAACATCAACTGAAAGAATATAAAAAAATATTACAAAATATGAAAAGTGAAAAAAAGTTTGATTATAATACGGCCAATGTACAAGAAAAGGATAGACAAATAAAATTGACAACTAATCAATATGAATACATTTTTTGGTCGGTAGGAGCATTAGCTACTCTTTTAGTCACATTAAAGATGTTGAGAACCTGATAAAATTTAGGATTATTTATTTATTTATATTGTTAATATATAAATGAATAGTGAAACAGATGATATTTTTCTTAGAATAAAAGAATTAGAAAAATCTGAAAAAAAACTATACAATAAATTATATTCTTCAGAAACACCTGGTGAAGAAAAGGAACAAATTTTACAAGAAATAAAAAATACGGTTGAGATGAAGTTATTTTTATTGAATAATTTACAGGATACAAATGATAATTTACAAACAAGCGTTGAAAATAATAAAAAAATGTTGATTAATGACAATGTAAATTTGGATATAATTAAAAAAGAAATCCAGAATGCTCAAAATCAATTAGACGGACTTCAAGATAAAAAATATAATGATTTGAAAATGATTGAAATAAATAAATATTTTGGAGATAAATACCAAGCTTATGCAAATTTAATGAAATTAATTATATATGTCTGTATTCCGTTAATTATCATCTCTATTGTGGCTAAAACAGGTTTATTGGGTGAAACAATACCTGGAATTTTAACCATTGTAGCATTATCTATTGCAATTGTAATCGTTTTATGGAAATTATCTGATATTAAAAATAGAGATAATATGAATTTTGATCAATATAAATGGCAATTTAATCCGTCTTCTCATGATATGTCTGCCTCTCCGAATGTAAAAGGAGAAGGGGATTGGTCATCTAATTTTGATCTTGCAACATGTGTGGGTCCTCAGTGTTGTGGAAAAGAAATGCAATATGATTCAAAAGAAAATAAATGTATAGAAGGAATGAAATCCTTAGGATCAGATTATTTATGTAGAGATAAGAAAGACGATACAATTGATTTATATAATGATAACATAATGATAATGCCTTTTTCATTTGAAAATGGATATAATTATAGTAATGTGTAAATATAAATTCTTCATAATATACAAATGGGTTCTTTTAACTCCAAAATTTCCAAATTAAAAACAAACAACAATTTCTCGACTTCAGCTGTTGCTGCGGCTGCGGCGTTAGCTGCTGAGAAAGCTGCTGCTGAAAAAGCTGCTGCTGAGAAAGCTGCTGCCGAGGCTGCTGCCAAGGCTAAAGCGGAAGCATTAGTTGATTATTATGAAAAACAATTAGTAAAGGTTCAGAAAGAACAAAATAAAATTAAAACCTCTCTAAATCTTTATATACAATCATATGATACTGAATATTCAAATTCTTTGTTACAAGATGAATTGTTACAAAAATTTAAAACTGAAAATAAAGAACTAAAAAATGAAATAGATAATTATATAAAAACTTATGAAACAGCAAATAGAAAAGTTTTTTATGAAGAACAAGGTATTGATAATTTAATATGGTATAAGAGTCTAATAATTAATATTTATTGGGCATTATTAATTATTTTCTTCTTTTTATTGTTATGGAATGGTTTTATATTTGTTCCTAGATATATTTTTTATTTATTATTATATATTGCATTTCCATTTATAAGCTTATATTTAGTAAAAAAATTGTATCAGTTTATGGGATTCTTAATTTCTCTACTTCCTACAAATAAATTTGTGTAATTATTCTTCGGTCTCATACACAATACGCACATTATGCCATCCTCCTGCAGTATATTTACCATATTTTTTGTCCATACTATCATAAACCTCTTTACCTTTCGGTACTCCTCTACCGTACTGTAAGGTATACCAATTTTTAAAAGTTTCATATATTTCTCCTTTTTTGATTTTACCTCCTTCAAATGCTTCGACTTTTTCGCGAATAAACTCAGCCATGTAATCTTGATTTTCCCTATATGCATTACTCTTCGCCATAACAATATCACAATCATCTACATTACCCTTTTCAGTTTTTGCAATCTCGATTAGCTTGCTCATAAAAGGATATTTCCATACATCGAATTTCTTATCTAATTTTTTATCAACTTTGAATTGAAATGGTTGATCTTCATCTCCTTCTTTTGGATGTTCTGTAAATAATGATACAAAATCACAAAGTCTAATACGCCTCCAAGTACCATCATCATTACTAGTGATATCAAACAAAGAATTACATGTAACTACCAATTTAAACTGCGGTACAAATTCAATTGAATCTTTAAATAATGCCCTACCTTGAATGGTATCACCTCCTGTTATTTCCTTCATTATACCTTCATTAATTCGTTCCTTTTTACTAGGTTCTTGCATAACAGCATATCGCTTTCCTTTCAACTTAGCAATTTCAGGAGTAGAACTACCAATGCTGGTTCTTTTTTGAGTAATAAGTGTAATAGGAACTGTACCCTTATAATCTCCTAACAATTTACTCATTAGTTCAACAAGCTTTGATTTTCCGTTTCTACCCGAGCCTGTATAAATGTTAAACGATTGATTATCATTTGTTCCGATAAGCGTACTAGCTAGATGTTTCCACATATAATTACGAAGTTCTTCATTAGGAAATAATTGACACATGAAATTTTGAACTTCATTCAAATGTTTCTTATTCACTTTTTCAATAGGAATATAGTTAATATTTGTCGACATGGTAATATAATCTTCTGGTCGTCCGTCTCGAAAAATACCACTTTCAAAATCAAAAACCCCATTGTTAAAACACATCAAATATGGATTTTCGTCTTTCTTATTATTAAATTCATCTCCACCATGAGCATAAAATAATTCTTTTGCTTCACGCATAATATTATTTTTGTCTGTTGTTTTCTTCAAACGTTGACAAATACATGACATAATTTGACATTGACTTTGCATAAAATTCCATTTATCTGTTTCTCTTTCATCTGTTGATTGCAATTCATTTACATAAGCAATAACTTTGTTTGCATACACATTATGCAGATCTTTAGAAATTAACAAACGCAAAGCACTGCCACTATTAATTTCAACCCATTTATGTCCTTTATATTCATACCATTCGTTATTTTTAACATCTGTACAAATAAATCGGTCATTAAACAGATGATACAGTACATTTGCCAGATCAAAATCAGTTGCTCCTTTTTCAACTGTAATTGTCATGAGATGTTCAACCGTTTCATTTTTAATCTTATTATACTTTGCAATGGGTCCATCATTTTTTGCCCAATACATTATGGAACGATTAGTAAGACCATCTGGATTACTTGATTCAAAATCTTTCCACATTGAATATAATTCTCCAATACTATCATAGGAAAATTCATTAGATTGGCTACTAAATTTCAACCATGTCAAAAATAGCCTTGAATCTGTATTTTTCAAAGCCCAACCGACACGAATCCATTTATCATAAGAACCTGCACCATAATATAATTCTGGCAAAATCATAACAAATTGATGGACCTCTTTTATAATAAATTCTGTGGGTTGAAGGTTTGTCATTTGATTTTCTATAAAACGGTCAATATCTTCTTGATTACGAATATCATCCATAGACAATTGATCGCCAAAACTGGAATTTTTTAATTTCAATTTATTATTTTTTTTTCTTGTTTTTGGAACCAAATTATTACATTTTTCTACAACTTCTGGTTTAAAATCGAATGTTACTAAACTACAACTTCGTGCTGTTAATTCTTTAAATCTCTGTTTTAAATCAAATAAATAAATATTCTCATTTTCTGACACTTCAAATTCACTATCCTTTGTATCAAATTTAAGATCAAAATGATGAGTTAATATATAAGAATCATGAGCTGGTTTTCTTGATCCATAAAGCTGCCAATTTGTTGTGCCTTTAAAAATACCTTCGTCCAAAACACCCGACCAACTATTTGTAATTGGTAGAGATAAATAGTCGCTTATCTTTGATAACAACAAGTCGCGCAAATATAATTTATATTTCATATGCATTGATATGTTAATTAACATATGTATTCCGTCCTTTGTTACATCTTCAAGACAATTTACCTTTGGTTTTTCAAAAACATAAATTTGGAATATTTTTGTATCAAAATTAATAATATTTTTCAATGTTTCAGTTAATAATTCTATAAAGTTTAAAATATCTTCTTTGTTGTGTTGTCTTTCTTTTATTGATTTGTCATAACGAAAATCAAAGTCAATTAAAATTGGCCCTTCTTCTCTCTGTTTTTCAGTTAAATATTCTTTATTTTTATTCACAAAAACATTATTATAATATGATTTATAAAAATCAATCTCTTTCTCATTCGGAATATGATAAGAACCACCTTTTATATTCATTTTGTCTGAAATACGAGTATGAGTTGATTCTTTACTTTCATCACCAAAGCAACTAAATTGTTTTAAATAATTAATAAATTCGCTTGACGACATTTTATGATGGCTCATTATAGATGATATATATTGGAAACAAATTTTTATGTCAATTTTCTGTTTTAATTTTTAAGGAAGTAATAATTTAATTGATTTTTTTCCTTACCAAAATATAGTTAAAGCTAACTGATTTAATATAATATATGAATGTTTCTAAATCTACTATGAAAAGAATAATATGTGATATTAAAGAGGTATCAAAAAATTCTTTGGAATCTCAAGGAATTTATTATATACATGATGAAGACCACTTATTACTCGGTTATGCGTGTATTATAGGTCCTGAAGATACCCCTTATGAATATGGTTATTATTTTTTTAAAATTGAATATCCAGTGGACTATCCATATACCCCTTTGAAGGTCACATTTTTAAGTAACGATAAACAAACTCGTTTCCATCCTAATTTATATAGAAATGGGAAATGTTGTTTATCAGTTTTAAATACTTGGAGGGGTGATCAATGGACATCATGTCAAACTTTATCTTCTATATTATTAACTATTTGTACCATATTTACTAAAAATCCACTTACACACGAGCCTGGTATAAATGAAAAACACGCCCAATGTGAAATCTATCAAGATTTAATAACATATAAAAATTATGAGGTGACAATTGGACGAATATTAAACGATGAAATAATAAATAAGGAAATAAAAGATAAGTTTGAAAATATAATGTTGAAAAATTTAAAAAAAAATAAAGATAAAATTTTTAGTGGTTTAGATAAGTTATCAGATGCCCAGAAAGATATTGATTATATAAGTTGTAATGTTTATAATATGGGCTTTAAATTAAATACCAATAATATGATTCAAAATTGTAAAGAAGTTATTCTAAGAAAATTGAATTAATTATATATAAAAGTATATATATATATAATTTAATATGCAATTCTGTGTAAATTGTAGTAATATGTATTACATTCGTTTGGATTCTGAAAACCCTAACAAATTAATTTATTACTGTAGAAATTGTGGTCACGAAGAAACAAATATGGGAGATGATGTATGTATTTCAAAAACTCAAATAAAACGAGTAGATCAAAAATATAAAAATATAATTAACGAATTTACAAAACTAGATCCTACACTTCCCAGGGTGTATGATATTCCTTGCCCTAACTCAGAATGTCAATCTCATGAAGAAAATGGTTCTAAGGAAGTACTTTATCTAAGGTATGATGATAAAAATTTAAAATTTGTATATTTATGTGCTACATGTGATACAACTTGGACTTCATAAATTTTATTATTATTCTAAAAATTGAAATAAATAAATATAAATAGTATAATATAAATATAATGGACGAAGAACTTAGCATTGTTTCAAATGAAGAAATAGAAAAAAATTTAGGAGATGAATCTGATGGAAACAGTATTACCTTAATTCCAAAAGATAATAATGATTCAGATGAAGAACCTGACTTTGAGGAAGAAGAAGATGAAATTGAAATTGAAAATGAAAATGAAATTGAAAATAAAGATGATTTTATAAAATTAGTAAATGAGGATCCAATAAGTGATTTCTCAAATATGGAAGGTGGTGAAGTTACCAATTTCAATCCTGAAGAAGAATCCAGCGACGAAGAAGATGAAGATGATTATAAAAAAATGACAAATAATATTGACCAAAATTATTTGCAACAATATCATCCTGAATCTTCGGTACATAATTACGAAGAAATATATGCTCTAGCTCAGGTTGTTCGAAATGATAAAAATGTTATTATTGATCAATTGCATAAAACAATTCCTATATTAACAAAATTTGAAAAGGCTAAAATTATAGGACAAAGAGCCAAACAAATAAACTCAGGAAGCAATCCTTATATTAAAACTAATGATTCTATTATTAACGGTCACCTAATTGCCGAAGAAGAATTAAAACAAAAGAAAATTCCCTATATTATTAGAAGACCTATTCCATCTGGAGGCTCTGAATATTGGAAAGTAAAAGATTTGGAAGTACTTTAAATGATTCATTTAATCTTCTGATAAATTCTATTTTTTTTTATTTCCAAATAACAATTATTCGTTTTGACTAAATTATCAACAATTAATTTTACATGAGATGTATCTATTTGTTCTTTTGTAAAATGTTCTTCATATTGTTTATTATTTGTAGGAGGATATGGAGAACATGTTGGACTTGTACCTATTGTCCATTCATAATCATCAAACTCAATATAACCTCCAACTTTTAACAATTTATCTATTAATACAAAAGCTAACCCATCAATTGTTAAAGTGTGAGCACCATCCAAATAAACATAGTCAAATTTATCCTTTTCATTATTTGATACCAATTTCATTAAATCCCAATTATAGTCTCCTTTTACAACTCCGTATGTAAAAATTTTACATTTATTACCAAATTGTGTTTCAATTTTTTCTTTCACATTATTTACTTTTTCAGTAAAATCAAATAAATGGATCTCCGAATTAGGTTTGCATTTCTTACATACTTCAAGTGTTGTATTTCCTTGATCGATTCCGATCTCAGCATACACAAATTTGCGTCGATATAAATTTTCTAACATATATTTTATGTATTTTTTAAAGTTTGCAAGATTCGATAAATTTTAAAGTGTTTTGGGTATCAAACCAATTACCAATTTTAGACCATTTATTTTTTTCTAATAACTTATATGTTCCAAAAAAATGGCTAATTTCAAGTAATAAATTTTCAGGAATTTGTTCCATATTCTTTATATGTTCAAAATGTGGATCATCCTTTATTTTTGCTAAAACCTTCTCGTCTTTTCCTTTTTCATCTGTCATTTCCAAATAACAGAGCGGTTCTATAAAAACTTTACATCCAGGAATTAATGGTTCATTTGAAATAACAAGTACATCCAAAGGATCACCGTCCCCGCATAATGTTTTTGGTATAAAACCATAATTTTGAGGATAAAATACAGCTGATTGTAGGACTCTATCCAACTCTAAACATTGTTCTTCCTCATTCCATTCATATTTATTTCTCGAAAGCTTTGCTACTTCGATGAAAGCTGAAATATTATTACTCATATTATATTAGCTTTATAATAATTATTTAAGGAAACAATAAAACACGATTCTAATGAAGATTCTGATTTAGAATTATATACAAAAGATTTTGGAGTATTATATAGAGAATAAAGTTCTTCGTCAATTAAAAAATGGAGATTATAGCCAATGCCATAATGAATACTTGAAGTCAGTTTATCTTTATAGTAGCGCGGAAATTGATGTTTATTAACACAAGGAACAAGACAATAAGCATTTGTAAAATGTTTATGGTATTCAATAAAAGGCAAATTATTGTAAATTTCAAGTTTGTCTTTAATAGGAACCAAGTTGGAAATTCCTCTTCCAAGTAGTTTAATTGTAAATTTGAAAGGTGTATTTATATTACATATAAAATTAATCAAATTTAAATCTCTCCTTGAAAAATCACCTTGAATTATATAAATAGGAATAGATGATTTAATTATATTTTCTTGAAAAGGTAAAATAGTTAGAGGAATATAAGGAACATTTTGAAATGGACAAGCAAAAAAAACATTGTTTAATTCCTTCATTCGAGGTGTTATTTCATGACAAATATAAATAACATTAAGAATTTTATTTCGTTTCATCATTTCATAGTCAGAGTCATACATTGAAATGTTAAAAATAATATCTACTTCAAAGAACATTGATTTATTAATAGAAATAGTTGGATATTTGGAAGAGATATAACTAAAAAAAGATTTTTCAGGAACAATTTGTAATGAAACTATATCTTTTTCTGATTTTGGAATCTTGGTAAATTGATCATACTTTTGAATTATACTTTCAATTATTTCATAATGATAGTCTTTGGTGTTTAAAATTAAAATTTTCATTATATAATTTTAATATTAAAATTTCCATCTATTTCCACAACTTAGACAAGTTACAAAGGTAGTCATAGGTTCATCTGCACTCCTGGTTTGCATTTGGTAATGAGTACATTCATTACTTTTACATTTATAACATGTAAATTCGCTAGATGTAATCTGCCTCTTCTCATATTTATTTTTATCTCTTTTTTGTTTCGCATCAATTAACTTTTGCCATCTTTGAGGTTCCATTTCTTGATGAGTCATAAAAGCAAGTTCTGAAAAATTAAATTTATTATTTTTAATATCACTCTTTAAATTTGGATTTTTCTTAAAATTGTTAAATAATGATCGAAATCTATCAGTATAAATCTGCACAAAATAAACATTTTCCCATTTTTTTATTAAATTACGATTGGTAGCTTCTTTAATTGAATAGTTATAAATTCCGGTTTCAATGTTTTTTGCCTTCTCTTCATTTATTTCATTTTCAAAAATAAATAAAATCTTCTTTAAAATATTATTACGAAACTCTTTCGAATTTTCAATTTGCCTCATAGTGATTACATCTTCTCTTAAATTTATATTTAAATCAATTTTTTTCTATATTCCAATCAATCAATCTGAAAATACATATTCTTCATAATCTAATTCTGAATCTTCCTCGTTTAATTCATCGTTTACTTCTGTACCCTCATCATCTTCATTAGACACATTCTCACTTGTATCAGTAAGTTCAACAGATGAAATGTCATCTTCATCATCTACTACAAAACCATCCTTTAAATATCCACCAGCCTTTGTTTTTAATGAAGAGGGAATCTCCTCCAATTCATCTTCTTCATCTTCATCTTCTACAGCTGTTTGATTCAAATCTTCAAACCCTCCAAATAATTTTTCATATATTTTTTCCCATTCTTCGGTTAAAAGATCAGACCATTGATTATCTTCATCTTTTCTCATTAAAAGCATATTTCCAAAAAAAAGCGTATTATCAACTGGTGGTGGTAAATCATATTTATTTTCAGTATTGGCCTTTCCTTCATTTTTGGCAAATAAACATATTGTATATTTTTCATTATTAATTTTTACCCTTTCCCATGTGTTTCTGATATCAAAATTATCTGCTTTACGAAATCCACATAATTTGAAAAAATTATCTTCATTAAGATCCTTTGTTTTACTTTCTTTTAAATTACCAGTTTTTTCTACAATAACTACTTTTACCATATAAAACATATATCTAGTAAAGGTTTAAATGGTTTATAATATATATTTACATGAAGATATTATATAATCATATACCATCTAAATTACAGTTACATAGACTAGAAGAATATATAGAATGTACAATAGATAAAAAGTGGTTAATATCTCCAGACGAAGGAGTATTTAGTGTAGATAGGGAAGGTATTTATAAATTAAAATTTATAGATAAAAACTATGAGGTATTATCAAACGATTTTATAATTGATTTTAGTTATATTTCAAAAGAAAAAGCTTTCAAGATACCATTTGATTGTTTTGAATCTAATTATAAACTTTCAATTTATAGTTTGCGTCCTAACTCTAAATTAAAATTACACATTGAACATTCAGAAGACAAAATACAAAATATTTATTTTATAACTAATGAACATGTTGAACAAGCAATGGTTCAGGAAGATTTAAATTCGTTTTTTTCGATTGTTAAATAATGTATTTATAACCTATATGGGAAGTACTGTACTGTTATATTCAATATATAGTTTAATTTTAATTGGACTCATTCATTATTTATATAATTATGGAATCGCCAGTTTTACAACACCAAAAGTAAAAGATTATGTAAATAGGCCTAAAAAACAATATGGGGAAATATTAGAGGTAATTAATGAGACACCAATAGTAGAATCATCTTTGTCTGGGAATATGAAAAACGAATTGGAACAATACTTACATCAACAACTTAATAATGAATAAATGATTTAAAACATAGGAAATATATAATGTTATATGTTATCAATAAAAGATAAAAGAAAATTAATAAATTATTTTCCAAAGATTGAACTTTCTTATGATACTATAATTCATAAAAAAGTTCATTGCAATTATTTTGTAGCTATACCCTTCGGTAAAAAATTTTTTTTTTGGTTCACTACTTTTAAACAACACCCAATATGTTTAAAACTAGAAGTAGATACCTATAGAAAAAATAAAATTTGTGACATTCAACCTGTCCTATGCTGTTTTCATCCTCATTTGGCAACAAATACAGTTCTATATGGTACTGTAGTTGAAAATAAAGTTTTTTTAATAGAAGAAATTTTTTTTTATAAAAATGAAAAAATACCCTATTACCAAAAATTAGATTATTTACATAAGATTTTTGTCAATGATTTGAAACAAACTAGTTTTCATCATAATAATTATGTGATTGGACTTCCGCCAATGAGTCAAAATTATAATCAACTTATTAATAGTCTAACCAATGTTACCTATAAAATATATTCAATTATTGGATATGATAAAAAAAATAATAAAATTATGAGTAACAAATATATTCAAGAACATCTAAAACACCAAACTTTCATGGTGAAAGCACAAGTCCAAAATGATATTTATTTTCTTTTTCAATATTGTAAGAAAACAGAACAATATCATTTTTTCGATATAGCATATATTCCTAATTTCGAAACAAGTAAAATGATGAATGGTCTATTTAGAAATATTAAAGAAAATGCTAATTTAGATGCGTTAGAAGAAAGTGACGAAGAAGAAGAGTTTGAAAATACCGAAGAAGATAGATTTGTAGAATTAGAAAAAGAAATAATAATGGAATGCAAATTTCATAATAAATTTAAAAAATGGGTTCCTATCAAGAAAATATTTACATAATATATATATGCCAGGAACAGGAGCAGAATCTACATTTACCGGTCTTTCGAACCCTAGTCCATATTTACATAATTTTGCTAATTCATATCCGCCACCAAGTCTTTATAGTCGTGAAGGCCCAGTAACAGGGTGTAGTGGAATAGCTCCGTTACATAGAGGAGAAGATTTTTTGTATCAGTGGGAACAAAAAGGAGGAAAAAAAAAGGTAAAAAAAACAAAAAAGTGTAAGACAAAAAAGAATAAAACAACGAAGAAAAAAACGAAGAAAAAATTAAAAGGGGGTCAAAATGGTAGTAATTATTATTACCAATTTTCGGGTATAGACAGACCTGTTACCCCCCAACTTAGAGGATCATTTGAACCAATCCAAGTAAAACCATTTGTTAATCCTTTTTATTCTCTTTTAAATGGAGGTAAAAAGAAAACAAAAAAAAATAAGACTAAAAAAAATAAAACTAAAAAATGTAAATGTAAATGTCCCTATTGTAATTGCAATTAAACTAATCCTTTCATATTAACCATGCATTTTTTGGTTTGTTTTTTTGTAACTATTTTACTAGGATCATTTGTTAATTCATTATTTAAATATACTGTATATTTTTGTTTTCTATAATATGTAAGTCGTTTTTTCCATTGATTCCGAAATATTTCATGAGTATCAATAATATCAATTACTAATGGATTTCCATGTTTCGTTCTTAAAATTCTTCCAATGGATTGAGTAACATCAGTTTTGGGGGTTGCCATTATTAATGTTGTTAAGGTTTTTATATCTAGAGCCTCGGAGGCCATAGAATATGTAGCAATTATTATATTTTTTGATTCACTTTTTTTCAATTCTATTTCTTTCATTCCTCCAACATAATAACCCACCGATGCAAAATTCCTTTCTTCAATCGCCTTAAATAAATAAACTAATAAACACTTATTATGTCCTAATATCATAATTTGTTGCTCATTATTTTCTTTATATAAATTTTCTAATATTTTCAAAATAAATTCACTTCGGTGACTGTAATTACATAGTTTTGAAATCATTGTACTATATAATGGATTTCCTCGATAATCATATACAATTTCATTAAAATCTTCATCCTCTACTTTATAGTCAATTGCTTTTACTATTACATTATGATCTTCTTTATTCTCTTCCTTATACATAATTTCCCCTAAGAACATTTTAAATACTTTTGTTAATCCATCTTTTCTATCCATTGTTGCAGATAACCCAAGTACATATGGTGTGACTATTTTAAATAATGAACGAACAAATACTTCCGCAGCTATATGATGTACTTCATCGACAATAGTTAGTCCAAATTTCCCAAATAGTTCAGGAGGATATGATTTCATAGATAAAGACTGCAACATTCCAATTACAATATCCTTGTCTTCAATGTCTAAAGTTTGACCTTGAATTCTTCCTACTTTAGCATTTGGTAAAAATTGCTCAATCCTTTCTAACCATTGATTTAACAAAAAGCTCTTATGAACAATTACAATTGTTTTTACCTTCATCATAGAAATTATCTTTAAGGCCATTACTGTTTTTCCTCTTCCACACCCAATTTCTATTAAACCTCCTCCTTTTTCGTGTGCTGTTTTATAATATGTATTAACGATTTTATTTTGATAATCTCTTAATTCACCTTCAAATGGACAATTAATTGGTATAGAATCACTTATTCTATTTTCTTCTGGAGTTCCATACAACGAATTTCCAAAAAATCGAGGAATATATATTTTTTGATTGGATTCTCGAAATATTTCAAAACTTGGAGGTTGTATTGTAGATTGAGGTATGTAGGGTTTAACACTTAATTCTTTTCTTATAAATTGTTGTTCATTTACCGTTATACTATTTTTATAAATACTGTAACCCTTAGGACCTAAATAACTCATAATAATAATGAAGGATTATATTTAGGTAAATTATATTCAATTTTAAAATATTTCATTTTATATATAAAATGAATTCATTGAAAAAAATGAGTCAATTAGACTGGATTATAACCAGTATCTTGGTAATTTATATTATTTCAGGAATTGTTTTACCTGTGTCTGAATTAATCGATACACAATTTGGTATGGCCTTAACTGTCCTACTTGCATTTTCTAGTTTTTACTTTTTTAATGTTGTGATTGGAATATTATTTGTATTATCTGCTTATTTATTAATCGTTCGTTCAAAAAAAGAAACAGGAACTCAAGCAATTTCTGATTATGTATCCACTGAAGAATCAAAATATAAAGACATGAAAAATATGAATTATTTTCCCAAAACGGTTGAAGAAGAAGTTGTTGCAAAAATGACTCCTATGGTTGCCCCTGCACCTTTAGAACCAGCTTCTTATCAACCATTGATGAATGATAAATTAGAATTCTCCCTTGTTAATGAACAATAAGTAAAAAAATAAATTTAATTTATTTATTGTTTAATTTTTTTTTATTAAAAATATTCCATGCCACTTGACTTCCTTTATAGACTATTGTTAGTCCCATTATTGAAAGAATAAATAAAATATATGGACTTTTCATTATATCTGAAATATTAAATTCACTTGGCAATGATAAATTTAAAGATTTATTCTTACTATACAAAATCTCTCCGTCTTCCCCTACTGGATTACATTCAATGTAAATATCATCTTCCATATCTTGGGTTCTAGTTCCATAAAATGCACCTTTAGGGTTTAAAAATAATTGTGGTCCATTTTTAGTTTCAAAGGAATGAGGCCCAATTGTAGTTATCATATTCTCAAATGTTTTGGTATCTATTGATACAAATCCACTAAATACTATAAAATTATGTTTTCCATTACAAGGAGGAATAGGAAGGGTTGCTTCATAAGTATAAAATGAACCTTTAGGAATTAAAGAATTAATATTAAAATTAGAAAAATTAATAGTTGCAGCATCATCTGTATTAGGAGTACGAGTTGCAGTATTTGAAAATAATGTTTCTAAAAGTTGAGAACCCTCAGTTTTCAAAGATGATTTAACAATTGGAATACATAAAATTACACTTGAATCGGTACCAGTATGATAAATTAAGATTTCTCCATCTAATTGTTTTCCCTCGTATTTATTAAGCGATGGTTGGAAAATTTGTATTTCAGTTGCTTTTATTTTCATATTATTGTATTCAACTTCGGGACTTGAATTTTCATCATAAGGAATAGATATATAATATGCATTATTTGTTACATTACAAGTACTATTTGAATACTTATATGAAAATGCACATTTTTTGTCACAAATATTTTTTACTAAAGATTTAGATATATTTATAGGTGAAGTAGATGTTGTACAGCTCATTAATATAAACATATAAATAAAAATATATATATTAATATAAATGCCAAAAAAAAATACATTCCGTAAAATTAAAAAAAGATTAAATAAACAAAAAACATTAAAAAAAATTAGAAATAAATACAAAAAAAGAGGGGGTAAAAGGGTTGCAATTAAAGATTATTTTGACAACGCTTCTGTCTCAATCCCTGTTTTTAATAAAAAAAATATTAAAATTATTGATCCTGATGAAAATAATAAATATCAACCTGATGAAAATAATAAAAATCAACCTTATGAAAATAATAATTCTCCTACATTAACATCGTCATCTTCCAATAAATTATGGAATAAACGAAAAAACAATACTAATCAAACCATGGAAAATATTGTTTCTGAGATTCAGAATTCCTCTAATTAATTTCTTTTAAAATACATATAATTTAAATAAAAAAAACAAGAATTAAATGGATTAAAAAATAAGGAAGAGACTGAAATATGATCTGCTCCTTCCCTCTTATACATTGTCACATCATATAAGGATCGAACTCCTCCCCCTGCAATTACTTGAGTATCTTTATATTTTGTTTTAATTATATTTATTTTTTCTTTTGTAAATGGCATTAATGCCTTTCCACTTAACCCTCCCTCTTTAACTGGAATAGTATTACTACAATGAAATTGTCTAAATCCTTGTTTATAATAATGATCAATTTGATCCTCACAAATATTTGGAGATAATTTTAATATACACCATTTCCTATTTGGATTAATAAATGATCCTAATCCTTTATTTATTAATTGTTTATCTACATTTGGACAACTTACATTAATTTCAATACTCCTATTCTCTGGAATCTTTTGACATAATTTTTCAATATCCTCAGGCTTTAATATTGCTATTGATATTATTTCTTCTTTGTCTATATTTTTTAATGCCCAGTCTATACCTTTATTGCGCAATCCTATTTTATTGACCCAACCTCCATGTTCCTTGGAATACCTTAATGTTTTAATAATTTGTTTCAATAATCCTTCTCGGGGTTCTAATGTAAAACTACCAGTAATTGAAACAGAATTTGGTAATTTTATATAATTTCCAAATGGAGGACTTATAAATAACATGTTTATAAATCTAAATTATTTAAATCATCTAAATAATCCTTACATGTGAATAAAATACTTTTAATAACACAAACAAAGGTTTGATCGTTTTGATAGGTTATTCCTAAATTTTGTAATCCATCGAAAATACTTCTTATGAAAATTTGTTCCTCTTTTAAATAGGATATAATTACATATCGATTTTCGTTATTTTTATAATATTTATTAAGTAAATCAACTTGTTTGAAATAAAATACAAAGGAATTGTAAAAATAATCATTTTTTATTTCGTCTGTGTTATCTAAACAAAATAAAGGAAAACACAATCGAGGCGATACATAATCATTATTAATTTGAATTTTTTCATTTGACTCCACATATTTCAGATATTTTAATTGTTGATGTAATTTATCTAAATTTTTATAACAAAATTCCATAACTTTATTTTCCATATTACATTATATTCATATTTTTATAAAAATGGTAAATAATTTAAGGTTTGATTTTCATATAATGTTACTTTGAACTCTTCTTCATATCCTTCTACAAATATTCTCTCCAAAGTACATAATGAATCAATTCCATATTCATTTGAACCACTTCGTCCTTTATATCTTATTGGTAATTTTATATTATTAGAATCTATTGTATAATATTGCCATTTATCTCTATTTGTATATAATGGTCTCCCCATTAAAGGAAACACTTTTGTTTTTCCATGTAAAGTTGTAATAATACCTACTTGTCTGTAATTGGTATTAACAGCATTTGTTGAAACATTAATAGGAATTCCTCCGTATTGACCCTCGTTAATATATCTGGTATCTTTTAACGGAGGAGAATAAGGATTCAATAAAATATCATTAGGAGTATTAGTATATCCGTAATTGGGTCGAGTTTTTAAGATTGGTTCATTAGAATTTAAAACAGCTTGTTGATATACAATTGGTTGTGAAAACAAGGTTATTAAAATACAAATAACTAATAAAAAAATAATAATAAATATATATTTATTATTTTTCATTCTTATACAATCTATTTAGATTATTTGTTGTAAATTATTAAAGTATGAATTTACAAGAAGTACATTATCATAATTTTTATAATCTAAATTTTTAAATTCATTCATTTTTTCAGTATCAATCATATGTGCTATATTCCAACTACTTTTTTTATATAAACTAGTACTTGGCTTAATAGTTTCACACTTTGAAATTATTTCTCTCGATTTTTCTTTTAAATAAGTATCAGTATAAAGAATTTGTTTAACAAATTTATGTTTTCCCTTTTTATATTTTTCTTTATGAACCCCTCCTCCTCGTTGTTCTTTTATTCCATAGAGCATTTCAAAACTAGGCCATCTATAGTGATTAATAGTAAGTATTTTACTGTCATTTTCTATAATTTGGGTATTTTTTATCTGATTATATTCTACTCCATGAATTCCTAATTGAATATTTTCTTTTATTAATTTTTTAGTATTGACGATACATTTAAATTGCCTTTTGGGTTCTACTCCTATAACTTTTGTATTAGCTTCAATAATTGATTTTGGATGATAAAATGACCCAGGGGCAAATAGCTGAGGTCTGATAAAAAAAACATCACAGTTCGAGACGCTTTTAATTGCTTCTTTTACAGAATCAAAAGATTTGGAATATATGAATTCATCAACATCAACTACCCCTAACCAATCAACTTTATCAGAAATAGAATGAAAATATTTTCTATATGATTCAATTTGACCTAAGTTTGGTTCTTTAAAAACTTCAACATTTGAAAATTCATTTATATTATAATTATCTTCAGATCCATTATCAATCAAATAAATATAATCGAATCCCCATTTTTGGTGATGTTGAATCCATTCATGTAATAAACTTTTTTCATTTTTAAAATATGCTAATAAACCTATCATTAATATATTTTTATAAATTTTTTTTTAATTATTTTTTCATCGAAGAAGACATTTGGTTAAAAATATCACCTAAGCCTGATAAATTTTTCATATCAAAGCTTTCTAACATACTTTTGGCATTTTTTAACATGGGTCCCATATTTTCCATAGATTTGGCCAATTCTGTTTGTTTGCTTATTAATCGTTGGGTATCCTTTGTAAGATTAGTTAATCCTTCGTTTCCGAGAATATCCTGTAAGTTATCATAAGAAGCCTCTAGAGTACTTTGGTAATCTATGTTATTATTTTTCTTTTTTTTATTTTTGGAAGAAGAGCTTGAACTTTCACTTGGTAAAGGATCTTTAAATTCTTTAGATTTATTATCCTCATCATCATCTTCTGGTTCCTCTTCGTCTTCTTCAGAAGAAGTTTCCTCGGTAGAAGATCCTTTCATTGATTCAATAGCTTTTGAAGGGCTAAAAAATATATTGGTTACCAAAATTGCTGATAATAATATAATAGAAATATTTTGAGTAAAAAAATTAACTATCAAAGCTACAATTCCAAAAAATAACAAAGAATTGTATTGACGAAGACTAAGATATCCTATTAAATTTGTAATAGAGAGAAAAACCACTAAATAGAAAACATATTTATTTGAAAAAAAACGATCAATTTGCATATTATATATATAATATATAAATTAATTTCTTATCTTTTGCTAGTTTTTGTTCTTGATTTAAGTTTCATTCTAGTCCTTAATGTTTTTTTTTGCCAATTGTACCCTCCCTTTTTATTTTTTTTTAATGACATCCTCTTTTTTCTTTTTCTCTTTCCTCCAAAAAATCCTGTTCCAGAATTATTATTATTATTCTCTTCAGGAGGAGGAGGAGGAGTTTCATTATTATTATTCTCAGGAGGGGATGGTGGTCCAGGAGGAGATTCTTTATTCACAATGTTCTCTAATCCTGTAATATCATCATTAATAGTTTCTAATAATTCATTAAATTCCTTAAACTTTAAGTTTCCAATTGATTCATTTAAATTATTTAATATAGAATCAATTTGCTTAACAGCCTCTTCATTCTTATTTTTAGAACTTGATTCAGCTTTGGTAAGGGCTTCCTTAGCCTTAATTAAATCTTCTTGTAATTTAGATGATTGATCAGCTAAAACCTTGAGTGGTTCTAATTGACTTAATAATGCTTGAAGTCTTCCCTTCAATGTTGAAACGCGTTCTCTGATTGAATCGTTAAAAGAGGATGAATTTTGTTGTAATTGGGAAACACGGCCTCCTAATTCTTCAATTTTGGCTAAAAGTGGTTGTTGTTCGGTACTCATTTTATATTATACAAATAAATTAATAAAAGGGATGTTCCTTTTCCATAGCATTTAATAACGATACAATTTGTTCCATAATTATAGGATAGGTATCCGCTTTTTCCTTATCATCATCAATTTCTCTCAATTTTTTATTTTGACGAATAATGTAATTTCTTAAATATGAAATATCTTCTTTTATAACTAATTGATAGGATTTATATTTTTCAAGTCTTTCTGTAACTGTTTTAAGTTCATCCACTTGGTTATTATAATCAATTTGAATCTTATTAATTAGGTCTTTCATTTTTAACAATTGATCAATTTGATTTTCCATTTATATTTGATTGAGAAATGATTTCGTTTAAATCCTTCTTAATGATATTTAATTGTTGAAGTAGGTTTTTCTGCTGTTTTTTGGCGTTTTGAATAGCCTCATCTGTTAGACCACTATTTTTCATTATGTTATCTAAATATTCCACTAAATCATTTAATGACTGCTGTTGATTTTCTTTTATTTTTTTTATATAATCAAAATAATCTATATAATCTTTCACAACAGATTCAATAAACCTATTTTCATTCGAAACCCCTTTTAATTGCTTAAATTGAATGTTTAAATTTTTTTTTTTTTGCTTTAATTCTAGCTCTAAATCTGTAATAAATCTATCTCTAAAGGCTACATCCATATTTATTATATTAAATATATATAAAAATCTAACATAAGTATATTTAGGATGTCTAAAAACTCTACCGAACCTCTCTTAGCTGAAACCCAAGATCGTTACACAATGTTCCCAATAGCAGACCAAAACATATGGGAAATGTATAAAAAGCAAGTTGAGTGTTTTTGGAGATGTGAAGAAGTGGATCTATCAAAAGATATAACTCATTGGGAGAGCTTAAATAGTAACGAACAATATTTCATTTCTATGATTTTGGCTTTCTTCGCTTCTTCAGATGGAATTGTGTTAGAAAACCTAGCTATGAGATTTATGAGTGATGTCCAATTAAGTGAAGCCCGCGCTTTTTATGGCTTCCAAATTGCTATGGAAAATATCCACAGTGAGATGTATTCTTTATTGATTGATACTTACATTAAAAATAAATTAGAAAAGGACAAATTATTTAATGCGTTAGATAATTTCCGTTGTATTAAAGCTAAAGCAGACTGGGCAATTAAATGGATTCATGACAAACGATCCTCTTTTGCAACACGATTAATCGCATTTGCATGCGTTGAAGGAATATTTTTTTCAGGTGCGTTTTGTAGTATATTTTGGCTAAAAAAAAGAGGTTTAATGCCGGGTCTTACATTTTCAAATGAATTAATAAGTAGGGACGAAGCACTACATACTGAATTTGCCGTTTTACTTTTTAATAAATTGGAAAAAAAGGTAAAAAAAGATAAAATTTATGAAATTGTCAAAGAGGCTGTTGAAATTGAAACAGAATTTATAATTACAGCATTGCCATGTAATTTAATTGGAATGAACAGTAAATTAATGAAGGAATATATACAATTTGTCGCGGACCGTTTATTAGTACAATTAGGCGTCTCCCCTATTTATGATGTATCTAATCCTTTTGATTTTATGGAAATGATTTCAATTGAAGGTAAAACTAATTTCTTTGAAAAAAGAGTTGGAGAATATGCTTTGGCAACTAAAGAAAAAAGCGAGGACATTTTCGAATTTGCAGCTAGATTTTAAATTAATCCCACATCGTTCTTCTACATAAACAACATTGATTTCCTGTTTGTTTATTTTTTTTTGCATTTTCAATAAAACATGGCATACAAAGTTTATGACCACATTCTGGATTTACATAATTGGTAGATTCTAATTTCGTAAAACAAATGGGACAATCATCCTTTTTTTGTTGTTTTTCCCTTTCTCTCATTAGATAAATTTTAAATTCAAGTGTATCCAGTGAATGGAAATGGACAGGATAATTGTTTAATTTTATTTCAGGAATAAATGGATCAGGAAATTTTTCTTCTTTGGCAATTTCATAAGAATTTGAATAATATGAAGGTAATATACCTTTATTAAGATAAGAATTCACTTCATTATCAAGTCGAATCTTATTTAGTAATTGATCCACTTCTTCAAACATTTTATTTTTTTTGAACATGAAAAATATCGGATTTTTATTTCAATTTTATAGCTTACTTTGAAATTGAATATTTTTTTTGTTAGTAAAGCAATTGTTGCATAAATTATCAATTAAAAATAATCCTTTGTTGCATTTTCGGCTCTGAATACATTTCATTTCTAAACATATAAGTCCTCTACATTTGTTACAGAAAGTTGAAGATTGAAAAAATTTACAAATAATACAAATCATATTTAATAATCTAAAATATAATTTATCGACAAACACATGGTAATTCAGAAGAACATTGTTTTCCATCTTTGGTTGTTGAATGGCAACCAAATCCTTTTCCTTTTAATTGAGGATTAGATTGAATTGTTTTTGTCAATTCATTTCCAAGAACTAACCAACATCCTGGGGGTCCATGATCAGCTCCTGTTATTTGATAATTGGAACTTTTGAAATAATCAGTGCACTGGTCCAAACTTAAATCATTCATATTATTGGAAGCACAAGTTCCTTGTGTAACAAATTTGTAATTCTTATCATTAATCATCTTAGAATTTGAAGATGTTCCATTAGTCATAGAATAGGATAACCATAATAAAAAAAGTGAAACTAAAATAACAACGGGCCAAAAATACGCAAATTTCTTCATTTATAAAATTACTAAATATTTAAAAATAATATATCCATAAAATACTTATGGAATCCCATGATTGATTTAATATTGATCGGTTTTTTTTAACATAATCATTACAGTATAATTCTTTACTTGAAAACACCACTGTTTTTTCGCGTATCTCTTTATCAATTTTTTTTCCAAGAGCACGATTTAACCATTCAGGAAAACATAAATTACTTATATAAATAATATTACAATTTGACAAAGAAAAATTCAGTATGTCCTCTTGAATAATTAAAATTGAATATTTTTTTTGATAAGCATGTAAATTTTTCTTTGCTAATTCGCATCTTTCCTCTGATAATTCTATTCCAATTAATTTTTGACATTTAATATTTTTAATACACAAAAATTTTAAAAGATTACCTGTTCCACAACCTAAATCACATATAATTTTATTTTTAAATTCACATTGTTTTATTAATTGATCAACTCCCTTCTTTGTAATTTCACCGTATGTTGAATCGTAATTTTTACTTTGAAAAATTAGTTCTTCTTTTCTTGATATTTTAAATCCGGGTTTCATTTTACTTTTAATAATTCGGAAAAAAAAAATCAATTTTTACTTAAATTTACATTAATTCCTCAGGAATTGGTATAAATAATTCTTCTCTACACATCGGACACTTTAATCCTCCTTTACTTTGAAAATGTCTAAATGTACAATCTCCGCATAGTTGATGACCACACCTTAAGATCATTTTATTAGATTCTCCTAAATTCTCCATACATATTGGACATTCGCATGTTTCAATTGGTGATTTTTTTAGGTTATTTTTTAAATTACTTACCTTATCATGGTATTCCTTCAATAAATTCTGTTTGTATTCTTCCTGAATCCTAAATTCCCTCTGTTCCTCTTCATGTTCTTGTTGTAGTAACAGTAATCGTTGTTCTTCCCTTCTATTTGCTCTTTGCTGTCTCATTTGAATTTTAATCCTAGCTCTATTTTCTTCTGGAACAAATAGAAATTCTTTTTTAACTTTTTTTATAAAATTGTCAGCTTCATCATAATATTCTTCTACTTGAGGTAACCTGATCCTATGTGATTTTTCTGTAGATTGGAATATTTTAAGTGTAGAGTTATAGGTAATATAAAAAGCATCCTGGAAATACTCATGTTGATTTTTTGGATCTATAAACAATATTTGATCAAATATCTTTGTTCCATTTTTTAATAAAGTGCAGAGTATAATATTATTTTGGATATAATTAAGTAATTCGTCATAAATCATAGTTGTTTGTTTATAAGGAAAATGTAAAGGAATACCGCTTCTATTTGGATTGCAAGAAATCAAATAATCGGGATCAGATGGTAATTTATCATTCTCGTCTCGGAACCAGTCAAAGGGCAATCCTGCCCTTATAAAATTTTTCCGACGAGCAATATAAGGATCAACATCTCTATTTAAAATCGACAATAGAATATCTTTTTTATTAGTCAAGCATGTAGATATATTATGAAGATAGCTTTGGCAGTGAGAGCAAACCATTTTAATACTTTTTGGAATCATATTTTACCTGAAATTTATTTCAATTTTATAAAGATGGATAAAAAGTATTAGAAAAAAAATTTTAACATATAATAATTATGAACTTAAAAGAATTACCCAATGAAATTATAAACATTATACTTGATTTTGATGGCAGAATTAAGTATAAGACAAAACCAATAAATTCAATAAATTATAAAAAATATATTAATATAATTCATAAAAATGATCCAAGGTATAATAAATTAACATCCATTATCAATAAAAAGTTATTAATATTGAACCAAAAATCAGCCTATATAAATAAACATGCTTTTTATTTTGAGTTTTCTTTTGACGCCCAACCTTTGTTGTTTTTATGTTATGATTTTAATTGGTCATACCAAAATGAATTTGAAATATGTTATACAGATATGAAAAAATCCGGACATGCTTTAGGTAGTGATCAAACGAGGACTATTTATCATTAATCAAATTTGAAATTATCTTATTTCTGATTGTAGTCCAATATATATTTGTTCCTTTTTCTTGGAGTTTATGAGTAATCTGACCAGAATGCAATCTATAAAAAAGTAGATAATCGGAAAAATTATAAATATATTTAAATTCTTTGAGCATTCTGAGTTCTAATTCGAAATCTTCAGACATTTCCTTTAATTCAGCATTATAATTCCCTACTTTTAAAACGGACGATTTTCTGTAACAAACAGTTGGATGGTTAATAAACCAATGTGATGGATTTTTTTTATAATTATCCCAAGATAACGAAGGGTGATTAGTTACATTTACTATTTGTTGTTCTCTTGTATCTTGAAATAATTTCATCTGACCTCCACAAATATGGACATTTGGATTTTCATTCATATAGGTAAATTGTTTGATAATACGATCAGGGACCATAACATCATCACTATCCATTTTAATTATTATTTCATTACTGCATAAGTTAATACCTTTATTGAGAGTAAAGCCGATTCCTTTATTTTCCATATTTTCTGAATATACTATTGAAGTAAATCTTGTTTCCAATTTAAATTGATCAAGCATTTTTTTTAAGATACTCGAATGAAGCGAATCAGAGCCATCATTTATCCAAACAATTTCCATATGAAAATGACCAACTTGATTTTTAATGGAGTGTAAGCAGGCTTTTATATGAGCTGCCTTTGTATTATAACTTGAAATCAGTATCGAAATAGATTTGCTTACATCAGGTGTAATAAGTTGATTGGGAAGAAGATGTTGATCCATTGATTCGTAATTATTAAAGGTAGAACCCCATTCTTGAAAAGCATATATTTTTCCATGACCATTATATTCTTTTTTGGTACAATGAATGGGTAAAAATGTAAAACTTGGAAAAATATAAAGATCTTTGAAAAAACCTGTATTATTTAACTTTGTTAAGAGTCCTGGTCCAACGGTTTGCCATGCCATTTGTTTGGTTTTTTTTTGAGAGACCTCATTTCGTAAAATGAAATCAATTGCATTGCGTACTAGCGGATGTTTGGGTGGAAAACCCATAGTTCCAGTAGCAACCAAACCAGGTCTTACTACTTCTTGTTCCCATCCAGCAAATGCTTCTTTGGACATTAGAATTTCGTCAATAGGTTCAACACATACAGAATCAGCATCTATAAAAACCCCACCATATTCATATAAAATTTCCCATCGTATTATATCAGCTTTTCCATTAATTTCTTCAATTTCGTTTATTTTATCAGTACATTCTAAATTAAAATTTCTTTTTTTAAGTTCATCTTCAGACCAACGAATATATTCAAAAGAAGGATTTTTATTTTTCCAAGTTGCCATATGGTTTGAAGGTGGTGATTTTGGACCAATCCATAATTGGTGAATTATTTTGGGAATCATTTTATAAATATTTATATTTAAATTTCTATATTTTTTTAATTGTAAATATTATATAGATGATTACATTTGTAACTGCTTGGTATATTGCCGATTCTAAATATGATAAAAAGGAATATCAACAATGGATTAAAAATTTATTAGAGAATGTAGTAAAATTTAATTTAGTTATTTTTACAGATGAAAAGAGTAAAGTAATGATAGAACAATATTTACATAATAATCATAGAATAAAGATGATAATATATCCAAAAACTGAATTTTATACTTACCAATGGAAAGAAAATTGGGAAAAAAATCATTCAAAAAGTATGTACAAATTACATAAAAAGATAGATTGGACGCTAAATATGATTTGGAATGAAAAAATATCATTTATAAAAAAAGCCCATTCTCAGCAATATTTCAAAAATAGTACTTGGTTTGGATGGATGGATATTGGATATTTCAGAGGAAGAGATTGTGATTTACAAAATGAAAAAATAAAAGAATGGCCTAATAAATTTAGAGTACAAGAGTTGGAAAAATTTAAAATTCATTATGGGAATGTTTGTGGAAATCAACAAGAGGCCTTTAAGCTTTGTAATGTATTTTTAAATAAAAATAAATTGGGTATGCCCAGTACTCAAGTACCTGAAGATAATATATTTATATCAGGAGGTTTTTTATTAATTAACAAAAACAGTATTGACTGGTGGTTCCAAACTTATTACAAGCGGTTAGCTGAATATTTCCAACATGAATACATTTTAAAAGATGACCAAGTACTTTTGGCCGATTTAATTGTTAATAATTTTGATAAATTTAAAATTCATACTGAATTCGTAGAAAAAAAAGAATTGCTTCAATGGGACAATTGGTTTATGTTTCAAAGAATATTATTATAATTAGTATAAATTATGTATATATAAGCAAATATTAACCATAAATGATCTAAAATTTGATGAATATTTTGATTTAGATAAAATTTTATAATAGAAATTTCTTTAATCATATAAGTTTCTTGTGATTTATAGCCAAGTTTTCTATAATAGTCCTTTACTCCAATTCCTGATATAACTGCAATTTTCTGATAACCGTTTTTAATAGCAATTTTTTCCGCTCTATTCATCAATTGTTTTCCGAATCCTTTATTTTGACAAAAATTATTATTTTCATTTTTATCATATTTACTTTTCACTTGTCCATAAATATGGAGTTCTCTTATCAAAGCACAATCTGTTATACTTTGTAAATATTTATTACTTTTATTATTACATAATCGTAATCTAATAAATCCATATAATATTCCTGGTTCATTTTTTCCTTCAATAGAGAACCATTTACCTGAATTTAAATAAGAAGTTTTGCTATTTCCACTTTCAATACTTATAAAATATTCAATACCTCCAGAAGATTCATATTCCCTTTCTACTATTACTGCTGATTCTAATAATGAAATATTTCCTTTAACTTCTCTACATCGGATACAACCACAAAACATTCCCTTTTCGTCTAGGCGTTGGTGTAACATTTGTCTGAGATTTGTTTTTTTATTTCCTCCGTAAATATAAAGTTTCCCCTCCCTGGTTTTATTTGGAATGTCTCTTACTACACGGTTCAAGCGTATCCATGGATGTACTTGTTGTTTTACCATCATTAATACATTCATTAAATTTTCAGGATCTTGGTCGGTATAAGGAGTATATGTTCCTTCATCAAACCATTTTTTTATTTTTGTCCAAGGGACGACAGAAGTAGGATAAATTTTCCATTGATCGAATTGCAATTCAGGACGATATAATATATTACGAAACATTTTTTTGTCGATTTCAGGCGAACTGCCAGGTAAATCTGGCATCCAATGTGCATCTACTTTATATCCATAATTTTTAAGCATAGTCAAAGCATTTTCTGCATCTTTTCTATTACATCCTCTATTTACTTTTTTTAAAATTGAATCATCTGTATGTTGAATTCCAAGTTGAACTCGAGTACAACCTAATTTACGCAGCCAAAATATTTCTTCTTCATTTATTGAGTCTGGTCGCATTTCGAGAGTAAGTCCAATAATTCTAGATTTTGATTTTTCGTTGATTTTTTGTTCATATTCTAAGCTCCCTTTTGGATTTTTTTGATCATTATATAAATTATTGGCCGCCCAAAATAAATCTCTTATAAAAGTTTCTTGGTATTCTTTGGGATATTCAGTCCATGTTCCTCCTAATACTATAAGTTCAATCTTATCCACATAGTGTCTATTTAATAAATATTGATACGCTCGGTCGTTAAACTGACGCACAGGATCGAAATCATTTTGTAATCCTCTTGCTACAGTCGGTTCAGCACTTAAATAACTACGCGGATTTACATCATTACCATTATCATCAATTTCTTTGGGACAATAAAAGCAATCATGTTTGCAACTAAATATTTGTTTTCTTTTTTTTCCATTTTGTACATATTCAGGATAAGGGCTGGTAATAACTGACATGACAATTACACCTGATAATGATCTCATTTCTTTTGTTTTAATAAAATTTTGAAGTTTTTCATTCTTAGGTATAATATTTTGATCCACCAAGATATCATACACCATTCCTAATTGTGCTTTTGAAGGAGAAATCTTATATTTTCTTTTTAAAAGAATAAGTTCTTTGCTAAGATCGTTAGATAAAATAGATTGATCATTTAGATCTTTCACACATTCTATAATATTTTTCTTTAATAAAGATTTTTCATGTACAAGTGTTTTTTGGGAGTGGGCTATATTTTCAATATCTTGAATGGGTTTCATATTGTTAAGTTAGAGAGAAAATATTAATAAAATATTATTCAATTTTATAGAATAAATGGAATATTTATTATTTTCATTATTAGCAGCAATAGTAATTGGGATTCATATATTTTCCCTCAAATTATTATCAAAGTATGACAAATATTTTATTGAAATTTCTATTTTGGTGGTAGTAACCATGATTTTATCTCGTTTTCTTATTTATTATGCAATGTTTTATTCTGATAATCCGACCAATGTCCATTTATTATTAAGTGTTTCTGTGTTTATAACATTTTTAGCAAGTTGGTATTTTTTTAAATTGGAAAAATTTGACATGAAGCGTTATATTGGAGGAATGATATTGGTTTTATTAGGATTTTATTTTATTCAAACATCTTATACACAATCTGGATAATTAAAGTATATTATATTAAGATATAAATAATATTTTTTACAATATTATAATGGAGCGTCCTACTATTAAGAGAATACCTCATCAAGTATTTTTTGGAAAAATGGATGGAGTATTTCGTGGAGAAAATGCAATGTTTCCCGGAATCTATAGAGAAGACAACTATTTTTGGTTAAGGAATAAGGAGTCGCAAGAGGTATTAGATGTATTACATAAAGAAAATGATTACACAAGATTTATTATGAATGGACAAGAATCTACTCAAAATAATTTATACCAAGAATTGTTGTCAAATGTAAAGGAAGATTATGACAGTCTTCCTTTGCCTCAAAGTCATTTAAAGGAAGGATGGAAAAGTAAATATTATTATTTTTCAAGAACCTTGACAGGAAAAAGTTATCATCTTCATTGTCGAGTAAATATGGAAAACAACGAAGAAGAAATATTACTTGATGAAAATAACCTAGCTTTTGAAAAGAAATCATTTCATTTGAAAAGTTTTCGTGTAAATGAAGAACAAAAATTGATGAGTTATTGTGTTGATTATAATGGTTCAGAAAATTATAATTTAGTAATCCAATCAATTAAAACTAAAGAAAATATACTTCACTCTATTCCTAATTTAATGTACGGTGGGTACGAATGGTATCAAAATTCTATTTACTACTTACAAGGTAATAATGAAAATAGAATTCATCAGTTGTGGAATTATGATTTTTATACAAAGGAACATGTAAAGATTTATGAAGAAAAGGATGAACTTTATAGTCTAGGATTTTCGGTTGGAGAGGATAATCGTTATTTATTTTTGCATTCTGATAGTGTAGAATCATCAAAAGTTTTTTATTTTACACATGAAAATAAAAATATTAAACAAGTAACAGATTTTCGACAAGGACATAAATATGAAGTATCAGTATATCAAAATCGGTTATTTATTTTAACCAATAAAGATGATGCAAAAAATTTCAAAATAATGGAATGTGAATTGGAAAATACAAATGAAGAGAATTGGATCGAATATATGCCCTATGAATCTTCAATTTATATTGAAGGAATGGTTATTTTAAAAGATTATTTAATCCTATCGGTTAAGAAAAATGGAAATAGTTACATTTGGGTTATTCCACATGAACTTAAAAAAAAGAACTATTGGATTGATGCAGAAGGAGAAATTATTAATCTTTCTTTGATGAGATTATTTTACAATTCAAATATTATTTTTTACTGTCAAACTTCTTTAAAAACACCTGTAACTTGTCATCGTTTGAACTTGGATACGAGAGAGGGAAATATAATTAGAGTAAAGGAAATACCCAATTTTGATTCTTCTTTATATCGAGTAGAGCGTATTTATACAAAAGAGAATAAGGTGCCGATGTCCATTATTTACCGAAAAGATATGTTTCAAAAAGATGGCAGCAATCCTATTTATTTATATGGGTATGGATCTTATGGTATTACAATTGATCCTACATTTCGTGCATCGATATTACCTTTATTGAATAGGGGGTTTGTTTATGCAATTGCTCATGTTCGTGGTGGTAGTTTTTTGGGTTATGAGTGGTTTGAAGAAGGAAAAATGTTGAAAAAAATGAATACCTTTCAAGATTTTATTGCATGTGCAGAGCACTTAAAACAGGAAAACTATGGAGATAAAATTACAATTGAAGGAAGAAGTGCTGGAGGATTACTAGTAGGGGCTGCTGTTACCATGCGCCCTGATTTGTTTCTTTGTGTTATTGCAGGAGTACCGTTTGTGGATGTAATGAATACAATGTGTGATCCAAGCATTCCTTTAACCATACCTGAATGGGAACAATGGGGCAATCCAAATGAAAAAAAGTATTATGATTATATTTTACAATATAGTCCTTATGATAATGTCAGAAAAGAAAAATATCCTCATATTTTGGCATTAGCAGGATTAAATGATCCTCGAGTAGCCTATTGGGAACCGGCAAAATGGATAGCCAAATTGAGGGAATTTAATGAAAATCCTAAGAGTATGCTGTTATTAAAAACAGAGATGCAACAGGGACACTTTGGTCAAGCAGACCGTTATGGATATTTAAAGGAATTAGCATTTGATTATTCATTCGTAATATATTCCCAAACGATTTAACTAATAAGAATAAAGCTAAAAAAAAAGGTTTTTTCATCATCAGTATAGTTAGGATCAGTTCAAGGTAATAAAAACACAGACGATTTATTTCCATTTGAAGGGAATTAAATATGTTTTTATTAAAATTAAAAACTAACTTAAAACATATAATTATATAATTATATAAATGAAAATATTTTTTCAAATAGGAACCAACGACGGCAATGATAATTTTAGAAACTTATGTATTAAACATAAACCAGATATGATTGTGTTAGTTGAAGCAAATTCCAAACATTTAAATTCAATTAAGAATAATTATAAATCTTTTGTAAATGTTCATACAATCAACAAAGCCATTTATTATAATGATAATGATGAAGTGGAATTATTTATTCCGGCAAAAGACGGTATTTACGGAGAACCTGGCGTTCAACCTGAAAGAAAACAAGGCAATCATACATATACAGATGGTCAATTTAGTTTATTACCTATGAATGATTGGGGTGAAAAAAAAAATATGTGTAGTTTTAAAGCTACAACTATTAAATTTGATACTATTTGTGAACAATTAAATATAACAAATATTGAATATTTACAAATAGATACTGAAGGATTCGATTCCGAAATTATTAAGATGATAGATTTAGATAAATATAATATAAAAAATATTCGTTATGAAAAATGGGGATTTCCAACCGAGTGTTTTACCAAATATAATAACGACGATAATTTAAATAATTATGGCAATGAAGGTATGAAATTAGTAGAGCAAAAATTAATAAAATATAATTATAAATTGCGTGATATAAATGATAGAGATGGAAATGATATTATAGCTACTAAGTTATAAAGAATTTTAAATTTTAATAATTAATAAAAGCTATATTATTAAAATTATTTAGTTTTAATATAAAAAGCATCACCCCAACCAGCATTTCCAGCCATTTTAGTAGCTACTCTTGTAAATCCAAATGGCGATAAATATCCATCTATTTCACCAACTAGATTACAATCTTTATAAACATAATCACTATTTACCTCGGTGTAAATATAATTAATATGATGTAAATATTTTTCCATAGACTTTAAAGCTCTAAGTTCTACCCCTTGAATATCTAAATTCATAAAATTTAAATGTTCAATAGGAATATTATTTTCTTCAATAAGAGTATCTAATCTTTTTGTTTTTCCTTTTATTTGTTGAGTAAAATGAACCTGTGGATGATGTATTAAATGAGTTCCAAATTCTAATATAGAGGAACTTTGTCCGTTGTTAGAAATATTAAAATGTATTTCTTTATCATCTACATCATCAATAATTGCCTGATAAATATTTGGAATATTTTTTAATTTCATTTGATCTACTTTATTTTGTTGAGCTTCTATCCAATATATTTGTAAAGGATTTATGTTAAATCGGACATAATCTTTTAGTTCCTCACATTCATGAGCACCAATATGTAAAATACCAGAAATATTAAGATTATATTGTTGATATAATTGCCAAAAAGGTATTAACATTATAATAATATTATAATTTACATATTTATATCTAAATAATATTTAAATATAAAAAAGGAATAAAAATATAAAATGAACAAAAAAGTGATAAGTTTTTCTTTATGGGGTGACAATCCTACTTATACGATTGGTGCCATAAAAAATGCTGATTTGGCATTACATTTTTATCCTGATTTTGAATGTTGGTTTTATATTCATCAAGATAGTGTTTCTGTCAATATTATTGAACAATTACAAAATAAATCAAATGTTAAAGTTATTTTAAAAATAGGTGATTTAAATTTACACAAACCAATGACATGGCGTTTTGAATCTATTGATGACCCAGAGGTAGAAATAAATATGTCTAGAGATACAGATACGAGAATTTTATTAAGAGAAAAATTAGCTGTAGATGAATGGTTAGTATCTGGAAAACTATTTCATATAATGAGAGATCATCCACATCATATGAAAGAAAATACCCCAATTATGGGTGGAATGTTTGGAACTAGAAAAATTAAAAGTATTTCATCCTGGTCAAAGTTAATACAATCTAAGGAATTAAATGATCATGGAAGAAAATTTTATAATAAAGATCAAGATTTATTAAATAAATATATTTATCCTATAATAAAAAATAATTGCTTTATACATAGTACTTTTGGAAAATTTTCATATGAAAATTGTGTTAAACCCTTTCCTATTAAATACTGTAGAAATTATTACTTTGTAGGAGGATATGTATATGCTGATGATTCAGTATCTAATGAACATAGAGATATTTTAAAAAAACATATTTGTTATTTGGAAATAATGTAAAAACCGACGATTTAAATTTAAATGATGATGATAAATTAATACTAAATACACCCGAATCTTATATGCCAGGAATATTAATAAAAACTATAGAATCTTTTACACCTTTGAACATTTAAAACGCCGAGTGATAATCGTTCAAATATATATATTTTTATATATTAATCAATTTATATGGATAAAGTAAGTGTAATTATTCCAACATATAATAGATTTAAGTATTTATTAAATACAATAAAATCTGTAAAGGCACAAACTTATCTTAATATTGAAATTATTGTAATAAATGATAAATCTACAGAAAAAGAATATTATGATTACGATTGGGAAAGTAATAATATTAAAATAATTCATTTGGAAAAAAATAGTAAGGAAATATTTGGTTATGCTTGTGCTGGTTTTGTTAGAAATAAAGGAATTGAATTATCTTCTGGTAAATATATCGCTTTTTGTGATGATGACGATATTTGGTTTCCTAATAAAATAGAGTTACAATTAAAATCTATGCAAGAAACCGGTTGTAAAATGTCTTCATCAGATGGTTTAATTGGGAATGGTATATTTAATCCTACAAAATCATATAAAAAATATAATGATGAACTCTATTATAAAACATTACAAAATATTTATATCAGTAAAGGTAGTAATTTACTAAACAGCGGATTTCCTATAATATGGAATTTAAATTTTTTAAAAATACATAATTGTGTAATATGTAGTTCAGTTGTAATTGAAAAAACTATATTAGATAAAATAAATAATATGAAATGTGTAAAAAATGGTCAAGAAGATTATGATTGTTGGTTAAGAGCATTACAGCATACTGATAGTGTATATGTTAAAGATATATGTTTTTATTATGATGGTGGTCACGGAGACGGACAAAATTATTAAAAAGTCGGCGTTTTAAATGTTCAAAGGTGTAAAATAATTAATAATTTATATGATTATAAACATATTATTAGAACTAATTTATCTTCATTTTTTATTGTAGAAAATATATTAAAAATAAGTGAAAATTTGAATGATAATAATATTTATGCTGGAGTAAATGGAATACAACCGGCACAAAATATACCATTTGTATCAGGTTCTGGATTTTGGTTATCACGAGATATTGTAAATATTATTTTAAATAATAAAAATAAGCTAAATAAAAATTTGGTAGATGATGTTTCAATTGGGGATTTATTGAGTAATATTAATAAATCTAAATTAGATAGATATGATTTAACAAATGGTATAGAAATATTTGACAAAAAAAAGTTGATAGAAGATATAATAGAAAAAGAACATTATCATATTAGAATAAATAGTATTAATAAAAATTTGGATATTAAATATATGAAAGCATTTACTGAACTTTTATATATATAGATTGTTTATTATTTGGAAATAATGTAAAAACCGACGATTTAAATTTAAATGAAGATGATAAATTAATATTAAATTTATCATATTGATCTAAATGTTTGTTCATATGTTGGATAGTTATATTTAATGCAAAATTTATTAAGTTGATACATGATATCATTATTCACGTTTAAATATGATTCTTTTGTCAGTGATTTTATTTTCAACTTACTGTTAACTTTTTTATCTATTTTTGTATTATCGATACTGGTTATTTCTTTGTCAAACAGACTACTCACATATTCATTCAACTGATCTAAGTCGTGTTCTATTCTAAAATAAAAATCACATCTAGATAACAGTATTTCATACCAATATAGATAACATAATATAGCCTTTTCCAAATCATTCCCCAATATAGTTTTATTTAGTTCCTTCTTAATATAGAGTTGTCTTATATTGAAAGACCAGCCTATATTATTTTCATTTATTATAGATTCCATACTATCAAAAGGGTTTCTTAAATGAACGATGATTTTATTAAATTCATATTTATTTCTCCATAAATCTCCGTTCAATCCATATCTTGGATAAATATTATCATTCTTATTATGTATAATAGTGAATGCCCAATTCGATATACCATCATGATGTAAAGGGTCTTTTTCGTGTACTATTTGTAGTCCTAACAAATTTAAATAGTAGGAGCAAAACCCACTACCACATCTTGGATGGCCTAAAATTAGTAATTGTTTAAGCAACATATATACATAATATTATATAAAGATAAAATTATTCAGTAATTTATAATTTATGATATACTCTCATGTTGACAATAAAGGTATTCCATTACAAAATAAACTATATAATATCATTAATAAAAAAAACGGTTTCTTTATAGAATTGGGAGCAAATGATGGTTTATTTCAAAGCAATACAGCTTTTTTTGAGAAAGAACATGAATGGACAGGAATATTAATAGAGCCTTCGTTAAAAGGATTTGAATTATGTAAAAAAAATAGAATAAATTCTATATGTTTGAATTATGCATGTGTATCCGATAATTTTAAAGACGAGTATGTTTTTGGTGATTTTTTAGAAAATCATCCTATGGGAAGTATAGAAGGAAAACGATTACAAAATAAGACTCAAATTAAAGTAAAGGCTATTACATTAGAGAAAATATTAAATAAATATAATTGTAAAAATATAGATTTTTTATCATTAGATACTGAAGGATATGAATTAGAAATATTAAAAGGTCTGAATTTAAATAAACATAGACCCAAATATATGTTAATAGAGATTTATCCAAACCAATATAATGATATTATGAATTATCTAACTTCAAATAATTATAAATTACATTCTAATTTTTCTAATTATAATATCGTTGATAACCCAGGCTGGGATGGTTCCCATAATGACTATTTATTTATTGACAATACAGGTGAACTTTAGATAGTGAAATAAATATTCAAATGTGTAAATTATGAATATGATTATACCAATATGTTAGTGTTGATTTTTCGATATTAAAATTTACATTTTTTAAAATTTTATATTGTTCTAATAAAAATGTTTCAGTTACAATAGAAAAATTATCCACCCATAAAATAGGTAAATCTTTAAAAAAATCAAACATAATATTATTATTTTTTAGTATTGGAATACATCCAACATATATACATTCCCATACTCTATGACAATCTATTCCATTTCCTTCTGGGGAAATAGCAAACTTATATGTAGATAATTCTTTTATATAATATTCCCAATCTTTATTTGAATTTTTTGAAAAGCCTTGTTTTAATAAAATATTTTCTATACAACCTCTTTTTTTATTAGTATTTAATGAAAAATTGAAATATAATAAATTTTCTTTAATATTATTTTTATATTTTTTACAAATATTATAATCGGAACCTTTCCATTGGGAATTTGCTAATCCAATTGGAATTCCGATCAATTTATCTATATCATAATTAGGAATCATATTTTGCCCATACCATTTTATTAAAAACTTATTATTATAAATAATTTTGTTATTTCCCGATGACAAATCCGAATTATGTGTTATTAATATAAATTTATTAGAAATAAAGGGTAAAATATAATTTATAAAAAATTTTAAATGATCTGTTTTTACAAAAAATATATTTGAATTATTAATAATTGATAATGAATCTTTATTTATTGGTTCATTATTATATATAATTTTATTACAATTATATTTTATATTTGGAAATTGATTAAGATAAATTCTATCGTATATTGAAACATCTGCAATTTTGGAAAATAATTCACCAGAAATGTATTCATATTTCATATATATTAAATAAAATCATTTTATCTTAATATTCGTAATTAGATATAAATATTAATATTAAATTTATATAAAATGAAATTAGATTGCGTTTTAACTTCTTGTAATTTAAACCCATTATATTGTGATTTTATACCTATTTTTATAAAAACCTGGAATAAATTATATCCTGATATTGATGTTAAAATTGTTTTAATTTCAGATTATATACCTGATAATTTAATGTTACACGATAAAAATATAATATTGTTTAAACCAATAATTAATATTTCTACGGCATTTATAAGCCAATATATTCGGTTATTATATCCAGCAATATTAGATTATGAACATGGAATATTAATTACAGATATAGATATATTACCTATGAATAAGACATATTATTCAAAAAATATTGAATCATTTGAAAATAATAAATTTATTTATTATCGTGATGTTTTATTAAAAACAGATAATCAAATTGCTATGTGTTATAATGTTGCAACTAATAAAATATGGAGAGATATATTTGAAATATATTCTTTAGAAAATATAACTAACAAAATAATTACCCGATTTAATCAGATAAAACAAACATTTTGTGAAGGACCTGGAAATAGTGATTGGTTTACAGACCAAATAGATTTATACAATTATATAAAATTATGGAATATAAAAACAAATAATTTTATTTATCTAAATGATAATTTAACCAATTTTAATAGACTAGATAGAATACATATGAATAAAAATGTTATCAATCAAACAGAAATGAAAAAAATAAAATCGGGTTTTTATTCAGATTATCATTGTTTAAGACCATATTCCGAATACAAAAATATTAATGAATTAATATTAAATCTATTATAATTTACAAGGATTTATTATATATTTATTATGAATACCATGTGCATTTCGAATAGGACTAACTGCTGTATAACCTACTGGAGGTTTTCTTTGATTGATCCATAACCTAATATTAGATTTATGATGATGAATTAATTTTATCTGCCAACATGGATTGAATATTCTATACTTTAATAGTTCTATAAAATATATAGTTAAAAGTGCTTCAATGCCACTAGTATTTTGAATATAATGAATAAATTTCATATCTTTATTTTCAATATTTAGTTTTAAAGTATCTGAATGAAATACAAATGCATCATGGGAACCTTGAAAATTCGTTATTTGGGGACAAGACATATCATATTCGTACCGACTAAGAAAATATATTATATTTTCATTATTAAGTTTTGGTAAAATATTTGTATCTTCAAATACAATTTCTATATCACTATTACAAATACAACAAATAATATCTTTCAAATTATAAGCATAGCTAAAGAGTTCTGGATAGGTTGGTTGATGGTTTAATACAAGTAAAACAATTTTTTCCCTATTTTCATGTTTGTTAAACAAAGATATTTTAAATGTATTACTATCATTCTCTGTAATAAATAAATGAATTTTATTTATTAATTGATTATTTAAATTTTTAAATAAACATAATTCTATTTCATTTTGTCTAATATTATTAGAAGAATAGTAAAAACTTTGAATTATTTCCATATTATATTTCTAATATAATATATATTTTAATATTATTATATTAAATAATTATTTATGTAAATAGAATAATCAATACTTTTAATAACTACAACTATGAAGAAAATAATTTTATTTACAAAATTACAAGATATGCCTAGTGATGGATGGTTGCATGGATGTGTAATGTGCGAACAAATAACTGGATCAATTGATAAAATTTCTATACATGATTTAAAACCCTCTCTTTATACCCAATTGGTCCGCCATTTCCATATCAGAGCATACACATGTGGTCGATGTAGTATAAATAATAAAAAATTTAAGAACCATTATCAATCGTATTGCGAAAAAGTGAAAGAATTATTAAATGAGAGAAATATATGCCTATAGAATTAGTTATTGCAAAATATAATGAAAATATGGATTGGTTAGCTAGAATTAAAATTCCATATAAAATCTATGATAAATCCTCAAAACCTATATTTGATTCTATTCCATTACCTAATTACGGAAGAGAATCAAGTACTTATCTTTATCATATTATACATAATTATAAAACTTTAGCAGATGTAACTGTATTTTTGCAAGGCGACCCGTTTGATAGACTTTACTCGGTTGGAGCTGAGGGAAAATGTAATAAACACCAAATTAAGAAAGCAATTAAATATTTAAATGAATTAAAATCATCATCTTCATTTTCCCCTTTCTTACAAGAACTTCATAATGTGCCAGATGGAACAAACGATTGTCCAATAAAAAAAAAATATGAAGAAATATTCAAAGTAAAAAACTGTCCCTATTCTTTATTTACAATAAGTATTTGCTCTCAATATATTGTTCCTAAAAAAAATATACTTGCAAGGCCTCTGAGTTTTTGGAAGAATTTATATAAAATGGTTGAATTTGACGAACCAAATGGATCGATGAGAGGGATCAAAGAAAAAGGAAGGGTATGTGGATATACCCTAGAATTTTTATGGTATATAATTTTTACTAATACTATGGATTTAAATGCACCTAATTTTGAAACACTATGCGATCAATTTCATCAAAAATGGAATAAACCTATGATCCCGCCTAATTTTGTTACTTCCAAAAAAATAAATGCAATTTCTGTCCTACAAAGATTTTTAACAATCTATTGTATTCCAAGATATAGGAATTAAATCTTTATGAATATTTTCATTATTATGTTTCCAAATTGGTGTTATTACCTTTTTATTGGGGTTATCATTTAAATAAGCTGACCACCAACTAAATGTACTATTAGCAATAATATTATGATCACAGTTAGCCATAAGTAACATTTGTTTCCAGTCATCAATTTCAAATGGACAAAATAAAAAACTATGATTGGAAAAATGCATTTCAAGAGTTTTCAGATGGTCATTTAAAATCGATTCATTTTGTTTTTCTCCAAAAATAATAAATTTTAATTTTGTAGAAGGAATTAATCTGGTTAATTTTTCAATTGCCTTGACATAATAGTCCATAGATAAAATGGTATGGGCACCTTTTGAATAGGCGTAATCTCCAATTCTAAAATGAATAGACACCAATTGACAATTATTTCTCTCTAACAGTATTTTGAATTCATTTTTAATTATTAAAATTTGTTGAGGAATTTTGCAAAATTTCAAAATAGAATTGTAATGTTGATCAAAATATTTATAAGATTGAAAATATCCAAATAAAACAGTTTTTTGACCAGTTGAAATTGAAAATGGATCAAATGAAAACGGCTTTTTTTCTTGAATCAATTGACTCCCTTGGGTATTTTCTCTCGGTTTTACAAATTTATTTAATGAATTCAAAAAATTATTCCAATAGGTTGGTCTTTTCGAATTCTCATCGTGAGGAGATACCTCATCCGGTTTATAAGAAGTAAAATAAAAGGGGATTTTATTTTCAAGAGAAGCAGCAATTAATGTAAATATCTGAAACAATTGATTTCCTAAGCCTCCTTGTATATAAATAGTAATCATAAAATAGCATAATATTATTTTTTTATGCTATTTTACAAATTTATTTGTAAAGACATTGTAGGATTCCTTCTTCTGCGAGAAACCATATTTTTTCTTCTCATTTCAATAATCTGATTTCCAGTTGTTTTTCGCAAATCAACTTGGGTTTCTTTCCTTTTATTAGAATATGGTTTAACATCAAATTTAGTATGATGTATCATTTCATTATTAATAGTAAAAGTATGATTATATAGGGTGGAAATTCCATTAGGGATATGTTCAAATTCTAACCCATTTGCCTGTGCCAAATCAATATTTCTAATAGGGTTATCAATCAAATGAAGTATATTCTTATCCCCAATCTTAAAAAATTTTGAACGATCGATTTTCATATGAGCTTTTAAAACACGATGTTGTAAAACATTGTCCTCAAAGCCATAACTCCAAAAATTGGGAAAACCATTTATTTTTTCGAAATCCGATCCCAGGATCGAAACAATTCCTCCAAGTACAAATTCAAAGCCATAAAAATGTTTTACAACATTTTCTTTAGTCTTATAATTTAATAAATTTTTGGTATAAGGCAAACAATCTATATCATGAAATACAAATGTAATGTTTTTATAATCATCTGGATACTTTTCCTTCATTGCTATAAAGCCTAAATTCTTTACCGCGCCACGATTAAAACACCTAGTATCTTTTTGATGAGAAAAAAATATTTCATAATCCTTTACATCTTCCAGTATGAACTCCATATATTTATCAAAAAAACACTTATGTTCCTTTCGATCTCGGTAGGGAACTATAAATATAATTTGAGGAATCATCTTATATTTACCTATTATATTTTTTTAATATAGATTCTGGAATTAGTTGATCTTTCAACCCTTCCAATTTTTTAAAACACTTATTTATTGTTACCTCACTAATCTCACTAATCAAATGTATATCTTTTTTGGTAATATTTAAATTACATACTTGTATCACAAAATAAATTATACCTGCTGCAATCGAATGAGGCGTATTTTCCGGAATCATGCGGTTCTTTTCTATACGCACCGCAATAAATTGACAAAGTTTTGTCAATTCTTGATTTATGTTTAAACGACTACAATATCTCTCTATAAATGTCAAAGGTGTTGTTTTACTAAATGATGTCTTTTCATTATTTTCCATATTACCTTCTAATGTATTTACAATAGACATCGCATTTTTACAACCCTTAGTAGCACTTGTATTGTCAAGATGAAATATTGTAGCTATTTCTTTGGCTGTTCTTGGATTATGATTTACCCTACATGAAATATAAATGGATGCTGCTATAATACCATCTCGATTTAATCCTCTAAATGTCTTTTGCTCTGATATTTTTTTATGAAAACGAATTGCATCATCAATAATAATTTTAGGTATCCCTGATTGAGAAGCCATAATAAGAATCTTTTGAAATTCATCGTATTGGGATTTTTCTTTATAAGGCATCGATTGCCACTCTGTATATCTTCTTATTTTACGCATTTCGTATGATGAACTTCCCATACATACTACTTTACATCCATAAGATGATTCTTTTAATAATGGATTTACAGGCATACCGCAGCGTGTAGGATCATTATTATTATTGTCTTCTGATCCATAAAAACGCCATTCCGCTTTTTGATCCAAAGAATCTTTATATAATATACCGCATTTTCTATTTGCACATGTTAAATAACCTTCATCTGAATAATATAACATGGATTGGCAAGAATCGCATTGATCTCTTTCTCCTTCTTTTCTATAAACACATTCAATAGTTGCTTTCTTATTTATTTCTTCATCAAATGCCATCCATAATTTTTTTTGATGTTGCCTATTTTTCTTTCTAGTTTTATTCATATCCATTATTCATTTATATTGTTTTTATGTATTTAAATCAATTTTATTAAATATTCATATATATAAATGGGAGCAGCTCAAGGGAAATCATCAAATGACAGAAATCTACTTCAATCTCTGAATATGATTGCTACTCAATATATTTTTAAACAGAATTTCCAGGATTTGAAAAAACTTAGAGATGCTAAATACTGCAATAATTTAGTTGTTCTTACTTCCAAAATCATTAATCAAAATTTTAATTCTAAAGAAATTGAATTTTTAGCAACTAAAATGAAAAAGGGAATTAAAGTTAATGAACTTGATAATCAAAAACTTGTTTATCTTCAAAATACCAACTTACAAAACCTTGATGTTAAAAATGCTTCTAAAAAACAAAGAATGTGTATTGGTATCGCCAAATTTTATGTAAAAATTGCACATATATTTGCTTGTATTTTGACCTCTATTAACCCCATGTACTCTTACACTGATCAATTCGGCAACAAACAACAAGTCGGAATTCAGGAAAAATCTAAATTACCTTCTTCTATTAAACTTACTTTACAAAAAACTGGCATTTGTGCTTCCAGAATTCAAGCCCTTATTAATAATCGTGACTTTTCTGATTTATCTACTATTCATGTTAAGCCAAAATATTGCAATATTAATCATTTTAAAGATGGAAATCTTAAAAATTTATCTGATGAACCTGGAATTTCTGAACTTGAAGAATTATATAAAGATGAATATAATTATGAAACCGGTAAATATACCTCTATGTCTTCTGATATGAAAATAAAATACAAATTAGATGTTCAAAAAATGTATAAAGCATTTACTGGAGAGAAAACAGTTCCTCCTGAAATTCAAAAATTCTCAGATATTCAACTCAGAAATTTTAAAGCAAAAGATAGCTGCAAAAAAGGCACGCCCTTCACAAAAGAATATACTGCTACTTCTTCTAACGACAACTTCCCTCTTTACCAAGAATATGCTAAGCACATTAAACAAATGAAAAAAAATTCTAGTTCTAAACAACTTGAATTAATGAAAATTTTAGATGAAATTTTTATTTACCAAATTATTAATCAAAAGAAAAAAATTACTATTCAACCTAATTTGAATTTCGAAAAATTACAAGAACTTGTTGATAAAACTAGAAAATTAATTGTTGAAATGTTTATTCAATGTGAAGAAGACTATATTAAGGGTCTAGAACTTTATGAAGCTATTGTACAAAAACAAATGCTTGTTTTGACCCAAAATCAAATTAAAAGTCTTGAACAAAAAATGGAAAATACTATATCTGAAACAAAACCTATCTAAATTTACTTTGAAATTCATCTACGATTTCATTTGTATAAATAAAATTACCTTTTGGTTGATATTCATCTATAGATTTAAATGATACTTTGGGTTTTTTTATTTGCTTTATATCTTCTCCATTCATCAATAATGGAAATGAATCATTATCTTTGTTCTTTTTATCTTTTACATTCCCAAATCCATCTACATTAACTCCTATTTTTTTCTTTATCTCTGTCCTTACATAAGACGGAACCCAATGTTTCCAACAAATAAAAAACAAATTTGGATGAAAGTATTTAACAATAAATCCATTGGTTTTTAATTTTTCTATCAAATATCCTATACAATGACCTTGATCATATTTGGGAACCCCTATGATTGTCTCTGGAATTACAAACCAACAAAATTGATCTTCTGGTTGTAACCTAGAAGATTGTTTAATTTTTCCATGAATACGATGTAAAATTTTATTGAAAATTTCCAATTTCAATAAATCCTGATGTTGTTTTTTTTCATAAAGCTCATCTAAATCTATTTTTTCACTAAAATCATTTAAATCTTTCAAAGTAAATATATGCGTCATAATTTATATATACATAAAAAATTATGTATATA
>Ga0209223_10000149_pt1 | contig 80341 bp, 79 predicted proteins | sample COG_06_FD_184750 | JGI IMG/M metagenome (GOLD analysis project Ga0209223, IMG submission 184750) | Pelagic Microbial community sample from North Sea - COGITO 998_met_06 (SPAdes) (version 2) | ecosystem: Environmental > Aquatic > Marine > Neritic zone/Coastal water | place: Helgoland, sampling... | reverse complement strand
AAGCTCTTGTATACTATTGGAGCTACGCTTTTCAGTATTAAATTATTAGAATATTATTCTATTTTTGATTTTACTGTTTATTCAGGATCTTTCTTCTATTCCTTTTATGCCAATCCTGTTTATTCAATATTACCTTGGTTATTTTTAGTTTGGATTTATTTCTACGTATTTAAATTTTTTAAAAATGGTCTTTATATAGATACCGGTTTAAAAAAGAAAGCAGATGAGGCTAAAATTGACGATTTTTCTTGGCTTGATAGATTTGGCAAAACATCTATTTTTTTAAAAAATGACTTAAGGCTAATAAAAAGATCTAAGAGGGCAAGAAGTACTGTTTTTGCGGGTGTTTTTTTCTTGTTTTATGGATTCATTTTTTATTTTCAAGATGACATTTGGGGGCCCGTGATGACCTTTTTTGGATATTTATTTGCTTCAGGAGGTTTTTTATTTATGTTCGGATCCTTTGTGCCAAGCTGGGACAGCCAATATTATCCGCTTATGATGACTCAAAACATAGAGTATAAAGAATATATAAAATCAAAATGGTCTCTAGTAGTTATTGGTACAATTATATCTACAGTTCTAGCATGTTTTATTTATTCTTTTTTAGGAACCGACGCAGTTTTTGCTGTATTGGCTGGTGGACTGTATAATATGGGTATAAACGGATACTTAACCCTGTGGGCTGGGGCTTACACCAAAACCCCTGTTGACTTAGACTCTAGCAAGATGGTATTTGGTGGTAGAAAAGCCATTAATATGAAAACAATTTTAATTAGTCTTCCTCAAATGGCACTTCCTCTGTTATTATTTTGGATTGGTTATAATTATTATTCGATTTTAATAGGATGTTTAATTGTTGGGTTAACAGGTGTTGTGGGAATTTTATTAAAAGACCTTGTTTTTAAATTGATAATTAGAGCGTATAAATCTGAAAAATACTCCACCTTAAAAGCGTATAAAAAAACTTAATTTTATGATTACTTTAAAAAATATTACTAAAAAATATTCAAAAGAAACAGTTTTAGATATCACAAGTTTAGATATTCCATCTGGCCAAACTTTTGGTCTTGTGGGCAATAATGGAGCGGGGAAAACAACTATGTTTAGCTGTTTATTAGATTTGATCAAGCCTTCAACAGGAAGAGTGATCAATAATGGAGTTGACGTTATGGAAAGTGAGGGCTGGAAGAGTTTTACAGCTGCATTTTTAGACGACACTTTTTTAATTGGTTATTTGATGCCAGAAGAATACTTTTATTTCATTGGAGAATTAAGAGGCTTAAAGAAAAAAGAGGTAGACGAATTTGTTAATCAATTTGAAGATTTTTTTCACGGAGAAATATTAGGTGGAAAGAAATATTTAAGAGACCTTTCAAAGGGAAATCAAAAAAAAGCAGGAGTTGTTGCAGCATTGATAGGAGAACCTAAAGTTGTTATTTTGGATGAACCTTTTGCAAACTTAGATCCTTCCACCCAGATTAGGCTCAAACAAATTATAAAAGATCTGTCGAAAAATAAAGAGACAACGGTACTTGTTTCTAGCCATGACATTCAAGATGTTACAGAAGTATGTGAAAGGATTGTTCTTTTGGAGAAAGGCAAGATGATTAAAGATATTGTCACCAGTCCAAAAACTTTAAAAGAGTTAGAATCTTATTTTAAAGGAGAATTACTATAAAATCAATTATTTTTACTTTTCGATAATAAATTACGTTATTTTATGTTATTGAGTAGTACATTATAATTAGTTTGAAAAAACACATCTTTACAATATCGATTCTGTTAATTTTTTTTAGTTGCTCAACTAAGAAAAACAAACCTTTAAATAAGGGTTTTCATTCCATTGTTTCTAGCTATAATATCTTATTTAATGGCAACACATCGGTTGAAGAGGGTTTGTTAGAAACACAGGACTCTTACAGCGAAAATTTTTGGAATATATTACCAATAGAAAAGATAAGCCTTTCGGATGATATAATAACTGTTGACGGAATTGAAAATGTTAATTTTTTAAAAGGAGAAGAAAAGGCTGCTAAAACGATTCAAAAACATTCCATGTTGATAAATGGCAAACAAAGGAATCCAAAAATTGCAAATGCTTATTTGCTTTTAGGTAAAGCAAGGTATTTGGACCAAAGGTTTGTTCCAGCTTTAGACGCTTTCAACCAGGTTTATAAACAACCACGAATAAACGAACTATGGGATCAGTCTGTGATTTGGAAAGCCAAAAGTAATATTAGATTGGAGCAAGAAGCCTTAGCTATAGAGCTTTTAAAAACATTGTTAGAAACCAAAGAAATTAACACCCAAAATAAAGCACGAGCAAATGCTATTTTATCAATGGCCTATTTACAAATTGAAGAGGAAAAAAAAGCATTTAAGCCTTTAAAGGTTGCTGCAGAGTTGGAAACAAATAGAACTAACAAAGCTCGATATTTTTATATCTTAGGTCAGCTTTTTGAAAATAAATCTAAGCAAGATTCGGCAAATATTTATTTTAAAAAAGTAGTAAAATTTCATAGAAAAATTCCAAGAGAGTTTTATATAAATGCTAAACTCAAAACATTGCTTTATGACTCAATAGAAAAAAAGGAAAAAGAATCTCAAATTATAAAAATGATTGACAACTATGAGAATGAAGGTTTTTTAGACAAAATATATTATAGTTATTCTATGTTGCTTTTTTCTAACGATTCAATATCAAAAGGAAAAAATTATTTGAATAAAGCAATTAGAGAAAATAGTTCAGACAAGGAATTACAATCAAGGGGATATGCCAAAATTGCTAAAATCTATTTTCAAAGTTCAGACTATGTAACAGCAGGAAAATACCTGGACAGTACCTTAGGCACCCTAAATAAAAAATCTAAACTATTTTGGGAAACACAAAGACAAAAAAAGGGATTAAATCAAGTTATTGAACTGGAAAACAATATAAAATTATATGACAGTTTAATTAAAATTTCTTTTTATGACAATGAAAAATTAAATTCTATTTTAAATCAAATCGAAGTCTCTAAAAAGGATTTAAAAAAACAAAGGATTGACCAAAACAAAGAAAATAGACCTTCAGCAATGAATATAGCTAGATCTAAAAAAAGCAATTTTTATTTTTATGACAATAACTTAGTCAACTTAGGAAAGAATTCATTTGAATCAATATGGGGGCAAAGAACCAGAGAAACTTACTGGAGAAGCTCAAACTCTTTAACATTACGAATTGATGAAAAGAAAGAGAAAAAAGAAGAAAAAAAAGAAGTTAAAGAAAGGGAATTACCAATACAAAATACAAATTTACTCGCTTTAATTCCAATCACAAAACCTCAAAAGGACAGTATTAAAAAGCTAAAGAATCAATCTTATTTAAAACTAGTAGAACTATACTTGGTAAAGTATAAGGACTATGATTTGGTAGAAAAGCGATTAAAAAAATTTATTAAATCCCAACCAAGAAAAGAATTTTTAGCAGAAGCGAACTACTTGCTATTTAAGCTTTATAAGGTTACAAACAAAAAAAAGGAAGAGATTGTAAAAGCTTTAATAATTAGAGATTTTCCAGAAACTAAATTTTCTAAAATTTTGCAAAACTCAAATAATCTTGTTTTAGAGGGGGAGGTATTGAAAAAGAGATTAGATAGTTTTAAAGTCTTTTTTGAAAAGCAGAAATTTGAAAAAGTAATTAAGGAAATAGACACGGCAATAGGCTTTATTGAAAACAAAGAGCTGATATTCGATTTCGAATTGCTGAAAGCTGCTTCGACTGGAAGACTGGAGGGGATTCTAGTTTATGAGGAAAAACTAAAAGATTTAATCGTAAAGTATCCAAATAGTGTTCGAAAAAATGAAATTCAAAAAATTATCAATGAGATTAATAAAAAATGGAAAACAAAAAAAGAAAAGGAATTATTTGGAAAAACCGTTTTAGTTTATGTTCTCGATAAAAAACAGGATCAAAAGACGATTTTGGATAAATTATTTTCAGTTATTAATAGACCATTAAAATTTTCGATTGATGTTTATGATTACGAAAAAAGTCTATTGGTTGTTAGGGATTTTGAAAATAAAGAAAAAGCAAATAAAACAAGAGATCAAATAAACAAAAAAATAGAATTTTTAAGACTAAAAAATAATTTTGTAGTTTTGTCTTCCCAGTATAAAAATATGCTGATTTACAAGAGTTTAGACTTGTACAAAGAAAATTAATTTATGGCTTTTGGTATAACAAATAATACAACTATGCAACAATCAAGAGAATCTAATAAAATAGATATTATAGAAAAAACAACTAAAATCGTTGGAGACATAACCTCCCAAGCAGATTTTAGAATAGATGGAAACGTTGAAGGAACTATCAATACCTCTGGTAAGGTCGTTGTTGGAGAGGAAGGGGTAGTTTCTGGAAAAGTCACATGCTCTAACTCTGATATAGCAGGACTAGTTAAAGGAAGTCTAGATGTTTCAGGAATACTTTCCTTAAAATCATCTGCTAGAATTGAGGGAGATGTTCTCACGGGAAAACTTGCCATCGAAGCAGGTGCAAACGTAGACGCTAATATTTCAATGAAAGGAGCTAAAAAAATGAAAGCTCTAACCGGCAATGAAAAACAAACCTCAGCCGAAAAAACGGCCTAATCCTTATTTGCTTTTTGTTGGCCTTGTTTTTCAAATGGGGGTTACTATATATTGTTGTGCTCAATTTGGCAAATATCTGGACAGAACTTATCAGTATGATAAGTTTTTCACTGCTATTATAACAATTTTTGGAGTAATCATTTCCTTTTATGTTTTAATTAAACAGTTAAAAAGAATAAACAACTAATTGTTTTAGTGGATTTTGTAAAAGACTTAAAAGTTTTATTAAAATTTTATAATAGGAATTTTTATTTTTTAGTTTATAGCACTACATTTGCGGCATTATTTTTTAACCATAATCAGAGGCTACAAATTGAAAAATTATAGAAAATTATTATTAATAGCCATCACTTTCTTTATCGGTTCTATAAACGCTTATTCCTCCACTGAAAATATTGCCAAAGAAGAAAATAAGGAAGGAGGAATTAAGTCAGAAATAAAAGAATACATCGCACATCACCTAAAAGACAGCCACTCTTATTCAATTACATCTTATATAGACGAAGAATCTGGCAAAAAAGTTTATATCGAGTTGCCTTTACCTGTAATTTTATACGATCAAGGATTAAAGTTTTTTTGGTCTTCCGAGTTCAAACACGGTAAAAGCACAGTTAATAGGGGCGAAAATTATTACAAGCTTAATTATCACAATAACAGAATTTATAAAACCGATAGATTTGGTACTATTGATTACAACGAGAAACACGAGCCTCTAAATGAAAAACCATTAGATTTTTCTATCACAAAAAATATTGCCACGATTTTCTTAGTATCTATTATCATGTTGTTGTTATTTGTCAGCTTAGCTAAATCTTTCAAGACTAACAATGGTATTTCAAAAGGATTGGGAAGATTTTTTGAGCCAATTATTTTATACATAAGAGATGATATTGCTATTCCAAATATTGGAGAAAAAAAATATAAAAATTACATGAGTTTTTTGTTAACGATTTTTTTCTTTGTTTGGTTTTTAAACATGTTAGGGCTCACTCCATTAGGAGTTAATGTCACAGGGAATATTGCAGTTACTTTTTCCCTTGCACTATTAACTTTTTTAATAACAAATTTTACGGCCAACAAAAGTTATTGGGGACATATTTTCTGGATGCCTGGGGTGCCAGTTTTAATCAAGATCGTGCTTGCTCCAATTGAGCTTCTAGGTGTTTTTATTAAGCCCTTTTCGTTGCTTATCAGGCTATATGCCAACATTCAGGCAGGACATATTGTACTTTACAGTTTAATTGGACTAATGTTTATTTTTAACAGTTGGCTTGGTTCAAGCTTATCGTTTGTTTTGGCATTTTTCATTTCTATAATAGAAATTTTAGTTGCCTTATTACAAGCTTATATTTTTACAATGTTATCGGCATTATATTTTGGATTTGCAGTTGCAGAAGAAGATCATTAAAAAGAATGTTTAATTAAAATTATATATATATGGAAGCAGTTATGGATTTAACTTTAGTAGGTGGAGGATTAGTGGTAATTGGAGTTGGAATTGGAATTGGTTTAACTGGAAAAGGAGCTATGGAGGCTATCGGTCGCCAGCCAGATGCCAGTGGAAAAATTCAAGTTGCCGCTTTAATTTTAGCCGCTCTTGTGGAAGGTATTGGTTTCGCTGCGTTGTTTGCGCTGTAGAAGAAACTAATTTATAAGCTTTTTGCAACAGTAAAATTTAGGTTCTACTGTTGTGAAAAGATAATTTAATAATAATAAAGAAATGGAAAAACTTTTAACAGAATTTTCGATTGGCCTATTTTTTTGGCAGACTGTTGTTTTTGTCTTACTCATTTTTTTGCTAAAGAAATTTGCTTGGAAACCTATTCTTGACGCTGTTAATGAAAGAGAAGAGGGTATTAAAAACGCATTACTTTCGGCAGAAAAGGCTAGAGAAGAAATGGCTTCTTTACAATCTGATAATGAAGAGATTCTAAAGAAAGCTAGATCAGAAAGAGATAGCCTTCTGAAAGAAGCCAAGCAGATGAAGCAAAAGCTTATTGACGATGCTAAACAGGAAGCAAATAGTGAGGCTAAAAAAATTATTGTTCAGGCACAAGAAGCAATCAAAAGTGAAAAAAAAGCTGCTTTAACTGATTTGAAAAATCAAGTAGCTGACCTATCCGTTGAAATTGCAGAAAAAGTTTTAAAAGAAAAACTTTCTGACGACAAAGCTCAAATGAATTTAGTTAAAGAACTTGTAAAAGATGTTAGATTAAAATAAAATGAAGACAAGTCGTGCAGCCATAAGATACGCTAAAGCTCTTCTTTTAGAATCTGTTGAAAAAAACAGTACTGAAGAAACTTATAATGATATGGAGTTAGTAAAAAGAACTTTTGCTAATAATATTGAGTTGAAGCATATGGTTGACAGTAGAGTGATTAAAAACAGTATTAAATTAAGCTCATTAAATTTAATTTTTAAGCAGTTAAGTAGCCTTAGTAAAAGTTTAATAAAAGTTTTATTTGAAAACAATAGAATGAATATTTTAGATGTTGTTGCGCTAAAATATATCGAGAGATATAAAGAATTTAAAGGAATCCAGTCTGCTACTGTTACAACAGCAATCCCTTTAAATCACGAATTAGAAAATCAAGTTTTACAGACAATCTCCAAACTAACTAACAAAAAAACAACCTTAATTAATAAGGTTGATAGAAGTTTAGTAGGAGGGTTTATTTTAAGGGTTGGAGATATAGAATATAACGCCAGTTTTGAAAATAAACTTAAAAACATTAAACAAGAATTTAACAAAAACACTAACCTTTCAATAACATAGATTATGGCAGAAATTAAGCCTGCTGAAGTTTCAGCAATTTTAAAACAACAATTAACAGGATTGGATGCATCTGCTTCTTTAGATGAAGTGGGGACGGTTTTACAGGTTGGAGATGGTATAGCAAGAGTATATGGATTGTCTAATGTTCAATATGGAGAATTAGTACAATTTGACTCTGGTCTTGAAGGAATCGTTCTTAATTTAGAAGAGGATAATGTGGGCGTAGTATTATTAGGACCGTCTAAAGAAATTAAAGAAGGAGACACTGTAAAGCGTACCCAAAGAATTGCTTCAATAAATGTAGGAGAAAAGATTGTAGGAAGAGTTGTAAATGCCTTGGGAAAGCCAATTGATGGAAAAGGAAATCTTGAAGGGAAACTTTACGAAATGCCCCTTGAAAGAAAGGCGCCGGGAGTTATTTTTAGACAACCTGTTAACGAACCTTTGCAAACAGGTATAAAGTCAGTTGATGCCATGATCCCCGTGGGAAGAGGACAAAGAGAATTAGTTATTGGAGATCGTCAAACTGGGAAAACTACAGTTTGTATTGATACGATCTTGAATCAAAAAGAATTTTATGATGCAGGTGAGCCAGTTTATTGTATATATGTAGCAATTGGACAAAAAGCCTCTACTGTTGCAGGAATTGCAAAAACACTTGAGGATAAAGGAGCAATGGCATATACAACCATAGTTGCAGCAAATGCTTCTGATCCAGCTCCAATGCAAGTATACGCTCCTTTTGCTGGAGCTGCTATTGGGGAGTTCTTTAGAGACACTGGAAGACCAGCACTTATTATATACGATGATTTATCTAAGCAAGCTGTAGCTTACAGAGAGGTTTCTCTTTTATTAAGAAGGCCTCCAGGAAGAGAAGCCTATCCCGGGGATGTCTTTTATTTACATTCTAGACTATTAGAAAGAGCTTCAAAAGTAATTGCAGATGACGGAATTGCAAAAGACATGAACGACTTACCAGAATCTCTTAAGCCAATCGTAAAAGGAGGAGGTTCTTTAACTGCTTTACCAATTATTGAAACTCAAGCAGGAGATGTTTCCGCTTACATTCCAACCAATGTAATTTCCATTACAGACGGACAAATTTTTTTAGAATCTAATTTATTTAATGCAGGTGTTAGGCCAGCTATTAATGTAGGTATATCCGTTTCTAGAGTTGGTGGATCCGCTCAAATTAAATCAATGAAAAAAGTTTCAGGAACCTTAAAACTCGACCAGGCTCAGTTTAGAGAACTGGAAGCTTTTGCAAAGTTTGGTTCTGATTTAGATGACGCTACTTTAAATGTAATTGAAAAAGGAAAAAGAAACGTAGAGATTTTAAAGCAAGCTCAAAACGACCCTTTTACCGTTGAAGATCAAGTCGCTATAATTTTTGCTGGATCTAAAAATTTACTTAAAAAAGTACCAGTTGATAAAATCAAGGAATTTGAAAGAAAATATATAGATTTTTTAAACTTAAAACATAAAAAAACTATGGAAACCATCAAGTCAGGCAAATTAACAGACGATGTGACTGCGGTTTTAACTAAAACAGCGGAAGAATTAAGCTCAACATATTAAATATTAATAATGGCGAATCTTAAAGAAATTAGAATTAGAATTAGTTCCGTGTCTTCAACGATGCAGATAACTAGTGCTATGAAAATGGTTTCGGCAGCAAAGTTAAAAAAAGCACAAGACGCAATAACCGCAATGAGGCCCTATTCTAATAAACTTTCAGAGCTGATGAAAGGTTTTAGTGGTTCATCTGAGGAAAAATCGTTTAGCGAAAATAGAAATATAAAAAATGTTTTAGTAATAGCCATTAGCTCAAATAGGGGGCTTTGTGGAGCATTTAATGCTAATGTTTTTAAGGAGGTTAATAATCTTAAATCTAAAGAAGAGTTTAAAGATGCAAAAATTGATTTTTTGACCATCGGCAAAAAAATAAATGATTCACTATCTAAAACAGAAAAAATAGTCCAAAATGATAGCGATTTGTTCGATAATTTAAAATATGAAAACGTTTCGTTAATTGTGGAAAAATTAATGAGTCTTTTTGTTGACCAACAATATGATCATATGGAAATTGTTTATAACAGTTTTAAAAATGCAGCAACTCAAATTATAAAATCAGAACAATTTTTGCCAATACCAGTAAGTCAATCTAATAGTGCTGGAAATTTGGATTACATCTTCGAACCCTCTCAACAAGCAATTGTAAGTACTTTGATACCAAAGTCTTTAAAAATGCAATTATTTAAAGCGGTTAGAGATTCTTTTGCGAGTGAACACGGAGCAAGGATGACAGCAATGCACAAAGCAACTGACAACGCCTCAGAGCTTAGAGACGAATTAAAGCTCACTTATAATAAGGCTAGACAAGCTTCAATTACAAATGAAATTTTAGAGATAGTCGGAGGAGCAGAAGCGCTAAATAATTAAAAACAACCGATTATTTAGTTAGGTATTTTTTATTTAAATTAAAACTTCTATGATCGTTAAAGTAGTCAACAAGTCTAATAATCCTTTACCGAACTACGAGTCACTTTTATCAGCAGGAATGGATATAAGAGCGCACTTATTAAATCCTATAATATTAAAACCCCAAGAAAGAGTCTTAGTTAAAACCGGCCTTCACATACAACTAGAAAAAAACTACGAAGCTCAAGTAAGGCCCAGAAGTGGACTTGCTTTAAAAAAAGGAATAACAGTTTTAAACTCTCCAGGGACTATAGATGCGGATTACAGAGGAGAAATCGGTGTAATATTAATAAATTTATCCAAAGAAAATTTTAATATTGAATCGGGAGATAGAGTGGCCCAATTGGTAATATCAAAACATGAAACAATACAGTGGAGATTGTCTGAATCTTTAGAAGATTCAAATAGAGGGGAAAAAGGATTTGGAAGTACGGGAATTAATTAATTAAATATGAAAATAATTATACCAATGGCTGGAAGAGGATCTAGATTAAGGCCTCAAACATTTACATCTCCAAAACCTCTAATACTAATTGCTGGAAGTCCAATATTAAACCAATTAGTTAGAGATACAGTTAAGTTAATAAATGAGTCAATCGATGAAATAGTGTTTATAATTGGAGATCCATTATTTTTTGATGAACAAGTGGAAACACAATTAGTGAGTTTAGCCAAAACATATAATGCAAAAGCAGTAATATATAGGCAACTAAAGCCACTAGGGACAGGCCATGCAATAATGTGTGCCAAGAACTCATTAAAAGGTAGGGCCATAGTCATATACCCGGACACCCTAATAAAGGCAGAAGAAAAATTTGATAAAAATTCAGATGTTGTTATTTGGACAAAACAAGTTGACAACCCAGATTCATACGGAGTAGTAAAGCTAAACTCAAAAAAAGAGATTATTGATTTAGTAGAAAAGCCATTGAAATTTGTTTCAGATTTGGCTGTGATAGGGATCTACTATTTTAAGGAAATATCTCAGCTCAGAGAAAAATTAGAAATTGTTATAGCAAATAATAAAATGAACTCAGGAGAATATCAAATAAATGACGGCTTATTAGCTATGATGAAAGAAGGCAAAAAATTTTCAGTTGGGAAAGTTAGCGAGTGGTTGGATTGTGGAAATGTAAAAAAGTGCATTTCAGCCAACAAAGTTATGTTATCTTTTTTACAAGAAGATAGAGTGCAGTTAATTTCTAAAAAAATCAATTTGGTGAATTCTAAAATTATACCACCTTGTTCAATAGCAAATGGCGTTACTATTAAAAATAGTTATGTTGGACCACATGTTTCAGTTGGAATAGATTCAGAAATATTAAATTCAACAATTTCCAACAGTATAATTCAGTGCAACTCAATAATTAGAAATGCTAAAATTCAAAAGTCGATGATTGGGAACAATTGTATATATGATGGAAAAGGGGAGGAAATAAATATTGGAGATTTCAGCGAGTTAATTTAACTTGCTGTAAATGAAAAAAACTATTTTTTTATTTTCATTATTAGTTCTAGGGTGTAAACCTCTAAAAAAGGTTGAATACAAGCCTAAAATAAAAAAAATTTCTACAAAAATTCTGATTGATGAGGTTGAAAATCGAGAACCGAGATATGATTTTTTATCAATCAGATCACAATCTACAGTCACGGAAAACAATTCTACAAATCAGTTTAATTTAGGGATTAGAATTCAAAAAGACGAAAAAGTAATTATAAGTGGCTCTATATTAATCCCACTATTTAAAGCGTTGCTTACTAAGGACAATATAGCTTTTTATGAAAAAATAAGCAGAAGTTACTACAAAGGTGGATACCAATACCTTTCCAATATATTAAATCACGAGTTTAGCTTGATTGCTTTTCAAAAAATGCTTACTGGACAACCAATAACCAATTTTGCAGAAATTAAATGGAAACAACTAAGTTCTTTAGACAATTATACTTTAGAGTCACATTATAAAAAAAAGGATGTTACAATCCAATACAGATTTAACCCAATTGATTTAAATTTAATAAGTCAAAAAATAATCTCTGATAAGAATACATTAATAATAGAATATGAAAACTACCAATTTGTTGATGGATCTTTTTTCCCTCAAAAAGTAAAGATATTAGCAAAGAGTCAATCAAATGAATTAAAAGTTTCCCTTGATTTAAAAATAAGCAAAATAGGAAATCCCAACATGTTCTCTTTTGAAATACCAGAAGGGTATAAAGAACTTAAATTATGAGATTATCACAATCCAAATTTCTTGTTATTTATTTTTTAATGCTAATTTTAACAACTTACAGCTATTCTCAAAAGAACAACAAAGCTCAATTAGAGTTAAAAAAAGTTCAAATTAAAAAAGAAATTAAGCTAATAAATGAATTGTTATTTAGTAATAAAAAGAAAAAAAAAGCAGTTTATAACGACATTGAAAATTTAAGTTTTAAAATTCAAAGAAAAGAAGAATTAGTAAAGCTGACTAATCAACAAATTAATTTATTGGATAGTGAAATAAATCAAAATAGTGAAATTAAAAATAATTTAGAAACCAATTTACTTGAAGTTAAAACAACATACAGGGAAATTGTTTTAAAGTCTTATAAAATGAAATCCGGTAAAAGCAGATTAATGTTTTTACTTGCCTCTGAAAGTTTTTTTCAGGCTTACAAAAGGATTCAATACATTAAACAGTTTGCTCTTTTTAGAAAAAACCAAGCAATTAAAATATCTAAATTAATTGTAGAAATAGATGAGTTGAACAAACAATTAAGTTCTCAAAAAAACAAAAAAGAAGAATTATTAAGAAACAACAGATCAGTTCAAAAATCATTAGAAAAAGAAAAGAAACAATCGGGTGCTTTAGTATATGATTTAAGAAAAAAAGAAAAGAGATACATAAATCAAATTACCCAAAAACAAAAAGCTGCCTTGCAAATAGACAAAGAAATAGAGAGGCTAATAAGAGAAGCAATTGCTAAGTCTAACAGAGAAAAAAATAAACCCAAAAGCTTTACTCTAACACCAGAAGCATTAGAGTTATCAAAAAACTTCTCTTTGAATAAGGGTAAATTGCCTTGGCCAGTTATTCGTGGAGTTGTTATTCAAAAGTTTGGAACACAGCCACACCCAGTAGTAAAAACTGCTAAGATCAAAAGCAACGGAATAATTATTGCAACGGCTAATAATGAAAAAGTAAGAGCAGTTTTTGATGGAGTTGTTCTTTCGGTTCTTCAATTTAAAGGTAGTAATCCAACCATATTAATCCAGCACGGAAAGTATATTACGGCCTATAAGAATCTTTCTAAAGTATATGTTGAAAAGGGTGACAAGGTTTTTTCAAATCAGAATATAGGAGAGGTTTTCACGAATAATTCAACGGGGAAGTCAACAATTCAGTTTAGTATTTTCCAAAATACAACTCCAATAAACCCTTTAATTTGGATAATAAAAATGTAAACACTAACTAGACTTGGATAGCATTTTTGCTATATACTTACCTAGAATATCAAACTCTAAATTAACATTATCACCGACACTTAAATTATTAAAATTAGTATGATTATAAGTATACGGAATTATAGCTACACTAAAATGATTTTCATTTGAATTCACTACCGTCAAACTAATTCCGTTTACAGCGATTGATCCCTTCTCAACAGTAATATTGCCAGATGACTTGTGTTCAATTGTAAACATCCAGCTTCCATTTTTTTCTAGGATTTCTGTGCATTGACCAATTTGATCAACATGCCCTTGGATCATATGTCCGTCCAATCGGTCACCAATTTTCATAGCTCTTTCAAGATTTATAGAATCACCAGTTTTCCAGGACCCTATACTGCTTTTTTCAATAGTTTCTTGAATAGCAGTCACAACGTATTGTTGTTCCGAAACATCAACAACAGTCAAACAGATTCCATTGTGTGAGACGCTTTGGTCAACTTTAAATTCTCTTGCTAACTTGCTTTTTAAAGTAATATTTAAGTTACCTTGGGTTTTTTCTAGTTTAGAAATTTGAGCAACAGTTTCAACAATTCCTGTGAACATTTTTGTTAATTTATATATATTTAATATTGTAAAATTAGTGATAAATACTGTAAGCATTTATGAAAGATAATTTACCACCTATTACTGGTATTTCTTGTGGAGATCCTAACGGAATAGGAATTGAGATAATTTTAAAATCACTTCAAGATATAAGAATTTTGGATTTCTTTACTCCTATAATTTTTTCAAATGACCAATTACTATTGTCTCAAAAGAAAAAATTTAATATAGACTTAGAATTACATAAAATTAAAAATGATCAAAATCCAATTCCTGGAAAAATAAACGTAATAAATGTTTGGGAAGACACTTTTGAATTAGAATTTGGAAAATCATCAAAAAAATCTGGACAACTTTCCTATAAATCACTTGAAGCAACAACGAGCTTTTTAAAAAGCAATAAAATAGACCTGATGGTTACTGCCCCCATAAACAAGGAAAATATACAAAACGAAAAATTTAATTTTCCAGGCCACACAGATTACTTATCAGATAAACTTGATGGTGACAGTCTTATGTTTATGATAAGTGATGAACTAAAGTTAGGGCTGCTGACAGATCACGTCCCTGTTAATGAGATAATCTCCAATGTGAACCCCGATAAAATTAAAAAGAAGATTAGCATAATGGAAAAATCTTTAAAAATGGATTTTGGCATTATTAAACCTAAGATCGCTGTATTGTCTATTAATCCACATGTCGGGGATGGTGGGGTTATCGGCGAGGAGGATCAAACCATATTGATCCCAACATTATTAGAAATTTCTAAGTCTGGAACTTTAATTGCAGGGCCATTTTCAAGTGACAGTTTTTTTGGAGCAAGACTTTATAAAAACTACGATGCTGTTTTAGCTATATACCATGACCAAGGATTAATACCGTTTAAAACACTTTCATTTGGTGAAGGAGTAAATTATACTGCTGGATTAAATAAGGTGAGAACTTCACCGGATCATGGAACAGGATACGATATTGCAGGTAAAAACATAGCAGACCCCAGCTCATTTAAAAATGCAATTTTTTCAGCAATAGAAATTTATAAAAAAAGAAATTACTACAACAGTTTAAACCAAGATCATAAGAAATAGTCATTACAAATATTAAAAACGAAAATTGTTTATATTCGCGTTTTAAAAATAAAGAGACAATGTCTTTTCTAAGTCAATATGTAATTAATGTTAGTTCATTAAAAGAAGGCATACATAAATTTGAATTCAATGTTGAAAATAATTTATTTAAACATTTTGGATATGATGATTTTAATTCCTGTAAAATAGCAGTTCACGTTAAGATTGTTAAGAAATCAAATTTATTTAAATTGAATTTTTCCTCAAAAGGAAAAATAAATATTAATTGTTTCGTTTCTAATGAACCCTTTGACTATGTACAGGCTCATATAATGGATTTGGTTGTGAAATTTGGGCCACAACGGAATAATGATAATGATGAACTATTAATTTTGCCAAAAGGAACATATCAAATTGATATTTCACAACAATTATATGAAATGATAGTGTTATCTTTACCACTAAAAATAATTCATCCTGGAATTGAGGACGGAACTTTAGAATCCGAAACTTTAAACAGGCTTAAAAAATATGAGTTAAATACTCAAAAAAAAACCTCTAAAATTGACCCAAGGTGGGATAAATTGAAAGATTTAAAATAAATATAGATTATGGCACATCCTAAAAGAAAAATATCTAAAACTAGAAGAGATAAAAGAAGAACACATTATAAAGTTGCGGACTCTCAAATAGCAACCTGTAAAACAACAGGTGAGGCTCATTTATACCATAGAGCTCATTGGCACGAAGGCAAATTATATTACAGGGGAAAAGTTCTGATCGATAACTCAGTAGAGTCTGAAGTATAATTTATTAAAATTTCCTTTTTTTTTAATCTTTTTGTCATTTTTTGTCATTTTGCGCTATGTTTTGTCATTTTTTTGCCATTTTTGATAAATTAAAAATTATCTAAATTGAAAAATATTCACGCTTCAATAACTGCTGTCGGGTCTTATTTACCTAAAAAGATTTTAAACAACCGGGATTTAGAAAAAATAGTAGATACAACTGATGAATGGATTTTTTCAAGAACTGGAATAAAAGAAAGGCGAATTTTAGATAAAGGAATTGGAACATCTTACATGGCGATTCAAGCTGTACACCAAATAATTGAAAAAAAGAATTTAGACCCATTGGATATTGATATGGTTATTGTTGCTACAATAACACCTGACATGAATGTAAGTGCTACTGCTGCTAGTGTTGCAACTGAAATTGGAGCAGTCAATGCGTTTGGATATGACTTACAAGCAGCTTGCTCAGGATTTTTATATGGAATGTCTTTAGCATCCTCTTATATAGAATCAGGAAAATATAAGAACATCATTTTGATTGGTGCTGATAAGATGTCTTCTATTGTCGATTATTCTGATAGAAATACGTGTATTATTTTTGGTGATGGGGCTGGAGCAGCCTTAATTCAACCAAATTATGAAGGTCTTGGAATGCAAGATGAATTTTTTAGATCAGACGGAATTGGCAGAAATTATCTTAGAGTTGAAGCAGGAGGTTCTATAATGCCATCATCTTTAGAATCTGTAAAAAATAAAAAACATTTTCTTTTTCAAGATGGTAAAAATGTTTTTAAATACGCCGTTTCAAATATGGCAAACGCATCATATCAAATAATGAAAAGAAATAATCTAACCAATGATGATGTAAATTACTTGGTTCCACATCAGGCTAATAAGCGAATAATTGATGCTACTGCTGATAGAATGGGAATAAAAGAATCCAAAGTCTTGATGAATATTGATAAATATGGTAATACCACCGCTGCCACTATCCCTTTAATTTTATCAGACTTTGAAAATCAGTTTAAAAAAGGAGATAATATCATATTTGCTGCTTTCGGCGGAGGCTTTACGTGGGGCGCATCTTATTTAAAATGGGCATATAACAGTTAATAAACCAAATATTATGAATATAAAAGATATACAGCAATTAATAAAGTTTGTAGCAAAGTCAGGAGTAAGCGAAGTGAAAATTGAATCAAAAGATTTAAAAATTGCAATAAAAACAGGCTCTGGAGATAAGCCAATTGTTTATTCAAATCCTCAAACAATAATTCCTCAAACCAATCCAGCAGTAAACCAAGAAATTGATTTGGAACCCCCAACAGTAAAGGATAGTGATTCTGGGGACAGTAATTTTATTACTATAAAATCCCCAATCATAGGAACTTTCTATCGAAAACCATCGCCTGATAAAGCCAATTTTATTGAAAACGGAGACTCAATTTTGGAGGGAGATATTTTGTGTGTTATTGAAGCAATGAAGTTATTCAATGAAATTGAATCAGAATATTCAGGAAAAATTGTCAAAATTTTAGTTGACGATGCTACACCTGTAGAGTTTGATCAACCCTTATTTTTAGTTGATCCTTCTTAAGCTAATAACAACAAAAATCATGATGTTTCAAAAAATACTAATTGCAAATAGAGGAGAAATTGCCTTAAGAATAATAAGGACTTGTAAGGAAATGGGAATTCAAACAGTTGCGGTATACTCTGTTGCGGATGAAGAAAGTTTACATGTTAAATTTGCTGATGAAGCGGTTTGTATTGGACCAGCAAATAGCTCAGAGTCATATTTAAAAATATCCAACATAATAGCTGCTGCAGAAATAACGAATGCTGATGCGATTCATCCGGGTTATGGGTTTTTATCTGAGAATTCACGTTTTTCTAAAATTTGCGAAGAACATAAAATAAAATTCATTGGAGCCTCAGCTGAGATGATAGATAAAATGGGAGATAAGGCTTCTGCAATATCAACAATGAAAGAAGCTGGAGTTCCAACTATTCCAGGTTCAGATGGAATTATAGAAACTTTTGAAGAAGCAAAAAAATTAGCAAAAAAAATAGGTTATCCTGTTATGATCAAGGCAACAGCTGGTGGAGGCGGAAAGGGAATGAGAGCTGTTTGGAAAGAAAAAGAATTTTTAGAATTGTGGGAAAGTGCAAAGCAAGAAGCAAAAGCAGCTTTTGGGAACGATGATATGTATATGGAAAAGTTGGTTGAAAATCCTCGTCACATAGAAATTCAAATAGTAGCAGATAAGTTTGGTAAAGCGTGTCACTTATCCGAAAGAGATTGTTCTATTCAAAGAAGACATCAAAAATTAACTGAAGAAACTCCCTCCCCTTTTATGACAGATAAACTAAGGGATAAAATGGGAGATGCTGCCGTTAAGGCTTCAGAATTTATAAAATATGAAGGAGCTGGTACAGTAGAGTTTTTAGTTGATAAGAACAGAAATTTTTATTTCATGGAAATGAATACAAGAATTCAAGTTGAACATCCTATCACAGAACAGGTAATAGATTATGATTTGATAAAAGAGCAGATTAAGGTAGCAGCAGGAATTAAAGTTTCGGGAAATCATTATTTCCCAAAACTTCATTCAATTGAATGTAGAATTAATGCGGAAGATCCATTTGCTGATTTTAGACCTTCACCAGGAAAAATAACAAACCTTCACCTCCCTGGAGGACATGGGGTAAGATTAGATACCCATGTTTACAGTGGCTATACTATTCCCCCAAATTATGATTCCATGATTGCGAAATTAATAGTAACTGCACAAAATAGAGAAGAGGCTATTCAAAAAATGAGAAGAGCTTTAGATGAGTTTGTAATAGAAGGTATTAAAACTACAATACCATTTCATAGACAGTTAATGGATGATCCCAATTATATTTCAGGTGATTATACAACAAAGTTTATGGAAGAATTTGTGATGGAAAGCATTTAAAAAACAAACTTTTTGTCAATAACATGTTCAGCAATTTGAACTGCATTAGTTGCAGCACCTTTTCGAAGGTTATCAGCAACTACCCATAAATTTAAACTATTTTTTTGAGAAAAGTCTTCTCTGATTCTTCCAACAAAGACCTCATCTTTGCCTTGAGAAAATAAAGGCATAGGATACTTTAAATTTGTAGAGTCATTCTGTACAACTAAACCAGTAGAAACTTTTAAGAGTTTTATAATATTTGAAATTTCAAAGGAATTATTAAGTGTAATATTAATAGATTCGCTGTGTCCCCCCATTACAGGAACTCTCACTGCTGTTGCACTAACTTTTATAGTTGGATCAAGAATTTTATGAGTTTCGTTTGAAAGTTTCATTTCTTCTTTTGTATATCCGTTTTCCAAGAATTCATCACAATGTGGAATTGCATTTTGGTGAATGGGATAATTATATGCCATTTTCCCTTTTATTCCTTTGTATTCGTTTTCTAATTGTTTTAAAGCTTTCATCCCCGTTCCAGTAATAGATTGATAGGTTGAAATAATAACTCGTTTTATACCATAGTTTTTATGAATGGGACTTAAAACCATTAACATTTGAATGGTTGAACAGTTTGGGTTAGCAATAATTTTATCGTTAATACTTAAAAGATTACCATTAATTTCTGGGATAATTAACTTTTTTGTTGGGTCCATTCTCCAAGCCGAAGAGTTGTCAATAACAGTAGTTCCGACCTTTGCAAATAATGGTGCCCATTTAAGGGAAATTTCAGAACCAGCAGAAAAAATTGCTAAATCGGGTACAAGCTTATAAGCATCCTCAATTCCTATTAAACTATATACCTTATTTAAAAAAAAAATTTCTTTTCCTACAGAACTTTGAGAAGCTACAAGATATAATTCGTCGAAGAAGAAATTACGCTCTTTTAAAAGTTCTAGGATAACTCCTCCAACCATTCCAGTTGCACCTATTAAAGCAATTTTCATAAATATTGTATTACTTTATAAAATTAATTATTTCATTATAAATAAAAATACTTAAATGTTTTTCGATCATTATAATAACTTTTTGTTATAAACAGAACAATTAATCGAGAATAACTCTTTTGATTCTTTTTGATAAAGCTGTTATAATTTCATAAGAAATTGTTTCGATTGATTGTGCAAAATCATCTGCTGAAATGTTATGATCATCAAAAAAGATAACTAAATCTCCTTCCTTACACTGAATTTTAGAAACGTCTATCATTATCATATCCATACAAACATTTCCAATAATCGGAGCAAGCTTTCCATTAACCATAACTTGCCCTTTTCCTTTTCCGTATTGTCTGCTAATTCCATCAGCATGTCCAATAGGAAGAGTAGCTGTGATCATATTTTTTTCAGCAACAAACCCCTTATTGTAACCAACAGAATCACCTTTTTTAATTTCATGTTTTTGAGAAATAATAGTTTTTAAATTAATTACAGGTTTTAATTTTAATTTGTATTTAGAATCGTTGCCAAATCCGTATAAACCAATTCCTGAACGAACCATTTCGAATTGACAATTAGGATAGTTTAATATTCCCGAAGTATTAAGAATGTGTCTTTTAATTTTATATCTAACTTTACTTTGAAAAAGATGAGCCATTAAAGAAAATTTTTTTATTTGTTGAGTTGTAAAATTATTTTCAAAACTATCTTCAGAAGCCCCTAAATGAGAAAAAATAAATGTAGGTTTTAATCCGTTTAAACAGCTTATTAATTTATCGATTTGACTATCACTAAAACCTAATCGGTTTAACCCAGTATTAAATTTTATTTGAAAAGGATAATTTTTTCTTTGATCAAGCTTGGAGATGAAAGCTTTTAAAATTCGAAAAGAATAGATGCTTGGTTCTAGATTAAATTCTATAATGCTTTCAAAATCATTTATTTGAGGATGTAAAACAAGTATAGGAGATTTTATTCCTGCTTTTCTAAGTTCGATTCCCTCAATAGCATAGGCAACTGCTAGATAATCTATTTTTTCTTCCTCTAATTTTTTTGAAATAATTATTGAATCAGACCCATAAGCAAAGGCTTTTACAACTGCCATTATAAGAGTCTTTTTATTAAGTTTAGATTTTAAAAAAGTTAGATTTTCTTTAAGATTCGATAAGTTGATTTCAATAATAGTTTCTTGAACTGCCATTATATGTTCTTTTCTCTTTCATCCATTTTTTTAATAAATGCATTTCTAGATAGTGGTTCATACTCTTTTTTTTCTCCTACCATAACTAAATCTTTATTTACGCTTTTTCTAAAACTGTAATTTGCTTTTTCTCCAGTTTCTACACAAATAGCATGAACTTTTGTAACTTTTTCTGCACATGCCATTAAATTTGGCATTGGTCCAAATGGATTTCCTTTATAGTCCATATCTAGCCCAGCAACAATTACTCTAATACCTTTATTTGCTAATTTGTTACAAATTACAACTAAATCTTTATCAAAGAATTGAGCCTCATCGATTGCAACTACTTCATAATTTTTTCCAGAGCTAAATATATCTTTTGCTTTTTCTACTATTTTGGAAGAGATTTCGTTTTTTGCATGAGAGACAATTTTTTCTTTTGGATTTCTGGAATCAATTTTAGGCTTGAAAACAATAAATTTTTGTTTGCTAAATTCAACTTTTTTAATTCTTTTAATCAATTCTTCTGTCTTACCAGAAAACATAGAGCCACAAATTACTTCTATTCTTCCTTTAGAATTTTTTTTGTTTTCAACCATTTTAAAATTATTGATATTGTTTTAAAGTAGTTAACTTTATTGATTAGACAAATGTCCAAAAATTAATTCAACATGGCAAAACTTTATATAGTTCCTACTCCAATAGGTAATTTGGATGATATTACAATCAGGGCAGTAAAAGTTTTAGAGAAGGTAGATTTGATTTTATGTGAAGACACGAGAAGAAGTAAAAAACTTTTAAATCACTTAGAAATTAATTCTCAACTAAGATCTCATCATAAATTCAATGAACATAAAGAGGTAGAGTTTATTGTTAAAAAAATTACAGAAGATAATAATGTTGCTGTAATTTCTGATGCAGGTACACCAGGAATATCAGACCCTGGATTTTTAATTGTTAGAACTTGTTTAGAAAACAACATTGAGGTGGAATGTTTGCCAGGTGCTACGGCTTTGATACCAGCACTAATTGTTAGCGGAATCTCTTTTGATAAATTTATTTTTGAGGGGTTTTTGCCAGTTAAAAAAAGGAGAAGCTCCAGACTTGCATTACTATCTTTAGAAACTAGAACAATGATATTTTATGAATCACCACATAAATTATTTAAAACTCTTCTAGAATTTGAAAAGACCTTTGGATCTAACAGAAAAATTTCAGTTTCTAGAGAATTAACTAAACTTTTTGAAGAAACTTCTAGAGGATCTGTCAAAGATCTTATCGACATTTATTCTAATAAAAAACCTAAAGGAGAATATGTCATTGTAGTTCAAGGGAAAGAAAAGTAGTATGAATTGGATAATTGAAAAGAACAATGAAAATGAAACCGTTAATTCTCTTTCTAGAGATTTAAACGTTAGCCCTGTAATTTCTTTAATGTTAGTCAATAGAGGGATTAAAAATTTTGACCAAGCAAAAGATTTTTTTAGACCTAATTTATCCCAACTACATGATCCTTTTCTTATGAAGGATATGAATATTGCAGTCAATAAAATACTAGGTGTAATTGAAAAGAAAGAACCTATTATGATTTTTGGAGATTACGACGTAGATGGAACCTCGGCTGTTGCCCTTCTAAGTACTTATTTAAAAGAAATAGGAGCAAATATTTCTACATATATTCCTGACAGAAATAAAGAAGGGTATGGTGTATCTTTAAGTGCTGTTGATTTAGCGAGTAAAAACAATATAGGATTAATTATAGCGCTTGATTGTGGAATAAAAGCTAATTCACAAATAGAATATGCTTTAAAAAAAGATATTGATTTTATTATATGCGATCATCATAATCCAAGCGAAGTAATTCCAAAAGCATTAGCAGTTTTAAATCCAAAAAGATTAGACTGCAACTACCCGTTTAAAGATTTATGTGGATGTGGAGTAGGTTTTAAATTAATTCAGGCAATAAATTTTAAAAAAGGTGAAAAAACTGAAAATATAGTTAATTATTTAGATTTAGTAGCCTTAGCAATTGCCGCAGATATAGTTCCTATTGTTGGTGAAAATAGAATTTTAGCGCATGTTGGAATACAAATAGTAAATTCAAATCCAAGGATGGGAATTCACGCTATTTTAAAAAATAATGTTAAAAAAGAGTTTACTATAAGAGATTTACTTTTTTATGTCGCACCACGAATAAATGCATCTGGAAGAATTGCTCACGGATCATTATCTGTGGAACTTTTATCAGAAAAGCAATTTGAGAAAGCAGAAAAATTATTTAAAAAAATAGATCAACTAAATACACAAAGAAGAGAAATTGAGAAAAATATAACCAAAGAGGCTTTAATGCAAATTGAAGAATCTAATAATAAAAACAAAAACTCGACAGTTGTTTATAAGAAGTCTTGGAACAAAGGAGTAATTGGGATTGTTGCCTCTAAATTAATAGAAAAACATTATAAGCCTACTATTGTTTTCTGTAAGTCAGAAGACGGAAACTTAACAGCTTCTGCTAGATCTATTAAAAAAGTTGATCTCTATAAAATATTGGAGAGATGTAGTGATTACATTATACAGTTTGGAGGCCATAAATATGCCGCTGGATTAATAATAAAAGAAGAAAATTACGACCTTTTTAAAGAGTGCTTTGAGAAAGCAGTTTCATCCATTTTGAAAGAAAAGATTCCAGAGCAAGAAGTTCCAATAGAGTCAGAAATTGAGCTTGATTGTATAACACCAAAATTTTTTAGAATATTAAATCAGTTTGAGCCATATGGACCAGGGAATAAGACACCAATTTTTATGTCTAGGGAACTAAGCTTAGATGGTGCATTAAATAAAGTCGGTAAAAACAAAGAACACCTTAAAATTTCTATTAAACAAAAATCAAAAATTTCTTTTCCTGCAATTGGATTTTGGATGTCAGATAAATTTGATAGAGTTAATACTAAGGCTCCTTTTTCTATGGCTTATAGTATTGATCAAAATACATGGAATGGAAAAACTGGCATTCAATTAAAAATAAAGGATATTAAATAAAAAAAGTCCCTTTTTTTAAAAGAGACTTTTTTTGTTTATAAAATATTAAATCCTAGAATCTATAAGTAAATCCTAAATTCCAACTTCTACCCCAGCCTGGGAATGCTCTATTATCAGTATTAACCCCTAAGAATGTAGATGAAGGATCGCTTGGATCAGCCATAATATTAGTAGCAGACTCTGAAATATAGGCATTGTCAAACAGGTTATTCACATTCAATCTGACGTAAACCATTTCACCAGCTATCGATAGATTATATGATGCTCCAAAATCAAATAACTCATAAGCAGGCAACATCATTGCCTGATCTCCAGCAGTGTCAAAATCTTCTGGATTAAAGTTTGCAAATAAGTTACTTGCAGAGAACATACTAATATTAAATTTAAAAAGATCAGTTGGCTTAACCTCTAAGTTTAATCTTGAAGTTGTTTGAGCAGCATCTCCAACTTTAACTCCATTTAAAAATAAAGTAGCATCACCTAAGTATTTTCTGGATGAATCAAATACACCAGCTGTTACATCACTTCCATACTCATAATTACCAAGGGAAAGCATACCTTGAACACTTACAAAAGAACTGAGATCAAATTTTGCATCCAATTCAAGTCCTGAGTGAACTTGCTCAATACCGTAATAATTTGCAGTCCCTCTTTCTCCGTTCACAGTAACTCCGTCAGACAAGAACCTATCTTTCCATGATGTGTAATAAACATTTGCATTAAGTTTAAGTTTTCCAGAATTATATCCATAACCCATTTCAAATCCAGTTACTGTTTCGTTTTTTAAGTCAGGATTTAAAGTATTAGAATAATTTATGTAGACTGCATCAAAATTAGGTTGTTTAGAGTAATACCCTCCATTAACATATATGTTGCTTTTTGCATTTAAGTTAAAGTTAGCACCTGCCTTTATATTTCCTCCTTGAATATTTTTCCAATCGGATGTAGCGGTACCAACTTGATTAAAATATTCAACTCTTTGAAACCCTTGACTAGACACAGATGCCTGAGCAAATAGTGCAATAGCATCTTTTTTGTATTGTACTTGTCCAAAAACTCCCATCCATCTCACCAATCCATCATTGTGATAATCAATTTTTTCTTCTTCATCAGTATCTTTAAACACGTTCCATTGTTGTCCAAGATTCGAACTATAAGTTTTTCTTCTAACTATACTTCCTGCTGTGTCACCACTTCCCGCAGGATAGTTTGCAGAGTCAAAATCTCTGTACCCGTCTGCTCCAAGCAAGTGATCTAATCTTCTGTAATGAATACCTTTATAAGATCTTAAATCGAATCCAGCGTTAATAGTTAGAGTTTCTGACAATGTTTTTTTCAAATTGACAATACTTCCTAAAAAATTATGAGAATTTATAGAAGCTCTTCTAACAATTCCATTTCTTTTTACTCCATTTACCGTTTCATCCTGATCGTTTACAATATAAAGCCCAGTAGTTGGGTCAGGAACATTGTTGTAAGTAGATCCGTTATAAAAAGTTGTTTTTTGACCGGAGTTTGATGCAAAAATTTTATCCCAATTTACTTCACCGTTTACAGGGTTTCTAAATTTAGAACTACTAGCATAACTACCATCTAATCTACCAATATCTCCTGTTCCTCCTCCTCTTCCAATAGAATAATAAAAGGATGCTGAAAGATCGGTTGAAGAATTTATTTTATATTCCCAGTTTACTGAAGCAAGCGGTTTGTGATAAAAGTTTTTTCTTTGGTTGAAAACCTGTCCGTTTAAATACCCATGATTGTAATTATATCTAATACCATATTTTTGATAATCCTCAACCTTTGCCATGTTATAAAAACTTCCAGTTCTTTGGTTGTGTGTTTGTGGAGATCCAGTTAGTATAAATTGAACATTATGTTTATTTGATTTGTCTTTCCATCCATAACCTATAAAATAGTTATAACCTTCAAATTCAGTTCCTGTAACATAACCATCACCTGCAGTTCTTGAGAATAATAAAGACAATGCATGTCCACCACTCATTTCACCAGTGTTGTAAGAAGTTACTGTTTTCATGTATCCATCGTTTCCAACGGTTGCCATTACTTTACCTCCTGCGTTAAGATCAGTAGATTTAGTCAAAACATTGATAGTTCCTCCAACAGAGGATATAGCTAGCTTAGAAGCTCCAAGCCCTCTTTGAACTTGCATTGCAGAAACAACATCAGATAACCCAGCCCAGTTAGACCAATATACTCTACCATTTTCCATATCATTTACAGGAATTCCATTAATCATAACAGCAATGTTTTGAGAGTCAAAACCTCTTAAATTGATTCTAGAATCTCCATAAGCTCCTCCTGCTTTGGTTGCGTAAACTCCTGGTGTTGCATTGAGCATTTCAGGAAGTTCTAAATTCCCAATTCTTTCTTGAATGTCCACCGCAGTTAGTGTAGTTACAGTTACCGCAGTCTCTCTATCAATTGCAAAATCTGCAGTTCCCATAACTGTAACTCCAGATAATCCTGAAACTTTTAACTGAACATTAATGGTCATAGATTTATTGAATTCCACTTCTTGTGTTTCATAACCCACAAAGGAGACTATTAAGGTTCCTGAATCAGGGGCCTGAACACTAAAATTTCCATCAAAATCAGCAGTAACTCCTGTGGAAGTTCCTTTAACCACAATACTTGCCCCAGGCAATCCTTTTTTTAATTCTGAGTCAACAACAGTCCCAGTTAAAATGCTTTGAGAGAAACAGTACCCTGAAACAAAAAGCGCTGTTAATATTAAAGTTATATTTTTCATAATATTGGTTTGTATTAATATTTTTAACAAATTTGAGGAATTTTTGTTAAAAAAAGGTTAATTAATCATATAATTTTTGAACATTTTTGTGAACAACGGTATCACTTTTTTAGATATTTATTTATAAGGGAACTGGTTGAATTATCATGATTTTTTAGATTTTTTTCATTTATTTCGTTCAAAATATTAGAAGCTAACTGCTTTCCAAGTTCTACTCCCCACTGATCATAACTAAAAATATTCCAGATAATTCCTTGAACAAAAATCTTGTGCTCATACATTGCTATTAAGCTCCCAAGAGATTCTGGATTTAATTTTTCTATCAAAATAGTGTTAGTGGGTTTGTTGCCATCAAAAATCTTAAATGGCAATAAAAACTTGATTTGATCTTCATTGAGATTTGATTTGTCAAGCTCTGCTTTTGCTTCCAAAGATGTTTTTCCTGCCATTAAAGCTTCTGTTTGAGCAAAAAAATTAGACATTAATTTATCATGCTGAGTGTTTTCTTTGTGCAAGGGATTTTTAAAGCCAATGAAATCACACGGGATTAATTTAGTTCCTTGATGAATTAATTGAAAAAACGCATGTTGAGAATTAGTTCCGGTATTTCCCCAAATTATGTTTCCAGTTTGATAAGAAATATTTTGCCCATCTCTATCAACACTTTTACCGTTGCTTTCCATAATTGCTTGCTGAAGGTATGCGGGTAATTTATTTAAATATTGGGAGTAAGGTATAACAGCTTCTGTTTCACATTTAAAAAAATTATTATACCAAATGCTTATCAAAGCGAAAATAGTAGGTATATTTTTTTCAAATGGAGTAAACCTGAAATGAATATCCATTTTTCTAGCTCCTTTTAAAAGGTCCTCAAAATTTTTAGAACCAATGGATAAACTAATGGAAAGTCCGACCGAACTACATAAAGAAAATCTACCTCCGACCCAATTATTCATTGAAAAAACGTATTCGGGTTTTATTCCAAAATTTTTAATTGCCATGGTATTTGTGGAAACGGCAGCAAAGTGATTTTGCACACTATTTTCTCCGATTTTTTTAACAAGCCAATTTCTTATAGTTTTGGCATTGGAAAGAGTTTCTTGTGTAGTAAAAGTTTTAGAAACGATTATAAAAAGAGTAGTTTCTGGGTTTAATTCTTTTATGACCTCTAAAACATGATCTCCGTCTACGTTGGATACAAAATGAGATTTAACCTTGGAGGAATAAAATTTTAACGCTTCGACTACCATTGCTGGACCCAAATCAGAACCACCAATACCTATATTCACAACATCAGTAAAAGGCTTATTTGTTGAGCCCTTTATTTTTCCACTAAGAACATCATCAGTAAAATCCCTAATTTTATTCCTTGATTTTAAAATAGAGGGAACAACATCTTTATTGTCAGTCATTATTTTCTCATTCCCATCACTTCGAAGAGCAGTATGTAAAACTGCTCTATTTTCTGTTTCATTAATTTTCTCACCCTTAAATTGTTGCTCAATAGCGTTTTTTAAATCGCATTCAGAAGCTAAATCAAATAACAGATCTAATGTTTTTTTATTGATTCTGTTTTTTGAAAAATCAATAGTAAAATCATGCCAGTTAACAGTAAAATCAGTAGCTTTTTTGCCATTTTTAAACATTTCCTTCATCCCAATATTTTTAATTTCATTGAAATGAGCTTCAAGAGATTTCCAAGTGGAGGTTTGTGTTGGGTTTGTTTTTTTTAATGTCATTTATTGTTCGCTATTGAATCCTCTATTATTTCAAATTTTGAACCTATTGAATCAAGTTGCTGTTTAACAGGTTTCATGTAAGTTAAGTATTTATCTTTTAAATTTTGGGAGATTGGTTTTGCTTCAGGCAATTTTTGACGCAATGGATCCACTTGCCTGCCGTTTTTCCAAAATCGATAACAAACATGAGGACCAGAGGTGTTTCCTGTCATTCCAACACTACCAATATAATCTCCTTGTCTTACGAATTGTCCTTTTTTAACACCTCTTCTTTTCATGTGTAAATATTGAGTTGAGTAGGTTCCGTTGTGTTTGATGGTGACGTAATTCCCATTTCCACGTGTATATCCAGATTTAATAACAGTTCCGCTCGCAGTAGCTCTAATTTCTGTTCCTACAGGAGCTGCAAAATCTGTTCCCAAATGAGGCCGAACCCTTCCGTAATATGCTATTTTTCTTTTTAGATTATATCTGGATGAAATTCTACTAAATTGGACAGGAGACCTTAAGAACGCTCTTCGAAGATTTTTTCCTTTTTCATCAAAATATTCGAATATCCCTCTTTTAGGATCAGTTTCAAATTCAATAGCGTAGAATGCTTTTTTTCGGTGTTCAAAATAAGCTGAATGAATTCTATTTAACCCAACATATATTGAATCATCTACATATTTTGCGGAATATATGATTTTGAAATTATCTCCTTTTTCAAGTCTGAAAAAGTCTATTGTCCAAGCATAAATTTCAGAAAGCTCATTGGATAATAGAGGAGATAGTTTTTTATCTTCCATCGTTTCAGAAAGAGAGCTATTGATTGTTCCCTCTGCTTCAAAATCAATTAATTTTACCGCTTTAGATTTTTTTTCAGCCCAAAGAGAATCTGTCAATGAAACCAAGACATAGTCAATTAAGTTTGGCTGATAGACAAATAACTGGGGAGATCTTAGGCTATCTTTAGAAAATAAAATCATGTAGGGTTTTCCAATATTTATTTTTCTTACATCATATACTTGCTTTGCCTTTTGAACAATATTATATATTTGAGGATAAAATAAGTTGTTTTTTTCAAGAATAGTTCCAAAAGAATCACCGCTTTCTACTGTGTCTTTTACTACGTGGTAATTATTTAGAGTATACCCAAATTGTTTTATAATTTTCTCTTGAATTATTTTTGGACTTTCAGCTTTAGGATCTTTCTTACAATAAACACAAACAACAAAAATTAAAAGCATATAAATTTTCCTCATTTTATTTTAATTTTAAAAGGATGTTTAAGACCTTTAAACTCATCTAAATCAGCATCGATAGAACCAATTCTTAATCCTGCTTTTATTTTTATTGGAATTTTATTTTTATCATTACTAACCCATAAGGTTAGACTTTCACTGTTATTAAAAATTCTTTCAGACTCTACAATTGGATTAAACTTCAAACAATGAACTATACCAAACTTTGTTTTAACATCTTCGAAACCTAAAAACCTCATTCTAAAATTATAGTTTTCAGAGTCAATAAACATTGTAATTCTTATAAAGTCATTAATTTTTAACTTTTTGACATCAAAATGATTTCTTAAATAATAAAAAGTAGAAACTAAATCTTGAACATTATTTGAAACAGAAACTCTATTTGTTTCATTTTTTTCAAGGTCTTTTACAATAGCTTGACCATTATAATAATCATATTGAACTTCTACATTTTTAGTATAACCTCCCTCATAAACGTTACGTTTTGATTTTATTGGTTGAACAAGATTTTTTGTAAAGTATGTTTCGTAGAGATCTTCTACTTTAAAAAAAAGCCTAGCAAGTCCTGTAGTCCTTGCAATAGCGGTAGCCTTAAAAATTTTTTTAGAATTTATAGAATCCTCTTTTACATTTAATATTGCTTCACTGGCATTGAAAATCCCATAGTGAATCCTAAATTTCAGCCACTCACCCGCATTAAAAGAGTCATATGATGAGCTTACAAATGGAGCGCTATTTCCAGAAAATTCTTGACTAGAAACCAAGTTTGATAGAAAAAAAAAGAAACAAGCTAAAAAAATTCTTGATCTCATAAATACAAAAATATAAAATACTATTTGGATGAATTTAAAAATGACATTAATTTTTTAGCTTTTGAACTACCTATCTCGGCAGCTATCTGTTCTTGTGGAGTTTCTTGGATTTTTTTCAACGATTTGTATTTTTTTAAAAGTGTAATTTTTGTTTTTTCACCTATTCCAGGAATGGAATCTAATGAAGAATTTAAAGCTTGACCGCTTCTTTTATTTCTGTGAAAAGTAATTGCAAAACGGTGCGCTTCATTTCTCATATGTTGAATCACTTTTAATGTTTCAGACCGTTTATCTAGGTAAAGAGGAATGGGGTCAGAAGGATAAAATATTTCTTCCAGTCTTTTTGCAATACCTAGCGCAAGGATTTTGTTATGCAAGTTTAATTTTTTTAAAGCGGATACACTAGAACTAAGTTGTCCTTTCCCTCCGTCAATAATAATCACGCTTGGCAATTTTTTTTCTTCTTCAATCATTCTTTTATATCTTCTAAAAACCACTTCCTCCATAGAGGCATAATCATCAGGCCCTTTAACGGTTTTAATATTATAGTGTCTGTATTCTTTTTTAGCGGGTTTACCATTTATAAACACCACACATGCTGCAACTGGATTGGACCCTTGAATATTTGAATTGTCAAAACATTCAATATGAATAGGGTTGGTTTTTAATCTCAAATCATTTTTCATTTGATCCATAATTCTTTTTGTATGCCTCTCTGGATCAACGATTTGAATTTTCTTTAACTTTTCTAATTTAAAGTATGCAATATTTTTTTTTGAAAGCTCTAAGAGTTTTTTGTTGTCTCCAGCTTTAGGAATAATAAATTTTGCAGGAAGCAACTTTTTATAATTAAAAGGACTAATTATAGTTTTATTTTTTGAGTCAAATTTTTCTCTAAGATCAACCATACACATTAAAAGAAGATCTTCGTCGGATTCATCCAGTTTTTTTTTAATTTCTACATTATGAAATCTAACTATTCGGCCATATGCAACCTGGAGATAATTTACATAAGCATGAGTTGGATCTGAAAGGATACTAAACACATCAATATTGTTAAGCTTAGAACTTACTACGGTGGATTTAAATTGATAGTTAACTAATAGTTCTAACTTTTCTTTAATTTTTTGAGCATATTCAAACTGCATATTTTTAGAGTAATCGTACATTTTTTCCTTCAAAAGGTCTTTGGATGGGCTAAATTTTCCTTTTAGAATTTGTTTAACAGATTGAATATTACTTTCATACTCTTTTTCCGAAATCAAGCTTTCGTTCATGTCAACAGAACTTCCTGTTTGAAAACCAAGAATCAGAGTATTGCCAGCCTTTTTTAAAATTCTAAGAAAAAGCTTTTCATTTTTAGAATTAATTTGTTTTTCAGAGAGATTATAATTGCTAATTCTAATTGGGTAGAGGTTATTAATTAAATCCAATAAAATATTAATAGTTTTATAATTTGTGTAAGGACCATAGTATTCAGATCCATCTTTTATTAATTTTCTTGTGAACATAACTCTAGGAAACCTCTCTTTTTTTATACATATCCAGGGGTAAGTTTTATCATCTCTTAATAATATATTGTATTTAGGTTGGTATTTTTTAATAAGGGAATTTTCCAATAGTAATGCGTCAGATTCTGAGGAAACAACAACATGTTTAATCTCTGCTATATTTTTCACAAGATTTTTTGTTTTTTGAGAACCTAAGTTTTTTTGAAAATAAGAGGACACTCTATTTTTTAAATTTTTTGCCTTACCTATATATATTATCTTATTGGATTCATCAAAAAACTGATATACACCAGGTAGATTAGGAAGGGTTAAAAACGCAGGATTTAAAGACTGTTTGCTCACTGTACTAAAATAATTCTTTTTAAATTTTTATCTTGGCTTTTTAAATAAATTAATAATAGAAATGTTTTGGGGTATAATAATATGTAATGTAACATTTATTTGTGCAGCCTTTATTATAAATGAAAATAACGCAGATATGCTATTAGCTGGCTATAATACTATGTCTAAAAAGGAGAAAGAGTCTTTCGATTTAAAAAATTATCTTGTTTTTTTTAAAAAGTTTTTTGTAAATCTTGCAATATATACCTCATTAATTTTTTTAATATTTTATATAGCCTTTGATGAGTCTACAGCCTTTATCGCATATTTTATTTCAGCTCTTTTAGCTATGCCTTATGTGATTTATAAAGGGAATAAATTTAAAATTAACAAGTAGTGTTAAAAAAAGAGGCAAGGTTAATTTTTAAAAGAAAAAGAAATTCTTTGAGTGAAAATGATTGTAAAGAACTAAGCCTTGAAATTGCCAATAGATCATTAAACATGACCATTTGGGATTATACTAATTATCATATTTTTTTCCCTATTGAAAAAAACAACGAAATAGACACAAAATTGATCATTCAGATTATTCAAGGGAAAGATAAGAATGTAGTATTGCCTAAAACAAATTTTAACGACAAGACAATCACTAATTATCTTCTTACAGACGCTACTCTAATGACAATTAATAAACATGGAATTTCAGAACCACAGTCAGGGATTAAGATTAGCGAAAATCAATTAGACGTAGTTTTCGTTCCCTTACTTTGTTATGATAAACAAGGTCACAGAGTGGGTTATGGTGGAGGTTATTACGACAGACTCTTAAAAAAATGCTCAGCAAAAACAATCAAAGTTGGGTTATCTTTTTTTGATCCAATTGAAAAGATTGAAAACACTACTCAAAGTGATATTAAAATGGACTATTGTGTTAGTCCCAATAAAATATATAAGTTTTAAGGAAAAATCCTCTTGTTAAACACAATCATTATACCAACTCCCGTGCTGATAGCGGTGTCAGCAATATTAAAGACTGGTTCAAAAAAAGTAAAACTTTCTCCGCCAATATAGGGAATCCAACTAGGCCAATTCCACGTTAACATAGGGAATTGCAACATATCAACTACATGACCGTATAACAAAGATTCGTATCCATTTCCTGGACTAAATAAAGCTACGTTAAGGTAACTGTCAGTAAAAAAATACCCATAAAAAACAGAATCAAATAAATTTCCTATTGCCCCTCCAAGAATTAAAGAAATACTAATAATTAAAAGTTTGTTTTCTCTTTTTTTAATACTATCGTTTAGCCAATAAAAGATGAAAGGAACTGCAATAATCCTAATAGAAGTTAGAATTAATTTACCAACCCTTTCGCTAATAAAAGGAATAAAGTCACTTATTTTAGCCCCCCAAGCCATTCCTTTGTTTTCAATAAAAAGAATTTTAAACCAACCCCAATCCATTAACACGTCAGAACTGTATAGCGTAAGAGGAAAATTAAGTTTTATGTAAACTTTAGAAAATTGGTCTATTAATAAAACGAAAAATATTAATAAAATGGACTTATTCAAGCTCATATGAAAGTTTTAAAAAAAAGAATAAATCAACTTAAGACATTCTATTTTTAGCCTCAATACTTAAAGTAGCATGAGGGACTAGTTCTAATCTTTTTTTATTTATCAACTTGCCATTATCTCTGCAAACCCCATAAGTTTTATTTTTGATTCTAATAAGGGCACTTTTTAAATCTCTAATAAATTTTTCTTGTCTTATAGCAAGCTGAGTGTTAGCTTCTTTTGACATAGTTTGTGATCCTTCTTCAAATGCTTTAAAAGTAGGGGAGGTGTCCTCAGTTCCATTATTTCCATCATTCATATAAGCACTTTTAATTAATGCAAGATCTTTTTGTGCTTTTTCTATTTTTTCTTCTATTAAAACTTTAAAATATTTTAAATCTTTATCAGAATAACGTGTACTAGCCATGATTAATTGTTTTTATGGATACTTAATTTAGTGTTTATATTGTCAAATTTGATTTCAATTCCATCAGACAAAAAATCCTCAAGAATTAGACTAACAGCTAAAGTTTCATTGACTATATAATCTCTATTTTCAAAAATAGCTTTTTCAATTATATTATCCTTCTGAATTTTCAAATTAATTTTATCTGTTACCAATAGGCCTATTTCTTTTCTGTGGTTTTGGATTCTGTTGACGAGCTCTCTTGCAATACCCTCATTTTTTAACCCCTCGTTTAACTGCACATCTAAAGCTACAGTAATATTGCTTTCCGAAGCAACTAGCCAACCATGAATATCTTGAGAAATTACTTCTAAATCTGCTGGATCAAGTATAACTGTATCTTCCATTATATTTATAGAAATAGACTCCCCTTTTTCTATTTTTTCAATTAGATTATTTCCAAACTGATTTATTTGCTGTGTTGCAAGCGAAAGAAGTTTACCTAATTTTGGACCTAAGCTTTTAAAATTGGGCTTTACTTTTTTAACTAAAATTTCAGAGGAACTGCTAATTAGCTCTATTTCTTTCACATTAACTTCTGACTTTATAAGATCAGATATTTCTTCTATCTCTATTTTTTCATTCAAATCTGAATATGGAATCATTACTTTAGAAAGAGGTTGACGCACTTTAATTTTTTCTTTTTTTCTTAAAGAGAGGATTAAAGAGCAAATTATCTGTGCTTTTCTTATCTTTTTTTGCAGTTCTAAATCAATCAATTCACTATTTGATATTGGAAAGGTTGAATGATGAACAGAATTAAAGGATTCAAACTTTGTGTTAGAAATTAAATCGCAATATAAACGGTCCATAAAAAAAGGTGCAATGGGAGAGGATATTTTAGCTAACTCTATTAAACAAGTAAATAAAGTTTGGTAAGCACTAATTTTATCTCTTTCATAAGATCCTTTCCAAAACCTTCTTCTAGAGAGACGGACATACCAATTGCTTAAATATAACTGAACAAACTTAGAGATAGATCTGGCAGCTTTTGTGGGTTCATATTTTGAAAAATACTCATCGACTTCACTGATTAACGAATGAAGCTCAGAAATTATCCAACGATCTAGTTCAGGCTTGTCACTATTCTTGATTTCTTTTTCATTAAAATTAAAATTATCTATGTTGGCGTAAAGAGCGAAAAAGGAATAAACATTGTATAATGTCCCAAAGAATTTGCGTTTACTTTCTTCAATTCCTTCTAAATCAAATTTTAGATTATCCCATGGGTTGGCATTACTTATCATATACCATCTTGTAGCATCGGGGCCATATTCTTCGATAGTTTTAAAAGGGTCCACTGCGTTTCCTAATCTTTTAGACATTTTTTGTCCATTTTTATCTAAAACAAGACCATTAGAGATTACATTTTTGTAGGAAATAGAATTAAAAACCATTGAACTAATAGCGTGAAGAGTATAAAACCATCCTCTAGTTTGATCTACCCCTTCTGCAATGTAATCGGCTGGAAAAGCAATATTATTATCAATCATTTCCTTATTTTCAAAGGGATAATGCCATTGTGCATATGGCATAGAGCCAGAATCAAACCAGACATCAATTAAATCTGATTCACGAAACATTTTTTGTCCACTTTTAGAAGACAACACTATTTTGTCAACAATGTTTTTATGGAGATCGATTTTATCATAATTAGACTCTTCCATATCATTTATTTCAAAAGAATCAAATGGATCATATTTCATAAAACCTAACTCAATAGATTTTGTAATTTCATTTTTCAGCTCCTCAACAGATCCAATGATAATAGTTTCTTTGGAATCTTCAGTCCTCCAAATTGGGAGGGGAATTCCCCAAAATCTAGATCTTGAAAGGTTCCAATCGTTTGCATTTGAAAGCCAATTCCCAAACCTTCCATCTCCTGTTGACTTTGGTTTCCAATTAATTGATTTATTGAGTTTTGTTAAAACATCTTTTTTTTCAGTTACTTTAACAAACCAAGAGTCAAGAGGGTAATAAAGTATAGGTTTGTCTGTCCTCCAACAATTGGGGTAACTATGCAAATATTTTTCTACTTTAAAAGCCTTATTTTCCTCTTTTAATGTTATAGCAATCTCCACGTCTACAGATCTGTCAGGAATTTCATCTGAATTATTATAATATTCGTTTTTAACATACTTTCCTCCTAATTTCCCTAACTCAGGTCTAAATTTTCCTTGTAAATCAACTAGAGGAACTAATTGTTGGTTTTTATCATAAATCAACATTGGAGGTATTTCAGGGGTTGCTTCTTTTGCCACTTTAGCATCATCTGCACCAAAAGTTGGAGCAGTATGAACAATCCCTGTACCATCTTCAGTAGTTACAAAATCTCCTCCAATTACTCTGAACGCATTCTCTGAATTTTTATAAGGTAAAGGAGCATCTTCCCATAATTGTTCGTATTTTATTCCTATTAATTCACTTCCTAGAAAGGAGTTTTTTATTATATAAGGTATTTTAACTTTGGAATCAGAATTCAACTTTAAAGCTTTCTCGTCTTTAACTTCAATAAATGATCCTGAAAAAACTTTTGAAATCAAATCTTTTGCTAAAACCACATGGATTTGCTTTTTTGTGTATTGATTAAAAGTGGAAACAACGGAGTATTTAATTTTTGGACCAACAGTTAAAGCTGTATTGGAGGGTAAGGTCCACGGTGTAGTAGTCCATGCTAAAAAACAAATAGAATCATAATTTTTTATTATATCAGGCAAAGTCTTTCTTATTGCTTTAAATTGAGCTGTAACAGTGGTATCAGTTACATCTTGATAAGTTCCGGGTTGGTTTAATTCGTGAGAACTTAATCCAGTTCCAGCTTTTGGGGAATAAGGTTGTACTGTGTATCCTTTGTAGATAAGCCCTTTGTCAAAAAGCTCTTTTAATAGCCACCAAACTGATTCTATGTATTTGGATTTGTAAGTAACATAAGGATTTTCCATGTCTACCCAGTAGCCCATTTTTTTTGTTAAGTCATTCCAAGCATCTGTGTAACGCATGACAGCTTTTTTACACGCTTCATTGTAATCTTCAATAGTAATAGATTTACCAATATTTTCTTTAGTAATTCCAAGTTCTTTTTCAACACTGAGTTCAATGGGTAGTCCATGGGTATCCCATCCTGCTTTTCGATTTACTTGGAACCCTTTTAGGGTTTTGTATCTACAAAATATATCTTTAATACTTCTTGCCATGACATGGTGAATACCAGGCATCCCGTTGGCAGAGGGAGGTCCTTCATAAAAAACATATTTTGGCGCTCCTTCTCTTAAAGTAATGCTTTTCTCAAAAGATTTATTAGAATCCCAATCTTTTAGAATTTCTTTAGCAATTTTTGAAAGATTTAATCTGTTATATTCCTTAAAAGCCATTTTAGTAAAATGAGTTTTGATAAGAAGCGAAAGTAACGATTTTAGATGAAATTTTTTAGAACTTATGCTCTAAAACTAAATTTATATTTCTTCCTGGTGAAGATATTCCAGAAGCAAACTCACGATAATGAATATCAAAGATGTTATCAAATATTAAAGTAGCTTTTAAATTACTTGATAATTTACAGGAGGATGAAAATTTAAAAATTCCCCAAGATGGCATTCCATAGTATCTTAAAACATCATTTTCTAAATTTATCAATGGGGTTTCTTCTAAGCCGTCTTCTCCCCCAAAGCTATAATCTTCAGGGCTTTTAGATTGAGAGAACCTATAAGATAATTGCATTTTTAGATTGTTGCTAATCCATTTTAAATAAAAAGAACCAAATAATGGTGATATTGATGGCAATGGATTATACTTTTTTACACTTCCTCCTTCTGTATAAGTTATATTACTTTTGAAAAGAAGATTTTTTAAAACAGGAGTTTCTGTATCGAACGAAAAGCCATAAATGTATGCTTTACCTGCATTCACATTTGCCATAGTTTTTACCTCATCTAGATTATAAATTATTGTTTTAGGATTTGGGGTAGACTTATCGTTTAAAATTTCAAAGTAGCTTCTTATGATGTGCTTTTCAATGTGTGTGTAATATAGATTAATAGAAAAAACAACTGTTTTTTCATTAAAAAACTTAGTAACACCAAGTTCTGAACTATACGCGTATTCTGGTTTTAGTTTTTTATTAGGTACAGAAAGAATGCTCTTTTTCTCTCTAATTTTACCTAAATCATCAATATTAGGAGATCTAAAGCCACTAGAAAAATTTGCATTTACTTGCCAATCATTTTTTAATCTTGTGACGTAACCAATACTTCCTGTTATTGAAGAGTTATTTGTTTTAATTGAATTTAAATTTGTGTCAATTAAAGCTTCCTCTTTCCAATTAGCATTCAAGCTAGTAAAAGTATATCTCATCCCAAAGTTAAAATTAGATCTTTCCGTAAGGTCTTTTCTAAATTCGTAATAAGAAGCAACTGTACTGTAACTACTTCCTCCACTAGGATATCTAGTAGGAATTTTAAAAATTGAATTAGAGTCTGGTTTTGATGAAACAATCAGATTGTTTTCTACAAGAGTTTCTCCAAAAGCATTTGAATTTACGTTATTATAGGTGTATTCAAACCCATAAGAAAGACTAGAATTTTTTGTCTTAAATCCTGAAAAATCTGTATTTAAAGAAAAAACATCTACATTTTCTATTTGCGAGTTTAGGACAAGAGATTTAAACTTTCTGTTGTGTCTAGATTCTTTAATTTTTTGAAATGCCAAAACAATTGCACCTTTATGTAACCATTTTTTATTTTTAGTAAAATTATAAGTAGACGAAAGCAATGTTCTTTTTTGTGGTCCATAATACCATTGAGAATATTTAAGTTGTTTGTCGGAATCATTATATTCATTTAATTTATCATAACGATCAATATCAGATGAATTGGAATGTTGGATATTGAAAATTATGTGAGAGGACTCTGAAATTTTTATATTTAATTTATGTAAAAAATCAAATTGTGAGTATCCTGTGTTTTTTTGTGTTTTTGGATTTTCATTTATTAAATTTTTAGTATTTAACTTTTGCTTACTTAAAAAATAGTTATTTAATCCCCAATTTTTAAATCCATGATTTCTGTTTCCTCCCATAACAATATCACCAAAATCAGAGTATGAAAGGCTAGTAAAACTTGCCCATTTTTCTTTACTATACTCTAAATTCAAATTATTTACATTATGTTTTAAAACAGTATTAAACGAGTTAGATCCTTTAATAGTCCAAGTTTTTTTATTATTTATTTTAGGAGTTCGTGTATAAAAATGTACTACCCCCCCTAAGGCATCAGAACCATAACCTACAGATGAAGGTCCAAAAATCACTTCTGTTCTTTCCAGAGTATTAGGATCAATTGTAATTGCATTTTGAAGATGGCCAGATCTGTAGATAGCATTGTTCAATCTAACTCCGTCAACAACAAGCAAAACTCTGTTAGCTTCAAATCCTCTTATGACTGGGCTTCCCCCTCCTCCTTGTGTTTTTTGAATTCGAACCCCTCCCGCATAATTTAATAAATCAGCAGAAGTTTGAGGTAGGTCAAGTTCGGTTTTTTTAGTATTTATTAAAGAAACTTTTTTAGATAGTTTTTTTTTATCCTCTCTATTTCTTCCAACAGATAAAATAATTTCTGACAACATTTGGGTATTAGGATAAAGATAAAGTATGGGTTGAGAAATTTCACTAAATGGAATTATTTGTTTTTCATATGAAATATGACTAAAAACAATAGTGTCTGATTTTTTAAAACCAGAAAGATTCAACACTCCATCAAAATTTGAAAGAACGCTTTTGGTTTGTTGTACGTTGTATGCTGTTACATTAGGGATTAGAGTATTTTCTTGAAAATCTTTAATTACTAATTTTTGAGAAAAAGTATTTATAGAACTTGTCAAAAAGACAATGAATAGTAACTTATGCTTTTTTAAAAAGTTCATACATTATATTAAGTGACTGAGGCCTTTTAAAATCTTCAAGGTGTATTTGCATATATTTTATTAAAAATTCTAATAATTCTTTTCTGTGAACTGAAGAATCGATTGTAACTCCAACTTCATCAAAATTTGTGCCTAAAAATTCTTTGAAATGTTTTATCACGTTTCCTTTATTAGAATTTCCATTTTTGGAATGACTACAGAAACTTCCGTTTATCATATCAAATTCAGGGAGATGGATATTGCTTATATCTGGGGATATACCAAGATATTTCAAAAATTTAATCAAAAACTGAATGTGAAAATTAACATATTTAGAATTGGAATCGAGCCAAATTATTGATTCTTTTATAAAACTATAAAGGGCTATGTTTTTTTCTTCTTCTCTAATACTTTTAGATAATATTTCAGACAAAAATAAAACAAGTGTATTTTTAATAACATCGTAGGGAATAGTTTTGTAGGGAAAAACTATTTTTGCACTTCGGATATTTTCTAGTTTTGCTGTATTTCTATGAACCGCATCAATTTCTATTATTGTTAATGGCTGAAATAACCCAATATTTAAAACACTTTTTTTTTGAGATCTTACTCCCCTAATTAAATATGATTTGACCCCATCAGATTGCGTCAAACACTTAACTATAATGCTTGTTTCGGAATATTTTATTGAACTTAAAGCTATGGCTTCAGTTGATATTAACATTTTGGAAAATAATATTAAATAAAATTAAACCACACCTTGGGCTAGCATGGCGTCCGCAACCTTTATAAAACCAGCAATATTAGCTCCTTTTTCATAATCAATGTAGTCTTTTCCAAGCCCATGAGTAATACAAGAATTATGAATATCTAACATTATGTCTTTTAATTTGTTGTCAACCTCATCTCTTGTCCAACTGTATCTTAATGAATTTTGAGCCATTTCAAGACCAGAAACAGCAACACCACCTGCATTTGACGCTTTGCCTGGTGCATATAAGATTTTATTATTTCTAAAAACAGAAATTGCTTCAGGTGTGCAAGGCATATTTGCTCCTTCACTTACACAAAGGCAACCATTGTTTATTAAATCTTCAGCATCTTTTTTATTTAATTCATTTTGAGTTGCGCAAGGCAATGCAATGTCACAAGGAATTTTCCAAGGGGTTTTACTTTTATAAAATTTAGCTGTAGGGTATTTTTTAACGTATTCAGAAATCCTTCCTCTTTTATTATTTTTCAAATTCATTACGTAATCTAGTTTTTCAAGATTTATTCCTTTTGAGTCATAAATTGAACCCGATGAATCAGAGAAGGAAACAACTTTTGCAGAAAGTTGAATACATTTTTCTGCCGCAAATTGAGCTACATTACCAGAGCCGGAAATAACTATTGTTTTTCCTTTTACAGAATTATTTACATGGTTTAACATGTTTTCAGCAAAATAAACTGTTCCATAGCCAGTAGCTTCAGGTCTAATTAATGATCCTCCCCACGATAATCCTTTTCCTGTTAAAACACCAGTAAATTCTTTTTTTAATTTTTTATATTGACCAAACATATATCCAATCTCTCTACTACCTACTCCAATATCTCCAGCAGGAATATCAGTGTTTGGACCGATATATCTAAAAAGTTCAGTCATAAAGCTTTGGCAAAATCTCATTATCTCACCATCAGTTTTTCCTTTTGGGTCAAAATCGGAACCACCTTTTCCTCCACCCATAGGTAGAGTTGTTAAACTATTTTTAAAGACCTGTTCAAACCCCAAAAATTTTAAGATACTTAGATTTACTGAGGGGTGAAACCTTAATCCTCCCTTGTAGGGACCTATTGCAGAATTCATTTGAACTCGATAACCTCTATTTACTCTAATTTCTCCACGGTCATCCACCCAGTTGACTCTAAACATTAGTACTCTTTCGGGTTCAACCATTCGCATTAATAAATTCTTGCCATGGTAAATTTTATTTGAAATAATGTAGGGTATTACCGTTTCAGAAACTTCTCTGACTGCCTGCATAAATTCGGGTTCTTGAGAATTTCTTTGTGCGATCTCTGCTATAAATTCTTCTATATTTTTTTTCATATTGAAAATAATTTTTTACTAAAATTACCTATCTAAGTTAATCAATTAACTTGAATTAGTTTTTTAATTATCTAGTGCTTGTCTGAGATCAGAAATAAGATCATCTACATCTTCAATCCCAACACTTAGTCGTATTAAAGAGTCAACAACACCAGAGGCCTCTCTTTCTTTTTTAGGGATTGAGGCATGAGTCATGGAAGATGGATGTCCGGCAAGACTTTCAACTCCGCCCAGAGATTCTGCTAAAGTAAAAATTTTCAATTTTTCTATTATTTTAATAGCTTTATTATAGTCATTTTCTTTAGAAGTAAAAGAAATCATAGCTCCAAAATCAAACATTTGATTTTTAGCAATTATGTGATTGGGGTGAAATTTAAACCCTGGCCAAAAAACTTTTTCAACATTAGGGTGTTTATGTAAAAAAATGGCAATCTTTTTGGCATTATGGCAATGTCTTTCCATTCGAACGTGAAGAGTTTTTATACCTCTTAAAGTAAGAAAACTATCCATTGGCCCACAAATTGCACCACTAGCATTTTGAATAAAATATAACCTGTCTGCCAAAGCTTTGTCTTTAACTATTAAAGCCCCCAAAACCACATCACTGTGTCCAGCGAGGTATTTTGTAGCTGAATGCATAACGATATCTGCTCCTAAATCTAAAGGTTGTTGTAAAAATGGGGTTGCAAATGTGTTGTCTACTGCCAACAAAATTTTATTTGATTCAGCTAATTTGCTCAATGATTTTATATCAATTACATTCATCATTGGATTGGTAGGAGTTTCTACCCATATCATTTTAGTATTAGAATTAATTAGGGTTTCAACCGAGGAAATATTATTCATCTCAGTAAAATGAAATTTAACTCCAAAGTTTTCAAATACCTTAGTAAATAATCTATAAGAACCCCCATACAAATCATTAGTTGAAATCACTTCATCTCCAGGGTTCAATAATTTTAAAACAGCATCAATTGCAGCTAAACCAGATCCGAATGCTAGACCAAAACGCCCATTTTCAATACTTGCTAAAGAGCTTTCTAATGCATGTCTAGTTGGATTGTGCGTTCTACTGTATTCATAACCTTTATGTTTGCCTGGGCTGGATTGTGAATAGGTAGAAGTTTGATATATTGGAGGCATAACTGCTCCATAACCTTTTTCAGGAATTTGACCTCCATGAATAGTTTTTGTGTTGAATTTCATTTTGTCTTTGCTTATCAATTAAAATTATTGTTCAAATATAAATTATCTTAAAAGAATCTTATAATTTTAGTATTATAAAAGTTTTTTATGAAAATATATTTTATATCAACATGTACAACATGTAAGAATATTATAAAAAAATGGAACATAAGCGAAAGTATTAAAAAGATAGATTTAAAAAAACATCCATTAAAGGAGTCGGATTTAGAAGAATTGTTTAATATTTCAAAAAGCTATGAGTCGTTATTTAATAAAAGAGCTGTTTTGTTCAGACATATGAAAAAAAATTTTAAAAAAATTAATGAAAAAGATTATAAAAAAATGCTTTTGTCACATTATAGTTTTTTAAAAAGACCTGTATTATTGATAAATGAGAAATTATTTATTGGAAATTCTAGAGAAAAAGTAAAAGAAGCCGCCTTTGAAATTAAATCTACATGTAATTTAAATAAAAATTAACTTTAATAAGTCAATCAATATATCTTATAAATCAAACAATATGCTAAAAATAATAACAAATTTTTCCTTTTTAATATTATTAAACTTGACTTTTTCTCAGGATAAATCTAAGCTAACTGAAATCTGGGAGCCCGTTCCAAAAAAAATAGAAGCATATGATTTTTCTAAGGCTCCAAGTGATGCTATCATTCTATTTGATGGAAAAGATTTTTCAAATTGGATTAATCAATATTCAAATGAAGCTCCTAAATGGAAAATAAATAGTGACGGTTCTATGACGGTTGTAAACGGGACTGGAGGAATTAAGACAAAACAATCATTTGGTTCTGTTCAGCTACATATTGAATGGAAAACAAGTCAAGGAAGTAGAAATAAAAAGCCTCAATATAATTCAAATAGTGGGGTGTTTTTACAAAGTAAATATGAACTTCAAGTTTTAGATAGTTATCAAAATCCAACATTTGTTAACGGACAAGCGGGATCTATATACAAACAACATGCCCCTTTAGTAAATTCAAGTAAAAAGCCAGGAGAGTGGCAATCATATGATATAATTTTTAATGCACCAAAATTTAAAAATGACCAATTAATTAAACCAGCTTTTTTCACAGTATTTCAAAATGGAGTATTGATACAAAATCATGTTGAAGTTCAAGGTGCTACTACAAATGTTGGATTTCCAAAGTATAATGCTCATAAAAATTTACCATTAGTTCTTCAAGACCATCCCTCTTTACCCATAAGTTTTAGAAATATTTGGATTAGAAAAATTAACGACTAAAGGATCAGTTTTTTTGTAACTTTGATAGCATGTTACAATCGATGACTGGCTTTGGAAATGCATCCGTAGAATCTGAACTTGGAAAAATTTCCTTAGACATCAAATCTTTAAACAGTAAAAACTTAGATCTTAATTATAATCTAAATCCAATATTTAGAAATATTGAGAGTGAAATAAGGTCAATTTTAACTAATTTATTAAAGAGAGGGAAAGTGGATCTTAAAATCAACCTTAAGGTTTCAGGAAATAAATTTAATTCTAATTTAAATCACGATGTAATCAAATCTTACATTATTGAATTAAAAAAATTAGCAACAGCAAGTGACTCAGAATTTTTAAAGATTGCTGTTTCACTGCCAAATTCCATTGAAAATAATCGTCCAAATCTAGATGAAAAACTCATAGTAAGTGTAATAGAATTAGTTAAAGATGCGGTTAAAGAATTAATTGATTTTAGAGTTCAAGAGGGAAGTTCATTAAAAAAAGATCTTTTAGGTAATATTGGATTGATTCAAGAAAAACTAGAGCAAATAGAAAAATTGGCTCCAGAAAGAATAGAGTCAATCAAGGGAAGAATAAAAAAATCTCTTAATGATTTAAAGATTGATTTAGACCTCAGTCGATTCGAGCAAGAATTAATTTATCATTTAGAAAAACTAGATATCAACGAAGAAGTTGTAAGGTTAAAAAATCATCTGATTTTTTTTAAAAAAACGATTAATGATAAGCAAATTGAAAAGGGAAAAAAGTTGTCTTTTATTAGCCAAGAAATTGGAAGAGAAATAAATACTATTGGATCAAAATCTAATCATCTTTTAATGCAGCAAGTTGTTGTTGAAATGAAAAATGAATTAGAAAAAATTAAAGAGCAACTTCTGAATGTTTTATAATGTCTAAAGGAAAATGTATTATTTTTTCTGCTCCATCTGGAAGCGGAAAAACTACTTTAGTTAATTACTTGGTAGGTCAAAATGATTTAAACTTAATTTTTTCTATTTCTGCCACAACTAGAAAAAAAAGAGAGAATGAGAGAAAAGATGTGGATTACATTTTTTTGAGTAAAGATAACTTTGGTAAAAAACTTAAAAGAGGAGAGTTTTTAGAGCATGAAGAGGTTTACAAAGGGGTTTTTTATGGGACTCTTAAACAATCAGTCAATGATTTGTTAAAAAATCACAATGTAATATTTGATATTGATGTTGAGGGAGGGATAAAATTAAAAAATCAATTTAAAGAGAATGCTTTATCGGTTTTTGTGAAGCCTCCAAGCATCGAAGAATTACAAATTAGATTAAAAAACCGTAATAAAGATTCTTTAAATTCCATTGATGTAAGAATGTCAAAAGCTAATTACGAATTATCTAAAGAAAGTTATTTTGATCAGACGATAGTTAATGATGAATTGGAGTTTGCTAAAAATGAAGCATATAAGCTTGTAAGTCAATTTTTAGAAAAAAAATGAAAAAAATTGGTTTGTTTTTTGGCACATTTGATCCTCTTCACAATGGACATGTCTCAATTGCAAAATATTTTATTGACAAATTATCTTTAGATAAATTATGGTTAATCGTAACCCCACTAAATCCTTTCAAAAACCCTGATAAAATATCAGACGAAATGCAAAGATTAGAAATTGTAGAAAAATTTTGTGAAAACCAAGAAAAAATAATTTGTTCTAAAATAGAATTTGAATTGTCTAAACCAAATTATACAGCAAACACTATAGATTTTATAGTGGATAAGAATCCAGAAACTAAATTTTATATAATATTAGGAGAAGATAACTTAAACAGCTTGCATTTATGGGAAAATTCACAAAAGATATTACAACATCAGATTTGCGTATATCCCAGAAAAAACTTAATAAAAACTAATAACAACCTGCTTAACCACAAGATGGTAAAAATATACGATGCGCCTATTATGGAAATATCTTCTACAGAAATAAGAGAAAGGTTACTCAAAAAACAATCTATAAAGCATCTTGTTCCCTCTGAAGTATATAGGAAAATTCAATAAAATAAGCTTGTAATTTATATATTTTAGTGATTTTTAACCAATTGTTAACAATTTGATTGGTTTTTTTTATTCAAATTGCACCCCCTTAGTTAAATAAATAATTTTATATAATGGAAAACAATAAAAAAGTTGATATTAAAGAAATCAACGAGAAAATTCAAAAAGAAAGTGCTTTTATAGATTTATTAACTTTAGAAATTAATAAGGTAATAATCGGTCAAAAACACATGATTGAAAGACTTTTAATAGGTCTTTTAGGTCAAGGTCATATACTTTTAGAAGGAGTTCCTGGTTTAGCAAAAACTTTAGCAATCAACTCACTTAGTAAAGCTGTAAAAGGAAGTTTTAGCAGAATTCAATTTACACCAGATTTACTGCCTGCAGATGTTGTTGGTACTATGATTTATAATATGAAAGAAAATGATTTTTCAATAAAGAAAGGCCCAGTGTTTGCAAATTTTGTTTTGGCAGATGAAATTAATAGAGCTCCAGCAAAAGTACAGTCAGCATTGTTAGAGGCTATGCAAGAAAAACAAGTTACCATTGGAGACAAGTCTTTTAAGTTATCTCCACCATTTTTAGTGATGGCAACTCAAAACCCTGTTGAACAGGAGGGGACTTACCCTTTACCTGAGGCTCAAGTTGATAGGTTTATGTTGAAAACAATAATTGAATATCCAAATATAAAAGATGAACAGCAAATTGTAAAGGCCAATATTAATAATAGTTTTGGAGACATTAAGCCTGTTGTAACTGTAAAAGAAATTTTAAAAGCTCAAAATTCTGTTAGAATGGTATATATGGATGAAAAAATTGAACGATATATTCTTGATTTAATTTTCGCGACAAGATACCCTGAAAAATACGGATTAGAAGATTTGAAGCCTTTAATAAATTTTGGCGCTTCTCCTAGGGGAAGTATAAATCTTGCAAATGCTTCCAGATGTTATGCTTTTATAAAAAGAAGAGGATACGTAATACCAGAAGATGTAAGAGCAGTAATACATGATGTTTTAAGGCATAGAATTGGGTTGACTTATGAAGCAGAGGCTGAAAATATTTCTTCTGAGGATATTATCAACAAAATAGTCAATCAGGTTGAAGTGCCATAATTTTTGAGATTAGTCAGAATTTTTAACCAATATTTAATTTCTTATAAGTGGAAACAAAAGATCTTTTAAAAAAAGTAAGAAAAATTGAAATAAAAACAAGAAGATTAAGTAATAATATTTTTGGTGGAGAATACCATAGTGCATTTAAAGGAAGGGGCATGACCTTTAGCGAGGTAAGAAATTATCAATTTGGTGATGATGTAAGGGCAATTGATTGGAATGTGACAGCTAGGTATAACGAACCATTTGTTAAGGTTTTTGAAGAAGAAAGAGAATTAACTTTGATGTTATTGGTTGACGTGAGTGGGTCCGAACTTTTTGGAACAGACTATGTTTTAAAGAAAAATATTGTTACTGAAATATCTGCAACATTAGCTTTTTCAGCACTTCAGAATAATGATAAAGTTGGTTTAATTTTATTTTCAGATAAAGTAGAACTATATATCCCCCCGAGTAAAGGAAAAACACATGTTTTAAGAATAATTAGAGAGTTAATTGAATTCAAACCCTTAAGTAAAAAAACAGATATTGCAGAAGCTTTACAGTTTTTCATAGGTGTAATCAAAAAAAAATCTATAGCCTTTATTTTATCTGATTTTTTATCTGATAAATATGAAAAAACACTAAAAATTTGTGCTAACAAACATGATCTTACAGGAGTAAGAATTTATGATAAAATGGAAGAGAGAATCCCTAACATGGGAATAGTTCCAATGATTGATCAAGAAACGGATGAAGTGAAATTAGTAGACACATCTTCTTCAGCTCTTAGAAAAAAATACCAATCTTTTAACATGATTAGTTCAAAAAGATTTAATGAAGTATTTTCTAAAAATGGAGCTGGAACATTAAATTGTAGAACAGACGAGAGTTATGTTAAAAAATTACTTAGTTATTTTAAAAAACGTGGATAAATTAAGGTTAATTACTGTTTTTTTTATTTGTTTAAGTATTCCAATATTTTCGCAACAAGAACCCGTATTAAATTCTTTGGTCGATACTACATCAATTAAAATAGGAGAAAAAATTAATTATGAAATAAAAATTAAGGTAGACACAAACTCTATTTTTAAACTTGAAGAAAACCAGCCTTTAAATTCTTTTGAAATAATTGAAGAGTTTGATTTAGATACTCTTAAAAAAGCAGGAGAAATTAATTTTATTAAAAGATTTTCAATTACTTGCTTTGAACCAGGATCCTTATACTTAAAATCTCCCAAGATTTTAGTGGATAATGTGTTGTATTATTCCGATTCAATATTAATTGATGTTTTGAACGTAAAGGTTGACACTGTTAGTAAAAAATTCTTTGATATTAAAAACATAACTGAGCTGCAAAAAAACAATGAGGGATGGTGGAAGAAATATTTTTTAGGAGGCCTTATTTTAACACTAATGTTAATTGGTTACAGACTTTATGAAAATATAGTAAACACAAAATTAGAAAAAGAAAAAGTTCAGCCTCCAATTGAAAAAGCTATAATAGCACTTAAGCTACTTGAAGCTAAAGACCTAAAAGAACAGTTAGATTATAAGCAGTATTATTCGAAGCTTACCGAAATTGTAAAAAATTATTTTGAAGAAGATATTAGCATGGATGCTCTTGAGAGCACAACAGATGAATTAATTGATAAATTAGAATTATTGAAAGATGCAGGAAAACTTTCATTAAATATAGATACAATTCAAAATTTTAAAAGTGTTTTAAAAACAGCAGATTTAGTGAAGTTTGCTAAATCAAATCCTGGAATTGAATTAGCTTCTTCCGACAAAAAATTACTTGAAACGGTCCTTTTAGATACCAAGAAAGCTATCCCTGAACCCTCAGAAGAAGAGTTGTTGAAAAATAAAGAATATTTAGAAAAGTTTAAAAAAGAAAAAAGAAATAAAATAATAAAAAAGGTTATTATCTATTTTTTTTCTTTTTCAACCTTAGCCTTAGCAACTTCTATAGGAATATATGGCTGGAAAAATGTTTCAGACACTTTGTTTGGTAATTCAACAAAAACTCTTTTAAAGAAAAACTGGGTGAAAAGTACTTATGGAGCACATCCAATTTCCATACAAACGCCTAATGTTTTAAAAAGGAAAGATTCTGAACAAAATATCCAAAGTTTTGAATGGACATCCGCAAATAGCAATATATCAGTCTTTCTGAAAATTCAGTCTAGTTCTGAAAATATTAAACAAGAGGAAAGCCAAATTGTTGTTGATGAATTAATATTAGAATTAGAGAAAATAGGAGGAAAAAACATTTTAACTAAGCAAGAGGACATTTTTGTAGAAAATGGATCGCCTGCATTTAAATTTTTTGGATCTTTTGATTATCTCAATCAAGACGAGTTAGTTAAAAGAAAAGAATATATTTTTCTTAAGTTTCAAGAAAACAATGGGAAACAAATAGTTTTAATTGTATTTGAAAAAGATAATTCATATGCTGAAGAAATAGTGAAAAAGATTGAAAAATCAGTAATATTTAAGATTGAATAATATGCTTAATAATTTGACATTTTATAGTCCTGAATTTTTATGGCTTTTGACTTTATTGCCATTATTTTTATTATGGAATTACATTTACAAAGATAAAAAAACTTCTTCACTAAAAATTTCATCCATTAAAGGATTTGGTCATAAAACTTTAAAAATAAAACTTTTGCCAATTCTAGATATTTTGAGATATTTAGCCATAATTTTTTTAATAATTGCGTTATCTAGACCACAAATTGTAGATGTTTCAACCAAAACCAAAACAAGTAAAGGAATAGATATTGTAATAGCTGTAGATGTTTCTTCAAGCATGTTAGCACAAGACCTAAAACCAAACAGACTTGATGCCTTAAAATTGGTAGCAAAAGAATTTATAAACGATAGAGTAAACGACAGAATAGGTTTGGTTGTTTACGCTGGGGAAAGTTATACTAAAACACCCGTAACATCAGACAAATCAGTTATAATAAAATCATTAGATGAAATAAACTTTGATGGAGTTATTGAGGATGGTACTGCTATAGGAATGGGCTTAGCAACCTCTGTTAATAGATTAAAAGACAGTAAAGCGAAAAGTAAAGTTATTATTCTTTTAACAGATGGAGTAAACAATTCTGGGTTTATTGATCCAAATACTGCAGCTGATTTAGCATTATCTTTTGGTATCAAAACCTATACTATAGGCTTAGGTAGTAATGGAAATGCATTAGCACCTATTGCCATAAATCCAAATGGGACTTTTAGGTATGGATTGACCAAAGTTGAAATTGACGAAAAATTATTAGAATCTATAGCTAAACAAACTGGAGGTCTTTATTTTAGGGCTACTGATAACGAAAGATTAAAAGATATTTACCAAGAAATTAATAAGCTTGAAAAAACAGAAGTAGAAGAATTTAAGTATTCAAATGCTCAAGAAATGTACAGAAGATTTGTTTTGATGTCATTTCTTTTTATTTTTTTAGAGTGGTTTTTGAGATTAACTATTTTTAAAAGCTTTTTGTAATGTATCAGATTGAAGAACCTTTTTATTTTTATTTTTTATTAGTTGTTCCAATATTATTCATGGGTTTTTTAATTCTTATTAGATGGAAAAAAGCTATTCAAAAAGAATATATTTCTGTTGATTTATTTAAAAAACTGAGTCCAGAAAACTCACAATTTAAACCAAAATTCAAACTATTTTTATTATCACTTGTTTTTATTTTTCTATCAATAGGTTTAGTTAATCCAAAAATAGGAACTCAACTAAAAACTGTTAAAAGAGAAGGTGTTGATATAGTTTTTGCAGTGGATGTGTCTAAAAGTATGTTGGCTGAAGATATTGCTCCCAACAGACTGGATAAAGCAAAAAGAATAGTTTCACAAACAATTAATGAATTAAGTTCTGATAGAGTGGGCATTATAGCATATGCCGCTTCTGCTTTACCTGTCTTACCAATTACCACAGATTACTCAACAGCAAGAATGTTTTTACAAGGATTAAACACAGATATGCTTTCCTCTCAGGGAACAGCTATTTTAGAGGCTGTAAAGTTGGCCAAAGACTATTATGATGATCAGAACCAAACAAATCGGGTTTTATGTATTCTTTCAGATGGTGAAGACCATGAGTTTGAGAACCAAAACATTCCGAGTGTTGTTCAAGAAATGGGAATAAGTATTTTTACAGTAGGATTAGGTTCAATTAAAGGAGCTCCCATCCCTATAAAATCCAATGGCGTAATAGAATCTTACAAAAAAAATTCAGAGGGTGACGTGGTCATAACAAAGCTTACTCCTAGGTTACTTAAAGAAATAGCAACTTCAAGTAATGGGATTTATATAAGTGGAGAAAACACTAAAACTGTTGTAGACAAAATAATTGAAAAACTAAAAGAAATGGATAAAAAAGAATTTGAATCTAAACAATTTGTTGCATACACAGATCAATTTCAATGGTTTATTGGCTTAGCGTTATTTTTTTTATGTTTGGAATTATTAGTTTTTGAAAAGAAAACATATTGGGTTAAAAAATTAAATTTATTTAATGAAAAAAATATATAAAGTTTTTTTGTTTTTACTTATTTCCTCAAATATCCTTTCTCAAGAGGATTCCATAGACAAAACATCTAATAATTTAACTTTTGACGGGAATATAGAGTTCTATGATAAAAATTTAATTGATGCAGAAATCCTATACAGGCAGGCTATTTCTAAAGATTCAATGAACAATGTGGCTGTATATAATATGGGTAACTCATTTTATAGAAGCGGATTAAACAAAGAGGCATTAAATCAGTATAAATTGTCTATAAAAAATGCTAAAAACAAACATGATTTGTACAAATCATATCATAATTTAGGAGATGTTTACATGCAAAATAAAGATTACCAGAATGCTGTTAGTTCATTTAAAAAAGCTTTACTAAATAATCCTGAAGATGATGAAACAAGGTATAATTACGCTCTAGCCAAGGAGTTGTTGAAAAATCAACAAAAAAATAAAAAGAACGACAAGAAAGACGACAAGAAAGAGGACAAGAAGGATGACAAGAAGGATGACAAGAAGGATGACAAGAAGAATGACAAGAAGGATGACAAGAAGGATGACAAGAAGAATGACAAGAAGGATGATAAGAAGGATGATAAGAAGGATGGCAAGAAGGATGATAAGAATGATGATAAGAAGGATGACAAGAAAAAAGATAATAAACCAAGGCCAAACCAAATTTCTCCAGAACAATTAAAAAACCTTTTAAAGGCCATGAATAATGAAGAAAAAAAGGTGCAAGACAAGATTAATAAAAACAAAGTAAAAGGAACTCCAAAAAAAACTAAAAAGGACTGGTAAATTAAAACAATGAGAATCAAGATCTTTTTTATATTATTTTTTACTTGTAATGCAAATATTTATGCGCAAGATCAAGATGTTAGTTTTGTTGCTGAAGTAAGTAAAAAGACACTTGGAGTAAACGAAAATTTAAGAATTGATTTTAAAATGAATAAAGATGGAGATAATTTTGAAGCTCCAAATTTTGAAGGGTTTAGGGTTGTGGGAGGACCTAATCAATCAGTCAGTAATTCATATATTAATGGTAAAAGAACATTTTTAAAAATCTATTCCTATTACATTACTCCATTAAGAACAGGGACTTTAACTATTGGGCAAGCAATGATAGAAATTGACAATAAAATATATAAGACGATCCCGCTTAAAGTTAAAGTTTCAGCATCAGTAAATCTCAACAAAAGGCCTAATGATGCTTCATATGTTGTAAATGAAAATTTACATTTAGTTGCCGAAATTTCTAATAAAAACCCATATTTAAATCAAGGGTTTTCTGTTGTCTATAAGTTGTATTTTAGTCCTCAGATAAATGTAACTAACGTAGGGGAAATTGATAGTCCAAAATTTAATGATTTTTGGTCTAATAATATAAAGATCCCAAGACTTCAAATTGAAAGAGGAACTTATAAGGGTGAAAATTATAATTATGTTGTTTGGAAAAGAACAGTATTATATCCACAAAAAAAAGGAAAATTAAACATTTCACCGTTGAGCTTAGATGTTTCAGTCGATGTCCCTACAAATAAAAGAGATTTTTTTGGAAATAGAATATATACACAAATACCTAAAACTGTAACAGCAGAAAACACAGAAATTAATGTTTTAAGTCTTCCAAAAAATGCTCCAGAAAACTTTAGTGGGGCTGTAGGGATATTTGATGTCGAATTAACGAGTACTAAAACTGAATTAAACGCATCCGAATCCCTTCAACTAACTTTAAAAGTAAAGGGGGAAGGTAATTTAAAATTGTTTTCTATTCCATCGTTAGAAACCCCTAACTCACTGGAAAAATACGAGCCTGAATATAAGGAAAACGTTAAGACAAGCATCCAAGGAATGTATGGAAATATTTCTGACACATATACTTTGGTCCCTCAGTTTAAAGGAAAATATCCTATTAACCCCGTTGAGTTTGTCTATTTTAATCCCAATACAAAATCTTTTAAATCTATTTTTACTAAAGAAATTATTATAAACGTATTGGAGGGACCTACATCATTCAATCAAAATAATACAACAGCAATATCCTCAAATAATATTTCAGTTGTCCAAAGTCAGTTTAAATTTTTAAAAACTAATCCAAATTTAATTCCATTAGAATCTAAAAATTTTATTTTTTCAAATACTTTTTATACAATTCTTATAATTCCATTAGTCATTATTTTATTAGTATTATTATTTAGATCTAAAATATCTAAGTCATATGATTCTAAAGACTTTAAATCAAGAAGAGCGAATAAACTGGCTAAAAAATATTTATCTGAAGCAAAAATTAATTTAACAAAAAAAGATATTTTTTATATTTCATTAGAAAAAGCATTGCATAATTTCTTAAAATCTAAACTTTCAATTGAAACTTCTGACTACACAAAGGACAAGACAAGTAGATTAATGAAGAAAAAAAATATTGAAAATGAATCTATCGAATTATTTATTAAGTTAATTGAAAATTGTGAGTATGCTAGGTACACTCCAGCTTCAAATGTGGCTATCAATAATGATTATAAAAATGCAGTAAAAGTAATTTCAGAAATTGACAAACAGATTTAAAAATGAAAAAGTTACTTATAACAATTTTTTTACTAAGTTCATCACTAGGGCTTTCGCAAACAAACAATGAGTCATATTTTAGTAATGGAGTAGACTTATACAATCAAGGAAAATATTTAGAGGCAATTAGCCAATTTGAATTAATAATTGAAAATGGCGAACATTCTTATGCTTTATATTTTAATTTGGGGAATTCGTTTTATAAAATCAATGATATAGCAAATAGTATATATTATTACGAGAAAGCATTAAAATTAAACCCTAATGAAAAAGATATTTTAAATAACTTGTCGTACTCTCAAAACATGTTAATAGACAAGATAGATAAACTGCCAGTCAATCAGGTTTCACAATTTTTTAGTTCATTATCGAACACTTTAAGTATTAACCAGTGGTTGTTCTTTGGGATTACATTTTTATATCTTTTTTTGGCGACTTTTTTTCTTTATTATTTTAACGATAAGACTGGAGCAAAGAAAAATTATTTTACTATTTCAACTTTATTTTTAGTGCTTTTTAATATTTTTCTGTTTGTTGGAATAAATCGATTTGAAAATGAAAAAAATATTATTAGCGCAATAATTTTTGAAAATAAAGTAGATTTTAGGACTGAACCTAATTATAGAAGTGATGTATTATTTAATTTACATGAAGGGACAAAGGTTATTGTAAAAGAGGAATTAAACGACTGGACTTTAATACAGATTCCCGATGGAAATAGCGGTTGGATTGAGTCTGAGTCAATTAAAAAAATTGATTGATTCCTTATTAGAATTAAAAAAATCAATTAGTTTATCCCCAACTTCTTTTATAGGATCATAAAAAAAAGAAGCTTCCAATATTGATGATTCAACTAGATTAAAAGAGGTGTTTAAACTATCTAAAAAGACTAAGAATAACGAGATAAATAATGTAAATTTAAACGAGCCAAAACACCCTCCGAGAATTTTATTGATAAAACCTAAAAAGACCATTTTAAGAACTTTAGTGATGCCTTTTCCAACGATTGAAATAAGTACGATAATAAACAGAAAAGTAAAAACAAAGGAAGCTATTTTTAAATAATTTTCATCTATGTCTTTAATTAGTTCAGGAAAATTCTTAGAAAAAAATATAAAAGTAAAATCAGAAAACTTTATAGATCCATAAACTCCTAATATTAAAGCAATAACAGAGGAGAGTTCCATCACTAAGCCTTTACTATATCCCCTTACAAATCCAAAAACTAGTAAACAAGCGATAAAAATATCTAAATAATTCAATATTTTTTTTACAAATATAAGTATATTGTTTATTAGTGAATTAGATAATGGATAAACAAAAAAATTTAAAATATAAGTGGGAGAAAATATTAGTTTTTTTACAAAAAAAATTTAACGATGGTCAGGATTTAGATATAGAGGGAGTTATTTATCTAATTGGTTTACAAGAATTTGGCAATGTAGATTCTAAATTCAGAAAAGATCAAAAAATTGATTTGATGCATATTGCCATTTGTCGACTTCTTGTGCCTTTTGGATATTATCAATTTAGCCATACTGATGAGGATGGTTGGCCACATTATAAAACACTTACTAAGCTTCCTAATTTAAAATCTGGAGAGCAAACCCTTTTAATGAAAGAAGCAATAGTAAATTATTTTTCGGAAAAACAATTAATACAATAGTTAAAACCTTATTTTTGAACAATATTTTTATTGATGATATCTGAGATTGAAAAAAAAATAAAAGAAGCATCTAGCTTTAAAGTTGAGGATTTAAATAGTCTAGAAGATTTTAGAATAAAATTTTTGGGAAAAAAAGGTTATGTATCACATTTTTTCTCTGAATTCAAAAAAATTAATATTTCTGAAAAAAAAGCATATGGGTTAGCTATTAATGAGTTAAAAAAAATTGCACTTAAAAAAACAGAAGACTTTAAGACTAAATTAAATTCTAAAAAAAAATCTAACATAAAAAAAGAGGATTTAACCCGACCGGTTTCTTTATTAGAATTGGGTTCAAGACACCCCATTTCCATAATAAGAGACAAAATAATAGATATTTTTTATAAAATCGGATTTAATATTTCTGAAGGTCCTGAAATGGAAGATGACTGGCATAATTTTACAGCCTTAAATTTACCACATCATCATCCCGCCAGAGATATGCAGGATACTTTTTTTATAAATAAAGATCCAGACCTTTTATTAAGGACACACACATCCTCTGTACAGATTCGTCATATGGAAACTAATAAACCTCCAATTCGAACAATATCACCAGGTAGAGTATATAGAAATGAGGACATATCCTCAAGATCTCATTGTTTTTTTCATCAAATTGAAGGATTATACATTGACAAACAAGTTTCATTTGCTGATTTAAAACAAACATTAATTTATTTCACTAAAGAGCTTTTTGGAAAATCTAAAATAAGGTTAAGGCCTTCTTATTTTCCCTTTACAGAGCCAAGTGCAGAAGTAGATATATATTGGGGACTAAATTCAGAAACAGACCATAGGATCACAAAAGGAACAGGCTGGCTGGAAATAATGGGATGTGGAATGGTAGATCCAAATGTTTTGGAAAATTGTAAAATTGACTCCAAAGAATATTCTGGATTTGCTTTTGGAATGGGAATTGAAAGAATAACAATGTTATTATATCAAATTGAAGACATTAGAATTTTATACGAAAATGATATGAGATTTTTAAGTCAGTTTAAAAATTCAATTTAATTTATCAGCTAGATTTTTCAAAGATTTTTTAGGACTTGTGTTTTTATATAGAATATCATAAGCAGTATTTATTATATCAAAGTTTAATTTGTTTTCTAATCCAATATTGTGTGCATTTTTGGTTGCATAGTAGCCCTCAGAAATCATAGACATCTCCGAAATAGCTGCTTTCAGTGAATATCCTTTTCCTAACATATTCCCTAAAGTTCTGTTTCTGCTAAAAGAAGAGTAGCAGGTTACAAGTAAATCTCCTAAATACTCTGTATCGTTTATATCTCTTTTAATCTTATAAATAGCTTTAATAAACTCTTTCATCTCTCTTAAGGAATTACTTATTAAAACACTTTGAAAATTATCTCCATAACCTAATCCGTTAGAAATTCCAACTACTATTGCATATATGTTTTTTAACATGGCAGCATACTCTACACCCATATTATCGTTAGATAATTTAGCTTTAACAAAGTTAGTGTCAAGAGATTCTCTCATAGATTCGCCAGCCTTGTGATTTTTACAAGCTACTGTTAAATAAGATAATTTCTCTAGGGCTATTTCTTCAGCATGACATGGACCAGTAATTATTCCAATTTTTGAAAACGGAACATTATAAATTAGGTTTAGATGTTCACTTACTATCAAGTGAGATTCTGGCACTACCCCTTTTAAGGCAGAAAAAATTGTTCTTTCACTTAAAGACGATTTAATTTTTTTTAATTCAGAATCTAAGAATGGTGATGGAATAGCTAATATTATTACATTAGAGTCTTTTACAGTTTCTTCAATGCAAGAACTAAGTTTTATTTTATTGGTGTTCAATACCAAAGAACTTAAATAATTGGGATTTTTTTTATGTTTTTTAATATATTCAACGTTTTTTTCATTTCTTAAATACCAATTTACAGAAGAATTTTTTTCTAATAATATTTTTACAATAGCAGTTCCCCAACTTCCTCCGCCTAAAACACCATATTTTTTTTTCATAGTTAAAGATTAACAAAATTTTGGGAAATGAAAGTATAAAAATAATTTATATTTAAATAAATTTTATTTCATAAATAGTTTGGTTTTTCACAAGCACCCTCCTTTTAATAGAGGGTGTTTTTTTTATATTAAATCCAAGTACTTTAAAATCAGAACAATAAGGCCTGAAAAGTTAAAAACAAAAAGCCTTAAGACCTTTTTATAATTAATATTAGATTTTTTATGTAAAGACCATCCAACTGTAATTATTATTGTTGAAAGTAGATTTATCAAATGAGGAGTTAAGAAGAAAAGTTCATTATTTTGATCAATTTGATATTCTTTTTCTTTAACTAAAAAAAATAAAAGCAGATTAAATAAATAAATAAAGACCCCTATAATAAAAAAAAGATGATTAAAAACAAGAGTAAAAATTGTAATTCTAAGATCAAAAAAAGTAAATATTTTTTTTGTAACTAATGCATAAAAAGAGTTCAAAACTACTGCAAGGATGCTAATAATCACCAGAACTTCCCAATAGTAATATAATTGAATAAAACCACCAAAGTATAGTTTTAGATCCATATCAATATCCGTTAGCTTTCAATAATTTTTTTGTGTAATTTCTGTGAGGGTTTTTAAATAATTTATCAGTTTCACTTACCTCTTCAATAACCCCTTTATTTAAAATTATTACCCTGTCACACATGTATTTTATAATTGAAAGATCATGTGAAATAAATAGAAATGTGAAAGAAAATTTTTCTTTTAGGTTATTTAGTAAATTTAACACTTGAGCCTGAACAGATACATCTAATGCTGAAACAGATTCATCACAAATAAGAACGTCGGGACTTAACGATAAGGCTCTTGCTATTACGATTCTTTGTCTTTGTCCTCCAGAAAATTCTCGTGGATATTTTTTAAAATCACTTTTTTTTAGCCCTACATCTTCAAGAAGTTGATTGACCTTAGAAGATCTTTCTTTATCGTTTTTATAAATTTGATGCGCAATCATTGGTTCCATAATTGAATTACCAATTCTTATTTCAGGATTGAGTGAGGAGTAGGGATCCTGAAAAACTAATTGAACACTTTTTCTAAAATCTATATTATTATATTTTTTTATGTCAATATTTTTATAAAAAATTTCTCCCTTATTATAATTATTTATATTTAAAATAGATTTTACGATCGTCGACTTTCCTGATCCTGATTCTCCAATTAAACCTAAAGTTTCTCCCTTAAATATGCTAAAATTTACATTAGATAAAATTAATTTTTCATTATATGAAAAACTTAAGTTTTTTACTTTTAATACAGCCGCTTTACTATATATTTTTTGATGTCTCTCTTCTCGATCCTTTTTAGAAATTAAAGGATATTTTTTAAGTTTATTTTCTATAGTTGGTAATCTTACAGGCCTTATTTTTTTTGGTGTTCTAGAATTCAAAAGCATTTTAGTATATGCGTTTTGAGGGTTATTAAAAACTTGGGAAGTTTCACCTGACTCTACAACAACACCCTTATTTAAGACAATGATATTATTAGCAAATTTAGAAACTAGATTAAGATCATGAGAAACGAAAATTACACTCATTTTAGTTTTTTCTTGTATTTCTTTTAAAAGACAAATTATTTCTTCTTTTACTATTCCATCTAGTGAAGTGGTAGGCTCATCAGCAATAAGAATTTTTGGATTACATGAAATTGCTATTGCAATCATTACTCTTTGTTGTTGACCTCCACTTAACTCGTGAGGATATTTGTTAAAGACAACTTTAGGATTTTTTAACCTGACTTTTTGAAATAAATCTAAAACGCGCAAGACAACTTTGTTGGGCTTTATAATTTTATGCTTTAGTATTGTTTCTAAGACTTGATTACCACATTTCATACTTGGATTTAACGAACTCATTGGTTCTTGAAAAATCATCGAAATTTGAGAGCCTCTTATTTTTTCGAATTCTTTATTAGACATAGAATCGATCCTATCTCCATTAAAAAAAATCTTACCGTTTTGTTGTAATTTTTTTGAACTGAAAAGATTAATAATTGAAAAAGTAGTTATTGATTTTCCACTTCCAGATTCTCCGACAAACCCTAAAATCTCATTTTTTTGTAATTCAAAAGAAATGTTTTTTAAAATGGTTGAATTTGAAATGGTAACATTTAAGTTTTTTACGGAAAGTAGACTTGGAGATTTCAAATTTCGACATTAATCATTTTAAAAGCTTCTTCAATGTATATTCTCTCCTCACCCTTTTCTTCCAATCTACCTAAACGAACAATAATTATATTTTCTTTTGGAAATACAATTACATATTGACCTAAATGTCCTCTCATGGAAAAGTATTTTTTTTCTTTAAACTTTCCAAGCCAAAATCCATAGCCATACTGAGGGCTAGAGGAAAATCTAGCTTTTAGAGAATTTTCTACAAAAGCTGAGTCTAATAACCTCACGCCATTCCAAACGCCCTTGTCTTTGTAAAGTCTGCCAAATCTTGCAAAATCTCTTGCATTAGAATTAAAACAACAATATGCTTTTTCCGTATTGGTTTTTATATTATCTACTTGCCATAATGCTTTGTTTTCAGCACCCATGGGGTTCCAAAACCAATCATAAACCAGTGTCGATAATTTATTGTTAGTAGCTTTTTCAATTGTTATTGCTAAAAGTTGTGTGTCACTGCTTAAATATTTGAAGGATTCTCCAGGGTTTTTGATTATTGGTCTTGATTTGATTAGCTTATTTAAATTACTGCCCACATAGGCTCTTGCAGTCACACCAAATATGTTTGTATAACTTTCTGTCCATTTCATTCCCGAGGCCATACTGGATAAATCTCCAATAGTTAAGTTAGAAGCAAGACCAGTTGTATATTCAGGAATATATGATCCAACTTTATCATTAATGCTCTTAAAATAACCTTCCTGTATTGCTTTTCCCATTGTTGCGGAAACTATACTTTTTGACATAGAAAAAGAATTACTTAAGGAGTTTTTATCGTATCCTTCAAAATATTTTTCATGCCATATAGAGTCGTTTTTAATAATTAAAAAAGCAACTGTACCCAAATTGGAATGCTTTGAGTTTAGTTGTTCTGTTGAGGGAGTTTCATTATATTTTTTGTGGATTGGCCAAGCTTGTGGATTTTTGCTTTTAGGGATTTCAATATTATCAAAAAACTTATAATCTGTTATATCTGCTTCCGTTCTTTGGATTTTATAAATGGTGCTAACTAGTTCAGACAAGTAAACTATTTCAGAACTAAATTTAAAACTCAAAAAAATTAAACAAGTAGCTAGTATTAAACCAATTTTTTTTTTCATATTGAGTGTATCAGCTTCAAAGCAGTTTTATTTGAGCTAATGTATCAAAAATTTAAGAGATTAATTTTATAGCTTCTTTAGTGAAATATGAAGCGATCATATTTGCTCCAGCTCTTTTAATTGCCATTAATTGCTCCAGCATTACCTCATCGTGGCTTATCCATCCTAATTTAGATGCTGCTTTTAACATTGAGTATTCTCCGCTGACTTGATATACGGCCAAAGGTGCTTGAGTAGAGTTTCTTATTTCTCTAACTATATCAAGGTAAGCTATGCCCGGCTTAATCATTATAATATCTGCACCTTCATTAATGTCTGAATGCACTTCACTAATTGCCTCGTTTCTGTTAGCATAATCCATTTGATATGTTTTTTTATCTCCAAACCCTGGTTTAGAATCTAATGCATCTCTAAATGGTCCATAAAAAGAAGAAGCATATTTTGCTCCATAGCTCATTATTCCAGTATTAATAAATCCATTTTTTTCTAATGTATTTCTAATTGATAAAACTCTTCCGTCCATCATGTCGCTGGGCGCAACTAAATCAGCTCCACATTTCGCATGTGACAAAGCCATTTGAGATAAAATTATATTAGTTTCATCATTTAATATTTTCTCATCTTTTACAATTCCGTCATGCCCATATTTTGAGTAAGGGTCCAAGGCTACATCTGTTATTATGGTGATTTCAGGGACGGAATTTTTAATTTCTTTAATTGCCCTTTGCATTAGGCCGTCTTCATTTATTGCCTCGGCGCCTAAATTATCTTTAAGGGAATCAGAAACCTTAACAAATAGTAAAACTGCTTGTACGCCAATGGACCATAACTCATTTACCTCTTTTTTTAATTTATCCAAGCTAAAACGGAAGTAGCCAGGCATGGATGAAATTTCTTCTTTAATATTTGATCCCTCTATTACAAATAGTGGAGCAATGAAGTCGTGAGGATGAATAGCGGATTCTCTAACTAAATTTCTTAAGGATTCTTTAGATCTAAGCCTTCTATTTCTATTTAGTGGATACATAATTTATAAATTTAAATCCAATTTTTTGGAGATTTTAAAATTTTTAAAAGTTTATCTTCATTGCTTCCCTTTTTTGGAACTAGATTATAAACCCATTCTGCTTTTGGCGGCATACTAATTAGGATACTTTCAATTCTTCCATTTGTTTTTAAACCAAAAAGAGTGCCTTTATCATGTAAAAGATTAAACTCAACATAGCGTCCTCGTCTAATTTGTTGCCACCTTAATTGTTTTTCATCATAATCCATATCTTTTCTTTTTTCAATGATTGGACGGTAGGATTCTAAAAAACTATTTCCCAGATCACTAATAAATAAAAACCAATCTTCAATTGACATTTTATCATTTTCTCTACAATAATCAAAAAACAATCCTCCTACCCCTCTAGCCTCGTTGCGATGTGAATTCCAAAAATACTGATCGCATTTTTTTTTATAATTCTGATAAAAGGTTTTATTGTACTTGTCACAGATTTTTTTACAAGATTTGTGAAAGTGCATAACATCTTCTTCAAAAATGTAGTAAGGTGTTAAATCTAATCCGCCTCCAAACCAACTGTCTTTCAACTGGTTGTTTTCATAAAGCTCAAAGTATCTTAAATTAGCATGAAAAGTTGGCGCCATTGGATTTTTAGGATGTAAAACAAGGCTGATTCCACATGCAAAAAAATCAGACTGATTAGCTTTAACTAGCTTGGCTATAGAATCTGGAAGTTTACCATAAACTTTAGAAACATTTACGCCTGCTTTTTCAAAAATATTTCCATTTTCGAGAACCATTGTTAAACCTCCCCCTCCTTTTTCTCTATTCCAATTATCTTTTTTGAACTTAGATTTCCCTTCTAATTTTTCAATACAACTTGTAATAGTTTTTTGTAATTTATCAATATAAATAGAAAATTTATTTTTCATTCTATTAATATTCTTTTATTGTTTTCACAAATGTTTTTACATTTTCAACAGGTGTATTGGGTAAAATCCCGTGGCCAAGGTTCGCTATATATTTATTTCTACCAAATTCACCCAACATAGATAAAGTATGTTTCTTGATGTCTTTTTTTGATGAAAATAACCTGCTGGGATCAAAATTTCCTTGAAGAGTAATGTTATTGCCTGTTAAATAGCGTGCATTTCTAGCCGAACATGTCCAATCAACACCTATAGCTGAAGCACCAATTTTTGAATATGCTGATAATGAATGCCAACATCCTTTTGGATAAATAATAATTGGAGTATTTGCTTTTAAGGAATCAGAAATTTGTTTAATGTATGGAAATGAAAAAAATTGGTAATCAGAGTGAGAAAGAACTCCTCCCCACGAATCAAATAATTGAACAGCATCTATTCCAGACCCTACTTTTTTCTTTAAATAGGTGATTGTTGCCTGAGTTATTTTTTCAAGAAGCTGATGGGCTAATTCAGGGTTTTTAAAACAAAAGTTCTTTGCCTTTGCAAAATTTTTAGAGCCACTTCCCTCCACCATGTAACAAAGAATTGTCCAGGGGGAGCCTGCAAATCCAATTAATGGCACTTCATTGTTAAGAGCTTTTTTAGTCATATCAACTGCTTTAAAAACATAATCCAGCCTTTCCTCTACATTACCAATATCCAGATTTTCAATATCAGATTTATTTTTAATAGGAAATTCTATGTAAGGACCAAAATTATTTTTCATTTCAACCTTAACGCCCATGGCCTGTGGGATAACTAGAATATCACTAAATATTATAGCGGCGTCTAATCCAATTTGCCTAATAGGCATCATAGTTATTTCACATGCTAGCTCAGGGGTTTGACATCTAGTAAAAAAATCATATTTTTCTTTAAACCTCATAAAGTCAGGAAGGTATCTACCCGCTTGTCTCATTATCCAAACCGGAGGTCTATGTAGATCCTCTCCCTTAAGAGCTTTTAAAAACAAGTCGTTTTTAATTTTATTCATTTTTAAAAAAATTAATAGTTTGATTTATAACGTTATCAACAGAGGGAATTTCGGGATAATGAATTTTGCTAGAAAAATTTTTAGCAAATGCAGAAGTAGTCTTCCCAATACAAAAACATTCTGAACTATTTAACGTGTTTTTTTTCATAAAACTTTTTATTGCACTAGGACTAAAAAACATGATTCCATCTAAAATGCAGTCAATTTTTTTAGGAACAAGTTCTGTTTTGTAAACAGGAATCTCATTTAGGTTCATTTTGTTTGTGTAGAAAAAATCACTAAAATCTTTGTTTATTATTGACCCTCTACAAAAAAAATATTTTTCATTTTTGTCATTATTTATCAAATAATTAGCCAATTTTAGTGAATTATTGCACATTTTAATAACTTTTTGGTCATTTTTAACCAATTCTGATTTTGTTTTTTCTCCTACACAATAGTGAGGCATTTTATTACATTTTAGTTTTTCATTTGAAGAATACACAGCATTTACAGCATTTTTACTTGTAAAAATCCAGCTACCGGTATGGCTTGGCAATTCAAAACTTAATGGGGTTATTTTGATAAAATTATATTGTAATAATTCAATATCATTATTTGAAAATAGCTCACATTGCGATTTACTTAATTTGATTGTAGATAAAACAGTTGTTTTTCTCATCTAAATTAAATTAGATTTTAGAATTTTATTGGCTCCCTTATCAAAAATTCTGTTATAACTTTTTAATCCTGCATCATTATCATTTTTTCTGTATTTAGAAATATCAGTTATTGATTTTTTGTAATCAATTGAGCATATATTTGTTTTTAAAATCATCTTCCTGTCATTAAAGTATGCATGGGCTGAAATTGGCATAGAACAGCCTCCTCCCATTAATTTTAGAAACGTTCTTTCTTGTGTTACACAATGCATTGTATCATTGCAGGTAATTTTTTTTAATACTCCTTTTAAAGTATCATTTTTTTCTCTAGTTGCTAACGCTATTGTTCCTTGTGCTGCCGAGGGTATCATCCACTTTAGTAATACAAATTCTTTTATATTTAGCTCTAATCTTTCAAGTCCTGCTTTAGCAAAAATTGCACCATCCCAATCGCTATTTTTTAATTTCTCTAGTCTTGTATCTACATTTCCTCTTAAAATTTTAATTTTATGGTTAGGGTATTTATTTAACCACTGACATTTTCTTCTAATACTGCTTGTAGCGATTATTAATTTTTGTGAAAAGTCAATTTCTTTATTTTTTAATACCAGAACATCATGTGGATTAGCTCTTTTAAATACGCAAGCTATTTTTACTCCTTCTGCGGGTTTGATTGGAACATCTTTTAAACTGTGTACAGCAACATCTATTTCGTTATTTAATAATGCACGATCTAAATTTTTTGTAAATATTCCTGTTACGCCGAATTCATAGAGAGGAGTTATTTGATTTAAATCTCCTTGAGATTTAATCCTAATTATTTCAACAGGAATGTTTAATTTTTCAAATTTACTTTTAGCATGGTTAGCTTGCCAGAGCGCTAATTTACTGTCACGAGTTCCTATTCTAATGACATCATTCATTTGGGTCAAGTTGAAAAATAGTTCTAATAGATTCCAATTCTTCTTCAAATTCTTTACTTTCCTTTAGATGACTAGCAATTTGGTTCGTAATTTTCTGAATTAAATGTTCTCCAACTTCCATTACATTTTCTTCATTGAAGTTATGAGATTTCTTTTTTAATACATTTATTTTTTTGTCCTGAATTTGCTTAAGTTTGGCTTTTAAAGCATTTACAGTTGGAGCATATTTTCTAGTTTCAACCCAATCTTCAAAATCTTTTTTTACATCATTTATGATGATCTCTGCATCAGGAATGAATTTCTTTCTTTTATTTAAATTAATGTCTGCAATATTTGATAAGTGATCTAAATCTAAAAGATCAATGTTAGGATTCATTTGTAGTTTTTCTTCTACATTTTTTGGTACAGAAAGATCTAATATTAAAAGATTTTTTGAAAGAGAAATTAGATCTTTTGTAATTGTAGGGCTTGAAGATGAAGTTGCGACTATTAAAATATCTGATTTTGAAATTTCGTTTGAAATTTCGGAAATATTTTTTACAATAAGCTTGAACTTTCCAGCAATTCTTTTGGCTTTATCCTCTGTTCTGTTAATTAAGGTAATTTGTTTATTTGAAGTATGTTTAACTAAGTTTTCACAAGTATTACGGCCAATTTTTCCTACTCCAAAAAGAAGTATTTTTTTATTTTTCAGATTAGTAACATTATCTAAAATATATCTAACCGCCGCAAAAGATACCGATGTAGCTCCAGATGAAAGTTTTGTTTCATTTTTAATTTTTTTACTAGCCTGCATAACAGAATTAAATAATCTGTCAAAAAATGGATTTATTACTTTTAATTCTTTGGATATTTTAAAACTTTGTCGCATTTGAGCGATAACTTCAAAGTCTCCTAAAATTTGACTGTCAAGGCCAGTACCTACTCTAAAAATATGATTGATCGCTGCTTCTCCAATAATAACATAGCCACATGAGCTAAAATCAGACTCATTTCCCAAGGAATATTTACATAAAAGTTTAATTAAAACTTTATGATCATTTGATTGTGCATATATTTCAACTCGATTACAAGTTGAGTTAATAACTATTGATTCAATTCCTGACTTTTTAGCTTCTAAAATTAACTTTTTAGAGGCTGACATGTCCAGGCTAAACCTTCCTCTAAGAGACGCAGAAGCTTTTTTGTAGCTAATCCCAATTACGTGAAGGGATGGTTTTTTCAAAATAGTATATGTATTTTTAATAATTCAAAAATAAGGCCCCACAAATAGAAAAAATAACCCTATAAGTTCTATAAATAACTATGAAAGAATTTTCATATATTTCTATTGTTTTTTTAGTAAAATTTTATAGTTTTACAGAGTATTTTATAAAAAAAGAACGAACTAATTTAGAAGGGTTCTAAATAACAATATAAATGGAAACTAATGAAAAAAATATCGCAATAGGTACCATCCAAGATTATCTAGTTGACGAAGGTATAATTTTCCTTAAACTTTTAAACGACGAAGAACTTAGAGCTGCTTTTGAATACGAAATTGATAAAAATCACATTCAATTTCATTTTTGTATTAGAGGGTCCTCAAAATTTAATTTTAATAATGGAAATTATTCATTCCCAGTTATTTCTGAAAACTCTATTTTGTTATATAACCCAGTTCAGGAATTACCAATAAATGCATCCTTAGAACCTAATAGTTTAGTTTTGAGTGTATTGATTTCTATTAAAAAGTTTCATAGTTTATTTTCTGATCAAGCAGATCAAATTTCTTTTTTAAATCAAGATAATGCTGGAAATAAATTTTATAAAGACAAAAAATTAGGACCAATGATTTCGGTTGTTTTAAATCAAATGGCTCAACAATCAGTACATGAGAGTATGCATAATCTTTATCTAAGAGCTAAGGTTTTTGAGCTGATGAGTCTTTATTTTAATAAAGACAAAGAAATGGATGTGGAACAATGTCCATTTTTAGTAGATGATAAAAACATTAAAAAAATTCGAAGAGCAAAGGATATAATAATATCGAGAATGACAGAACCACCGACACTTAATGATTTAGCTAACGAGGTAGAAATTAGTTTAAAAAAATTGAAAGAAGGTTTCAAACAAGTTTACGGTGCCTCAGTTTATGTTTTTTTATTAGACTACAAAATGCAAGTTTCTAAAAGGTTATTATCATCTGGAAATTATAATGTTAACGAAGTTGCATTAAAGGTAGGTTATAGCACTGCAACCCATTTTATTAATGCATTTAAGAAAAAATTTGGCACTACGCCTAAAAAATATTTAATGTCTATATAAATTATGAAAGGAGTTTTACTTGTTAATCTGGGTTCCCCAGATAGTCCAGAAAAGAAAGATGTAAAAAAATACTTAGCCCAATTTCTAATGGATGAAAGAGTTATTGATGAACCATTGTGGCTTCGTACTTTGTTAGTTAAGGGGATTATTTTAAATACTCGACCAAGAAAATCTGCAAAAGCATATAAAAAAATCTGGTGGGATGAAGGGTCACCTTTAATAGTTTTATCTGAAAGACTTTTAAAGAAAGTAGATAAAATGACTTCTCTACCAATTTCATTAGCCATGAGATATGGAAATCCATCAATTGAAAAAGGAATTAAAGAATTGTCTGATAAAGGAGTTACTGATATATTATTGATACCACTTTATCCTCAACATGCAATGGCCTCAACCGAAACAATTTTGGTTTTAGCTGAAGAAATAAGAAATGATTTATATCCGCACATTGAATTTACTAATCTACCTGCATTCTATAATCACCCAGATTATATTAGGGTTTTGTCCAATTCAATAAAAGATTATTTAAAAGGAAAGGATTGGGATCATCTTCTTTTTTCATATCATGGGATTCCTGAAAGACACATTAGAAAATCTGATATTACTAGTTCGCATTGTAAGATAAATGGAGAATGTTGTAAAGTTGCTTCTCCTGCACATGAATTTTGTTATAGACATCAGTGCTATGAAACTACTAAGCAAGTTGTGAAATATTTAGAGTTAAATAAAGGAACATACTCCTCTTCTTTTCAGTCTAGATTAGCTGGTCAACCTTGGCTTAAACCATACACTGATAAAGTGGTTGAGAATTTTGCCAAAACTGGCACAAAAAAAATGGCAATAGTTACTCCTGCTTTCGTTTCAGATTGTTTAGAAACATTAGAAGAAATAGGCATGGAAGCAAAAGAAGATTTTATTGACAAAGGAGGAGAACAGTTTCACGTGATTCCTTGCTTAAATGATGATGTAGAATGGGTTAAGGTTTTAAGTAGGTGGATTGATGAGTGGGCAATATCTTAAACTAATTAATAAAGTTGTTTTTGGAATATTATTATTACATAAAATCTTTACACTTAATCTTCGTGGTGACTTGGTTTGCGGGTTTATTTTACACTCCTAGATTATTTATATATTTCATAGAGTCCTCAAAAAGAGAAGATCCTGAGAGAAAAATCCTAATGAAACAATTTAAAATAATGATATACAGACTTTGGTATATTATTACTTGGCCCTCTTCAATTTTAGCAATAATTTTTGGGATATGGCTATTGATTTTAGTTCCTCAATGGATAAGTGAAAGCTGGATGATTGTAAAATTAGGATTTGTAATATTGTTGATTTTTTACCATATAAAAACACACTTTATTCAAAAAGATTTAAGGAACGATATTATAAAATATTCTTCTAATTTTATGCGAATTTGGAATGAAGCCTCAACATTAGCACTATTTGCAATAGTATTCTTAGTTACTTTAAAAAACAGTATAAATTGGATATACTCAATAATATCTTTAATTTGTTTTATAATAGTTATTGCAGTTTCTATAAAACTTTACGAAAAAATTAGAGAAAGGAATGACAAAGAAATTTAAAATTAGACGACATCTTTCAATAAGGTTTAGAATTTTTGTTGCGATGACTAGTCTTGTGATTATAGCTTTTGGAGGTATCGCGGTTTTGACTATTCCTCAATATAAAGAACAATCCAATAAATACCATGAGCAACGATTAGAAAGAAAAAAATCTCAGTTGCAAAGAAGTATTTCTTATGTGTTTCAAGAAACTTCATTTGAATTAAATCCAAATGAAATAGATTCAGTATTTAAAGAAAAAATATTTCAAATAGCAGATGTCCAAAATGTAAATTTTAGTATATATAGCTTAGATGGGAAGCTTTTAAACTCAACAATTAGGCAATCAGTAAATAATAAAATAAATGACAGTATTTTAATAAAATTAAATGAAAGTAAAGAGCAAAGTATTATTCAAAAAACAACGATAGGAGAAGTTCAATATAGGTCTTCATACTCTTTGGTTCTAGATAATTCTTCAAATCCGATTTGGATTTTAAACCTTCCATATTATGATGACGACACTTTAAACACTTATGAATTAGATTCTTTTATAATAATTTTTGCTGAAGTTTATTTTTTGATTTTAATTATTGCTATTATATTTTCATATTTAATTTCAGTTTATATTACAAAATCACTGTCTGAAATTGGAAAAAAAATAAAGTTAACTAGGCTTGATAAAACCAACACTAAAATACAAATTAAAGCAAGAAGTAAAGAGGTAAATATTTTAGTGGAGTCTTATAATAAAATGGTTGGAATGTTAAATGAAAGTGTAGAAAAACTATCAAAGTCAAATAAGGAGCAAGCTTGGAGAGAGATGGCAAAACAAGTAGCACATGAAATTAAAAATCCTTTAACGCCAATGAGATTGAGTGTACAGAGTTTTCAAAAAAACTTTGATATAGAGGACTCTAAAATTGATGAAAAATTAGATGAATTCTCAAAAACATTAATACAACAAATAGATACAATGAGTACAATAGCTTCTGCTTTTTCTAATTTTGCAGAAATGCCTGCTCAGCAAGGAGAAAAAATTAATATAATTGAAATAACAAGATTAGCATTAAAAATATTTAAAGAAAAACATATAGTTTTTAATTCAGAACACAGGGACATACAGGTTAGTATAGATAGAACTCAGCTGATAAGAATTATTACAAATTTAATCAAGAATGCAGTTGAAGCTTGTGATTCTCTGGAAAAACCATTAATTCAGGTAAATATTAAAATGAAAAATAAAAACGTAATTATTGATATTAATGATAATGGAGTGGGTATCCCAAAGGAAATTAAATCAAAGATATTTGAACCAAATTTCACAACTAAAACTAGCGGAATGGGGCTTGGATTGGGTATGGTTAAGAATCTTGTAAATTCTTACGGAGGGAACATCTCATTTAAATCTAAAATTAATTTAGGAACATCATTTTTAATTACTTTTCCAATATCCCAAAAATAATTTAAAAAAAAAATTAACAGTGATCGTTGTATGCTTGCTTTAGATTCTCACTAATTATTGCTGAAGATCTGCCTTCAATGTGATGTCTTTCTAACATGTGAACAAGCTCGCCATTTTTAAAAATCGCTATACATGGGGAGGAGGCAGGAAAAGGAATCATCAAATCTCTAGCGGCATTTGTCGCTTCTTTATCAACTCCTGCAAAAACTGTTAATAAATCCGATGGAATTTTATCATTACTTAAAGATTGCTTGACTCCAGGTCTTGCATTGGCAGCAGCACATCCGCAAACAGAGTTCACTATTAAAACAGCTGTTTTACTGTTTGATATACTTTTCTTTACTTCTTCAGAGGTTGTCAAACTCTTAAAGCCAATAGAGGTAAGTTCCTCTCTCATTGGTGTAATAATTTCTAATGGATACATATTATTTATTTTTAATACAAAGGTAATAAACATCCAATAAAAAAGAACATGTTTAAAAACACCTTTGTAAATTTGTCAAAATAAATATATTTATGTCTAAATGGATGCTTGCTATTATTGGTTATACTTTTTTTAGATTTCCTGGCGCACTTATTGGGTATTTTTTAGGAGGTTTGTTGGAGGGATATAGATCCAAAAATGGAAGTATTAGAAATATATCTTCTCAAGATTTTGAATTAAACCTATTGGCTTTAGCCTCTTTAGTAATAAAAGCGGACGGAAGAGTTTCTAAACAGGAATTAGATTATGTTAGAAGTTATTTTGTTTCTGCATATGGAAAGGAAAGAGCAAATACCACATTTAAAATATTTAATGATAATATTAATAAAAATGGAATTTCTCCATCTAACATTAGTAAACTTTTTAATTCCGTTTTAAAGTATGAAAGTAGATTACAGGTAATTCATTTTTTATTTGGGATTGCAAAAGCAGATGGAAATGTATCTTCCCCCGAATTACAAAAACTTTTAGAGTTTTCAAATTTATTGAGACTTTCTAGAGCAGATTTCGAAAGCATAAAAGCAATGTTTATCGATCAGGTTGGAGGAGCTTACAAAATACTGGAAATAGACAAATCGGCCTCGGACCAAAAGGTTAAAAGAGCATATCGTGATTTAGCTAAAAAACATCACCCAGATAAGGTTCAACATTTAGGTAAAGCTTACGTAAAGTCGGCTCAAGAAAAGTTTCAAAAAATTCAAAAAGCTTATGAAAGAATTAAATCTGAAAGAGGGTTTTAAAATCAGTTTTTGTAGTTTTAAAAAAAAGATTTTATATGATTTATGACTTGCTTTTTTATTTTGAGTTAGGATTGTTTCATGTTTTAGATTTGAGCGCGCATGATCATTTACTTTTTTTAATTGCTTTGACTATTCCATTTTCTTTTAAGCAATTTAAAACGATGTTTTGGATTGTTACCTTTTTTACATTAGGACATTCTTTTTCATTGTTTATTTCAGCATATGGAATTTATAAGCCAACAGAAAAAATCATTGAAATTCTTATTCCAACAACAATTGTTTTTACCGGAATGAATAATATTTTAAAAACAAAAAACACTAATTCCTCCTATTTAACAGTAATTATAATTTCTGTTTTTTTTGGATTGATACATGGATTTGGATTTGGCAATTATTTTAATCAAATATCTTTTCCGTTGGAATCTAAAATTAATCCTTTAATTGGATTTGCTTTTGGTGTAGAATTTTCTCAATTAATTATTGTTTTAGGAATTTTGGTTATTAATTGGCTTGTTACTAAATTGAGACCCTATAATTTACCTAAGTACATAAATACTGTTTCTGCAATTATTGTAGGTTTTGCATTAAACATGATTTTAAATTTGCTGTAGAATATGACTAAAATAAAACAAAGAAAATATGATATTGCCTATATAAAAATGGCTTTAGAATGGGCAAAATTATCTTACTGCAAAAGAAGACAAGTAGGTGCTTTAATTGTAAAAAATAAAATGATAATTTCTGATGGTTATAATGGGACACCCACTGGTTTTGAAAACATTTGTGAGGATGATGAAAATTATACAAAATGGTATGTTCTTCATGCAGAGGCAAATGCAATAATGAAAGTTTCAGCTTCTACTCAGTCAAGCGAAGGAGCCACATTATATATCACACTATCTCCCTGCAGAGAATGTAGTAAACTTATTTTTCAATCGGGCATAAAAAGGGTAGTGTACCACAAAGAATACAAAGATACTTCAGGATTAGAATTTTTGAAAAAAGGAGGAATAGAAATTTGTCATATTAAAACTCTCTAATTTTATTTTTCTAATTTGTTTTTTATTTTGCTTGAACTGATTAGAATTAATAAAAGAACAATCGCTACTAAACATCCTAAAACCCCGATTATAGCAACTTTACCGTCCTCGCTGAAAAGATTTTGAAAATCTAAATTATAGATATTAAATCCCAATAGAATTACTGCTATAATTAATAAAATATAATTTCTCATGAAATTTAAAATAAACCTTGAATATTACTAGTAAATAATTTTACTGCTATAGCCAGAAGGATTACCCCAAATACTTTTCTGGTTATTTGAATTCCGTTTTGACCTATAATTTTTTCTATTTTTTTAGATGTTTTTAAAACCAAATAAATTAAAACTACATTAATTATAATGGCTATGATGATATTAGGAGTTGAATATTCAGATTTAATAGCTAAAAGTGTAGTTAAACTTCCCGGTCCAGCGATTAATGGAAATGCTAACGGGAAAACAGAAGCTGTCAAATTTGTACCCTCTTCTTCTTTGTAAAGTGTTATGCCTAAAATCATTTCCAAGGCTATAAAGAAGAGAACAAAAGAGCCCGCAACTGCAAATGAATTTACATCGATTCCTATTAGTGATAAAATATTTTCACCAATAAACAGAAAAAAAATCATTATGACACCTGCAATTATAGAAGCTTTTTCACTTTGAATGTGACCAACTTTTTTTCTCAAGTCTATAATAATAGGAATATTGCCAATGATGTCAATTACAGCAAATAGAATCATAAAAGCTGTAAAAATTTCCTTTAAGTTTAAACTCATTTATTTTATTATTTATTTCATTGTAAATATAATTTATATTAAAACAAAATGAATTATTATTTATTAATTTCATTACATGTTTAAAATAGGAGAAACCCTAGTCTCAGAAGAGATTATTGAAAACAATTTTCATTGTAATATCTCTGCTTGTAAAGGAGCTTGTTGTATGGAGGGAAATAGAGGTGCTCCTTTAGAAAAAAAAGAGGCTGAAATTATTGAAAAAAATTTTGATAAAATAAAACCTTTTATTTCAGAAAGCGGAAAAAAAATAGTTGGAGAAAAAGGCAAATATGTATATGACGAAGAAAGAAATATAGAAACACCCTTAGTAAATGGAAAAGAGTGTGTTTATGTCCATTATAATTTGAATGGATTCCTTGAGTGCGGTATAGAAAAAGCATACAACCAAGGAACAATTCCTATTAAAAAACCTCTGTCTTGTCATCTTTATCCAATTAGAGTTAAACAGTATTCTAGTTTTACTGCTGTAAATTATCATCAATGGAGTATTTGTTCTGATGCTTGTAGTTTAGGAAAAGAGCTACAAAAACCACTATTTGAATTCGTGAAAGAGGCTTTGATTAGGCGTTTTGGAATTAATTGGTATTTGGAACTAGAGAAAGTTGCAAAAGAATTAAAAAAGAAAAAGCCTGAAACTCGTAGTAGACAATGAGTTTTTAAAAATAAAATTATAAATTATTAGTTGTCAGTAATTTAAGCTAGAATCTTTTTAAAATACAAATTTTTTTAATAATTAAATTGTTAAGAACTAACGCTCTTTGTGAACAAGTACTGCTTTTATTTTTGAAAACAATTTAGAATCTTTGTTGTAAACAATTTCCAATAATAACCGCTATTTTTTAAGCCAGTTGGTAAATCAATTTTATTAAAAAACTTGAATAGTTTTAAAATTGACTAAAAATGAGACTGAATAATATTTATTGAAAATAAAAAAAACAAAATTTAAACTCATAATTAATAGTGAGTTTTGTGGTGCTATTTCAAATTAAATCGAACTTGCGATATGGTTTTTTTTGTAAAACAATCCACTGGCCAAACTTTAAAGTATTGAAGTTTGATGTAAAGTGTTTTCTTTTTTTATCTGAAAATGTTTAAAAAAAATGGAAAAAAATTTAAAAAATTTATGTTGAAAATTTTGTTAAGAACTTACAAAGTGGTCATTCAATACTGATGAAATAAAATAGATATTTTTATATAAAACGATAATTAAAAAATTTTGAACCAAATGGAGATAGATCAAATAATTAAGAGAGATTTCGATATTAAAGCCTTTAACTTAGACAAAATAACTGGTGCTATACACAAGGCAATGGTCGCGGTAGAGGTTGGTTCGCAAAAAAATGCGCAAGATGTATCGTTGTCTGTCTATAAAAAATTATTGGATAGAAAAAATAAACACCAAGAGTATATTCCAACAATTGAGGAGGTTCAGGACATTGTCGAAACACAATTAATGGAAAGTAAGTTTACTGAGGTAGCAAAAGCTTACATCCTTTATAGAAATAAAAGAAGCCAAAAAAGAGAGTCTGACATTTTCGAAAAGCGAATAAACTTAAAGCCATACGAGTATCCTCATCTTTATGAATATGTTCCTGCTATCAGGCATTCTTATTGGATACATTCAGAATTCAATTTTACAAGTGACATTCAAGATTTCAAGTCCCGTTTGACTGAATCAGAAAGAAGTGCAATTAAAAACACTATGTTGGCAATTTCTCAAATTGAAGTAGCTGTAAAATCCTTTTGGGGAGATCTTTACCATAGAATTCCAAAACCAGAAATCGGGTCTGTAGGATCAACGTTTGCAGAAAGTGAAGTTCGTCACGCTGACGCTTATTCTCATTTATTAGAAATTTTAGGATTGAACTCCGAGTTCAATGAACTCAAAAAGAAACCAAGTATTATGAAAAGGGTTCGCTATTTAGAAACAGCACTTAAAAACTCAAAAAGCGATAATAATAAAGAGTATGCTGAAGCTATTCTTTTGTTTTCATTATTTATTGAACATGTTTCTTTGTTTTCCCAGTTTTTAATAATCATGGCTTTTAACAAGCACAAAAACATGTTAAAGGGTATTTCCAATGTAGTTGAAGCAACTTCAAAAGAAGAACAAATTCATGGTGATTTTGGTATTGATTTGATTAAAATTCTTCAGAAAGAACATCCAGAATGGTTTACATCACAATACCATGAAGATATTCAAAACTTGTGCAGACAAGCTTTTGAAGCAGAGCAAGACGTTGTAGACTGGATTTTTGAAAATGGTGAGTTAGACTTTTTACCTAAAGCAGTAATTAATGAATTTTTGAAAAATAGATTTAATAATTCTCTTGAAAGTATTGGGATTGATAAAGTATTTGAAGTAGACCAAAGTCTAGTTTTAAAAACTGAATGGTTTGATGATGAAATTATTGGGACCAAGCATGGAGATTTTTTTGTAAAAAGATCCATTAACTATAGCAAAAGAAGCCAAAGTATAACCAATGATGATCTGTTTTAGAGCATGGAGACAAAAACAATAGACGAACAAAAACAAGTAAACTCAGTTCAGGATTTTAACAAGGCAAGAGACAATTCTAATAAGAGAATGAATTTGATTTCTGAAAAACCATTTGAGTGGCTTAACGAAAACAGCAGAAAATTTCTAGCTGCTGGTTATATAGGTGAGGGAATTTGCGCAGAAGAACGTATTGCTAATATTGCAAAAAGAGCTGAAGTAATTCTTCAAATGCCAGGTTTTGCAGAAAAATTTTATTATTACATGTCAGAAGGATACTATTCTTTGGCTTCACCTGTTTGGTCAAACTTTGGAAAAGAACGTGGTTTACCAATCAGTTGCTTTGGTTCGCACATAGATGATGATATTGGTAATATTTTATATAGCCAATCTGAAGTGGGTATGATGTCTAAACTAGGAGGAGGAACATCAGGTTATTTTGGTAAAATTAGGCCCAGGGGAGCAGCAATCAAAAATAATGGACAAGCTTCTGGAGCCGTTCACATCATGAGGTTATTTGAATCTATGGTAGATGTTGTAAGTCAAGGCTCAGTCAGGCGAGGTCGTTTTTCCCCTTATTTACCAATTGACCACGCGGATATCATGGAGTTTTTAGAAATTGGATCAGAGGGTAATCCTATTCAAGAATTAACACATGGGGTTACTGTAACCAATGATTGGATGCAAGACATGATCGATGGTGATGTTGAAAAGAGAACAGTCTGGGCTAAAGTTTTACAAAGTAGAGGAGAAATGGGTTATCCATATATTTTCTTTACTGATAATGCAAATAATGGTGCGGCTGATGTGTATAAGGATAAAGAATTGCCCATATATGCAAGTAACTTATGTACAGAAATAATGTTACCCTCCGATCATAACTGGTCTTTTGTCTGTGTTTTATCAAGTATTAATTTATTGCATTTTGACAAATGGAAAGATACGGATGCAGTTCAAACTATGGTTTATTTTTTGGATGCTGTAATCACCGAATTTTTAGAAAAACTAGAGTCATATAAGAATTCTGACGATAGAGAAGATCGACAAACGTTTCTATTTATGGAAAGGGCTTATAATTTTGCAAAAGAAAATAGAGCGTTGGGGATGGGAACTTTAGGTTGGCACTCTTTACTGCAGTCAAAAATGCTTCCTTTTGATAGTCAAAAAGCATACGATTTAAATAGTGAGGTTTTTAAAACTCTAAAAGATCTTTCCTACAAAGCTTCTGAACACCTGGCAAAAAAGTTTGGTGAACCTGAGGTATTAAAAGGGTATGGCAGAAGAAACGCAACTTTAAATGCGATTGCTCCAACCACATCATCTGCTTTTATACTTGGACAAGTTTCTCAAGGTATAGAACCTATATGGTCTAATATTTACGTAAAAGATATTGCCAAAATAAAAACAACGATAAAAAATCCATTTTTGACAAAACTTTTAAAAGAAAAAGAAATGGATACGCCAGAAGTATGGAGAGATATTAGAGACAGAGACGGCTCTGTTCAACATCTCGATTTCTTATCCAAAAACGAAAAAGATACATTTAAAACTTATTCTGAGATTGACCAGTTAGTGATCATCTATCAGGCAGCTAACAGACAAAATCATATAGACCAAGGTCAATCACTTAATATTATTGTACATCCCGACACACCTACCAAAGAGATTAATAAGATTCATATAACAGCATGGAAGTTAGGACTAAAATCGTTGTACTATCAGCATAGTATGAACGCAGCACAAAAGTTCAAACAAAAGAAAGAGTGTGAAAGTTGTGAAGGTTAGTTTCAAAACAAATTATTAAATGATTTTATAATCAAAAAAGCGATTCAAATTGAATCGCTTTTTTTACATAAAACAATTAATTATTTATTTTGGAGGCTTAACTTTGGAATCATATTGCTCACTGTATAATTCTAAAAGATTAACTACCACTTTAATTAAATCTTTAGTTTCTGTAAGAATACTAAAATAAAGAGTGGTGTTTTTAGGACTTGACTCTTCTGCCTTTGTTCTTGAAATTTGAATATTTATTTTATCTTTTACAGAATCATAAAGATCTTGTTTGGAGTCCAATATGCTTTTTATTTCTTCAAAGTTATTTTTAGAGAAAGCAAACTTAATTCTTTCAAATAGAGTCTCTAACTGAACACTTATTTCTTTTAATTCTCTAATTTGATTAAAAGTCAAAGCTTTGTGATTATTATTTATATGTTTAAATGTAACCTTAGAAATATACTGAAGTGATTGTGCAATATCTTCTAATGATCCAAGGACATTTATATAAAAATTACTTGCTCCTCTAATTGTAGCTTCATCTAAATTTTTAATAAAATAAAACAAATCATTTCTTAAGTCATCAATTTCCTCTGAAAGATTTTTTACCTCTTTCTTATTCTTTTTAAGTGCTTTTAAATCTTGAGTAGCTAAACCATTAATAGATGCAGTAAATATTTTTTTAATTTTTTTAGAAGCCTTTGAAACATTTTTAGAACTTTCAACAATAACGCCTTGAATGGAACTGCTTTCAGCTAAGCTTAAAGCATCCTCGCTTTTAATTTGAGCATTTTCTTTTCTGTGTGAAATATAGTTTCTTGCTAATATAATTAATGCTAAAAATAATAAAATAGCAATTGCTGATGGCCCTCCAAGGTTGATTAGAAAAGCAATTAGTCCACATCCTGTAAAAGCAATAAATGCTGTAAAAAACCATCCTCCAATTACATTAAGAACTCCAGCAACTCTATAAACTGCACTTTCACTTCCCCAAGCTCTATCCGCAAGTGATGTTCCCATCGCAACCATAAAAGTCACATAGGTTGTGGAAAGAGGGAGTTTAAATGAAGTAGCAATTGAAATTAAAATA